>Ga0247833_1008242_pt1 | contig 10653 bp, 28 predicted proteins | sample LaCruzMarch2015__7_FD_187117 | JGI IMG/M metagenome (GOLD analysis project Ga0247833, IMG submission 187117) | Freshwater microbial communities from meromictic Lake La Cruz, Castile-La Mancha, Spain - LaCruzMarch2015_8m | ecosystem: Environmental > Aquatic > Freshwater > Lake | place: Spain...
AAAGGTGCTTACCAAGTTGTAGATAGTACAGATATTAAAACAATGGGAAGAAAAATTTAGATGTTACAGAATGGGATAAAGGTGGACTTTCTAAGGGGAGTGATGGCCTCTAGCTGCAGAAGCGTATTTGATTCGGTACCTTATATCTCTATTTTCGTGAACCGTAAAATCAACAACCATCACACAAATATAACATAGGAGTATATAATGGGACAAGCTAAAAAAAGAGGCACATACGAAGAAAGAGTAAACCAATCTAAAAAAGGTATTAAAAATTATGAGCAATATTTAATAGCAAAAAAAGAGGGTAAAATATAATGACTAAAAAAGTTGAAATAACAATGTTAACAGAAGGTCAATTATCAATAGATGGACAGACTAAACCAGCAGGCAATATTCATATTGAAGAATATGTTGATAATGAATTGGTTGGAGGTGGTTATGCCACATATGAAAATCTAGTAGAGAACTTGAAAGATTTTTTTAAGGAGGAAAAATAATATGAGTAATAAGACATATGATTTAATAGGAGCAGCAGTATTTGCTCTTATATTAGTTTTGCTTTTAACTTATGGACAAAGAGTAATATAATGACTAAAAAAAAAACTTATGAGGGCCATTACTTTGATGGTAAAGATGCTTATGATTTATTTAAAGACGAGAATGGTAAATCATCACGTATAAAAATAAAAGAAAAAAAACCTAAAAAGAAAGCTAAAAAATGATTTGGTTTATGTTTTTTCTAGGGCTAGTTGTAGGCATATGGTTAGGCTGGAAATATGAACACGTGGTTAATGATTTTATTGAGTCCTGGAAGAGCTATTAAATAAGTCATTGATTTTATTGAGCTATTTCTTTTCTGGAGAGCTTGAAATAAACACAATAAAGTGTTACCTTATATAGATACAAACAACAAATAAAATATACATTATGATAACATATGATAAAGATACTCTTTTTAGAGAGTTTAAAGACGCAAAGACAAAAGACATAGAACTTGCGAGAGTACAATTAAGTAAAAACAAAAAAGTTAGTGAAGATACGTTAGAAACTACAGTTTACGTTAATCGTATTCAATTCTTCAAAGATCACATTAAAAACAAATCAATCAATCCTAGAGTGTATGATCTTTTAGACATCAATTTTAATGAGTTGTTAAAAGCTTACGAAAGTGAAAATCCTAGAGATTACTTTTATATGTCAGTTTTTGATAAAACTTTTGCACAGAAAAAATATGAAGAAGAACTTGAATTAGATAATGAGAAACTTGCGAATATATAGTTTACTTCTATTTTTAATTTTTACAAACCAATGTGTGAATAATAGATCACACGTTGGTGCTGTAGCCGGTGCAACCACCACAACAGCGGCCTGCCTACAATACTCAGATAATCCTGTATTAACGGCCGTTTGTGCTGTATCAGGTGCTTTTGTTGGTGCTAACCTTATGTATGATTCAGATTATGATGTACACAACGCAGTATTTGTAGACCATTTGAATAGAGGTACTTCATCATCTTATACAAATTGGTATAATGAAAAGACACAAAATTCAGGTAACATAAAAACTTATTCAACATACTTAGAAGGACCTTTTAAGTGTAAAGATTACGAAGCAACAGTAGATATAACAAATCAATGGCCTTTAATTGGTATTGGTGGTATCAATCGTAGAGTTGTATTTGGTACGGCTTGTCAACAACCAGATGGCCGCTGGGTAGAAAGAGATAGTAATGGACGAACAAATTAAATTATTAAAAGCAAGAGAAAAAGTTATAATAGAAGAATTAGAATTTAGTCCTCTTAGAAGTTTAGAGAACGAACTTTATGAATTAAGAGATACTTTATCAAAACTTGAAAATACTGAGCCCAAAATTTATAATGAATATATTACAAAAGATAAAACAATCGTTATATAATTTCTTAAAACCATTTTTTGTAGAATTAATGTGGGTATTAAGTATTATAATTAAAGATTTATTTAATTTAATAATTAGTATTTTACCTAAAAGACAAATGATTTATAACTGGCGTATGAAAAGAGTTATACCTAATTTTAAAAGATATTTTCTTCTAATAATGTTTATATACTTTCTTATTGCTATTTTTATATCAAAGGCCACCGCTAATGAAAAGTTTATAATGCCAAAAGGTGAGATTACAGAAGAAGAAAGAGAACCACTGAAACGAGTAAAACAAGAACAGAATAAAGTATTATATGATACAGTAAGAGGTTACGAACCTAAAAAGGTAGACGACCAGTATTGTTATGTAAAAATTGAGATTAAACAAAACGGTGATGACATTATTAAACAAGAAATTCTGGAGTGTGCTGACGGTAGACGAGGTATTAATACACCGGGCTACTGGGATTTATTCGCACAATTCTATTATAGAGATGTATCGGCGCCAGAATATTGCCGATATTATAGTAGACCAAATCACGTCTTTAAATCGTTCGGAAAGACGTGCCTTAACAAGAACGGTGAATGGGAGGTACAATAATGTTTAAAAACATTATTATATTAACACTTCTTTGGGTTATACTATTTGATGTGTCCAGTAAAGACTTTTTTGGCTATATGCAAAAAGGACTTGACAAAACGCAAGAATTAGTATATGATATAAAAAGGAGTACAAAATAAAACTATATGATGATAAGAACAGTAATGATAGTAGCAACAGGCTTTATATTAGGTGCTTGCTCTACTTCAACATACCAGATCAAAGCAGAATCAAATAAAATTTTAGATACTGTACCGTCTTGGTATATGATGGACTTCAAAGAAAAGAAAGCTTGTAACGTTAATTCGCAAGATATTAATGAGAAGCAGTGTATCTTTGGTGTCGGAACTTCAGTATCACCAGACCTTGGTTTAGCAATTGAAAAAGCAAAGATGATTGCAAAGGCCGAGATGGCAGATATAATTAAAGGCGAAATGAATAAACGATCTAAACAGTTTATTACAGAACTTGGTAAAAACGAAACTAAGTCAGTTGTAACAGACGTTGAATCAACTCTAGTAAATATAATTGAAAATACGCCTGTAAGAGGTTATGAAATATTTGCTCAAGAGGTATCTTCAACAACAAAAGGTTACTATAGAGCGTGGATTGGTTTAAGATTGCCTTTAGGTGAATTTAATAAGATGTATAACTACACGATAAACGAAGTAGTTGACTCTTATAATCTAAAACAAAAAGCAGACCAAGCTTTTAAAGAAACATTTAAAGAAAAAACTGTACAATAATATGAGTGAAATAACTCAAATTATAGTTTACAGTAAAAAAAACTGTGGATATTGTATCAAGGCCAAGAATTTATTAACAAATCTAGGCCTTGAATACACAGAAAAGAAATTTGAAGATTTTACAAATACAGAAAAACTATTTGAAGATATTGGCAAAAATGTTAAATCAATGCCTCAAATAAAAGTAAATGGTGAATTAATAGGTGGTTATAATCAACTTATAGAATACTTAACTGATAAAGGTTTAGTTAATTTTAAAGGTGAACCTATACACGATATATAATGGATGATACAAATAAGATTATTCTTTTTCCAACAGAAAGAATTGTTAATAAAGAGACCGCTAGGCCTGATCCTAAGGCAGGAGAAAAGGTAAGAGTAGATAGAACTAAAGAATTTGTAGAAGGAAATGTAGATGAAATCGCTATGAATATGTTAAGACAATTTGTAGAAATGGCGATGAAAACAGATAAACCAGAATTTACAAAAGACTTAGGTTTAGTGGTAGATATTTTAAGAGGTATGATTTATAGAGATTTTGATGTACAACACCCAGCACAAAAACTGGCCGATAAGATTGTAGATTTAAAGATGACAAGATTTGGTCCACAGGTTTGGATTGATTATAATAGAGTATTAGAAACACAACACAAACCACATAAACCATTAAGTGCTGAAATTAAAGATGAAATTAAAAGAAGAAATGACGGTTGGACAGATTTCGAACCAGACTTTCCTTTTCCAGATGATGAACAGTAGATTTTTAGAAATTCCTCAAGGAATCGCCGTCGCCGGTTGTAAAATAGCCAATTTAAGGAGAACAAACATAATGTTTAATACATTAAAAGGTCTTTTTACAAAAGACCAATTAGTAGTTACAAAAACTGCTAAAAGATCAACTGCTAAACGTGTTAGCGGTTTATCTAAGACACAAAGAGTGCTAAACTTCTTGTCAAGCGGTAAATCAATATCGTGGAAGACATTAAGAACTAAATTTGATCTAACATCGCCAAGAGCTATGGTAGACAAATTAAGAGCAGAAGGAAATATGATCTATATTAACAAATCTGCTGAAGGCACTTCTTACAGATTAGGTTCGCCATCAAAAGCAATTATTGCTGCTGGCATCCAAAAACTGTACGGAACAAAATACGCTTACTCTAATAACTAAGAGTACGTAATTATTGAAGGCGAGAAATATATAAAGCTCGCCTTCTTTTAAAATAAAATTTATGAATAAACGCTGGGAATTTGACTTAGATACAGGTGATAGACAATTCAAAACTTGGGTATATAGTGATACTGGCAAAGATATAGAAAAAAGATTTAAACCATATAAAGTTTCAAATATAAAAGAAATTAAAAAAACAGATACAAAAACACCATCAGAACAGTTACAAGACCAATTAGAACCTATTATTGATAATATACCAAATAGTTGGTCAGATTTAGAAACAGTATGATATTAATTGACCTTAATCAAGTATTAATATCAAATTTAATGGCTCAGACAAGAGGTAAAGCTGAGAACTTACCAGATAAAGAAATGGTAAGACATATGGTCATTAATTCATTAAGAGGTTTTAATTTAAAATTCAAATCACAATACGGCAATAACATAGTGTTATGTGCTGACGCTGGTGACCCTTGGCGTAGAGATATTTACCCTAATTATAAACACGCTAGAAGAAAAGGCCGTGTAGATTCAGCAACAGATTGGGATAATATATTCAATATGATTACTGAAATCAAAAACGAAATCGCAGAAAACTTTCCTTATGTAATGATGTACGTAGAGAAAGCTGAAGCAGATGATATAATCGCCACACTTGTAAAACATACAAATGAACCTATAATGATTATCAGTGGTGATAAAGACTTTATACAATTACAAACTAAAACTAATGTAAAACAATATAGTCCTATACAAAAGAAATTTGTAGGCGAAGATGTAGACCCTAAAATATTTTTACACGAACAGATTATAAAAGGTGACCGTTCAGACGGCATACCGAATATATTAAGTACTGATGACATCTTTTTAACAAAAGAAAAACAAAGGCCTATCAATAAGAAAAGACTTGAAGAATGGTCAACTGCTGATAGAATACCATTAGGCAGTGAAACCAGCAAGTATTACGAGAGAAACAAACGACTAATAGACCTTTCCTGTATACCAGAAGAGCTAGAAAGAACTATTATAAATACATATAGAGATTATAAAACACCTAACAGGTCCAAACTGTTACCGTATTTTATGAAACATAAACTAAAATCGTTAATGGAAAACATTGGTGATTTTTAATATTCGAATATTGGAGATATAATGGAACAAGACAAACCTAGGCACTCAAGCCTAATGAGTAAAAAAGGAATGGAGTCAGTTGCTCGTACGGCCACTAATGCCAGACCTTTAGCACACGAAATATTTACACAAGTAAATAACGCAAAAGACAAACCAAAAAAAATAGAAGTTTTAAGAAAACACGATAGTCAAGGTCTAAGACAGTTATGTAAAGCTGCTTTTGACCCTAGTATTGCTTGGGATATTCCTGAAGGCACACCGCCATTTATGCAAAATGACGTGCCAGAAGGAACAGACCATACATCTTTATTAGACGAGGCAAGAAAATTATACCTCTTTATTAAAGGTGGTAGTAATATACCCAAAGTAAAAAAAGAAACTCTTTTTATACAAATGCTCGAGGCGCTTCATAAAGATGATGCTCAGGTATTAATTGATATAAAAGACAGAAAATTGAATCTTACCTATAAAGGACTCACAGAAAATTGTGTAAAAGAAGCCTTTAATTGGAACGATAAGTTTATCAGAAACTAAGGTTTTTAAGGCTTTCCTAAAAAAGCCTTTAAAATCAATAGTTTATAAAAGTCATTAAAAACAATGACTTAGAGATTATCCTGCTAAGTCATTGATTTTAAACAACATTATTATTTAAAATAATCAAAATAAAGCTTGAAATAAACACAAAAAAGTGTTACCTTTTATATATGGTAACAATGATTAGTTTTTTATTATTCTTTCTGTTGACTTTTCATTGTTATCATACAAAACTAACAACTAATAATATAATATGAAACAACTTGAAAACACACTAATTGATAATTCTTTTGAAAATAGAATGATTAATAATTTTGATTTTAAAAAATTAATAAATCTTTTTAAAAATAGATATTTTAAATACTATGATAGATATTCAATAGATTTTGATAAATGTTATACAATTTTAAAAGAAAGACTTTTTAAAAAAAGATCATTTAAAGAAATAAGTAAAGATTTAAATTTATTTGAGAGTCATATAAGATACTTGTATTATAGAGATTTAAAAAGAATACAAAGTTTATATATTGAATTAAATTGTAACAATGATGACAATTTTTTAGATAGTGAAATTTATAAACAAAGAGTTGAAAAAATGAAATACTGGCTCAATGTAGAGAAATCTTTAACAAACACACAAAAAAGTAAATAATATGAATATAAAAAATGTAAATATTTGTTTTGAACTATTAAAAAAACGTATGAAACTAAACAAAATCAGATGTTCTAATAAAAAAGATTCAGATAATCTTCAAAAAAACATTGAAGATTTAACTTCTAAAATAGAAGATATAAAAAAATCTTTTAATAAACAAGAATATGAACATTATTGTGATTTATATTACGTTGAATTATGTAATAAAAACTATGATGTAGATGCTCCTGAGCATACACAATTCGCAACAATTAACTAAAGATAAATATATGAAGAAGTTTTTGATTTATATTGCAGTGCTGGCCATCTCATTATATGGGTTTTTAACCTGTACAATGAACTCATTAAAGGCCAGTGAATATAATACTGCTGTAATTGGCCACGTAATTACTCAAAAAGTTACAGGCCAACCGATTGATACATCTAAATTATTAGAGCAAGAATTATCACGTGCCGCTCACTTGTTTGCGATTGACAGTATCAATATATTACAAAAGTATTTACCTGCCATATTAGATAAAATGGCTGCCGATTTAAGACTTGAAGCAGATAAAAATTATAAATGTAGTTTACTAAAGGATACAAAGATACAGGACGATTGTAAATAATGTATGAAAAAGTTAACGAAACAAAAAGTTTTAACTGTTAGAAAGAAACTTAAACCACTTCTATCTTTAAAAAGAAAGTATAAAACAACTTATACTGATATAAAAAAATATTTTAAAATGTTAAATCTTGGCATATTCGATAACAAACTATCTTCATTTAATCAAATAGAAATTAAAGAACTTAAATATTCAAAGTGTATGGGACAAGTAATACAATTTGAATGGAAACGTAAAGGCACAAAATTATATAAACTTGAAATGGATAAACAATACGATACTAAAAAAGACTTCTTAGAAACTTTAGCTCACGAAATGGTGCACCTATATCAATTCTTAATAAATGATACAGGCAACCACAATAAACTATTCTATAGTTTTGCACCTAAACTCAAATACATAGGGCTAAAGTTATAACCAACCAATAGGACATATAATGAACGAAGTGAAAACAAAAAAGTTTAAAGACCCTTACCTGAAGCCAATCATACTAGACGCAGTGAAGAAGATTGAAGAATTTGCCTGGTTTCGAAAGAAAGGCGATAAGAGTGTATATTATGAAGGACACTTTCAGGAAGATGTACTGAATAACTTTTCTAAACGAGAGTCAGATGAGATATTTAATCGTATGAGAAGATACCTCAATGACAGTAGATTATTATTTTTACAGAAAAAAGTTAAAGTTAAGTATATGAAAAAACTAGATAGTGGCTTGTCAGTAGATGATTCACAATACCATTACGAGTACATTGTAAGTAAAAGATAATGAAACATAGACCTTTAAAGTGGTATTTAAGATATAAATTACCACGAAGATTAAGATTTCACTTTAGACAAATGATGGCCGTTATAGGTATTTGTTTAATTGGTTTTTTTATAGGTACGTTTTATCCTAACTTTATTTCAAAAAATACAGTTGAAGAAAAAGCAATAGATAAAACTATACAATGGGCTAAAGAAATTGGTTTTGCAGAACCTACAATTAAAACAGGTTCAGACGAAGAATTTATATCGTCAATGCAACGTTGTATTGCTTATTTAAACCTAGAGTTACATAGAAACGAACAAATACCTGATGAACTTATTATTGCACAGGCCATTATAGAGAGTAACGCAGGTTTAAGTAGATTTGCTCGTGAAGGAAATAATTTATTTGGTATACGTGTTTGGAATAAAGATAAAGGTATGTTACCACACGGTTATAATGAAAATTTATCTTGGCGTGTTAAATCTTATCCTACTAAATGTGCCAGTGTAAGAGATTATTTAAAAATTTTAAACACAAAAGCCGCATATACAGAATTTAGAAAAATTAGAGACCGTCAGAATATGTTATGGTCAAGGCCTGATGGTATTGCATTAGCAGCAGGTTTAGATAGTTGGAGTACAACAAAAGACTATGAGCAACAAGTTATAAATATTATAAAAAAACTTAGACAAGATGGAAAGGTCAAAATAAAAAGATGAAAACTGAACGACCTAAGATATACGAAAGAAATCCTGATACTGGTGTTATACGCTGGAGATATATAGATGAATCACACGACAAATTTGGATGGCCAAATTATGGTAGATTACTTAAACAAACAAAAGGAAAAAAATGAACGAAGTATTATTTTTTACTGGAGCAGCTTTAATTGTAGGTATAAGTTATTATCTAGGTCAACAAAGTGGTTTGAGTAAAAACTATAAAGCAGAAATAAGAGATTTTATTATGGGTATGACAGTATCAAAAATGACAGCTGATTATTTTGATAGATGTGCTAAAAATGAAACAAGACAATTTTTAAAATTTTTAGGTGTAAAAAAACTAAATGAAAAACTTATCATTGTACCTAAACGACCTACGGTTGAAGAATTAGATAGATTAAACAAAGAATAATGATTTTAACGATATTACTTTTTATATCAGGCCTTGCTGTATCTATTATAGGTGCTTATTATTCTATATTAGGTTTGGCTGCTTTGTTTGCTGGTGCCTATTGGGCAGTGGTAACTATGGGTATTACCTTAGAGGTAGCAAAGTTGGTAACTGTATCGTGGTTATATCGTAATTGGAAACTAGATTTACTACCACAATCAATACGTATGTATCTTTTATCGGCCGTATTGATGTTAATGTTTATTACTTCAATAGGTATCTTTGGTTTTTTATCAAAAGCACATTTAGATACTTCAGCACCAAATACAGGTAATAGATTATTAGTAAAGAATATAGAAAGACAGATAGAGTCTGAAAAGAAAGCAATTGCAGGTGCTCAAAAGATTGTAGACCAACTTGATAGGGCACTAGATAAAGTAATAGAAAAAGATGCCGATAAAGGTTTAATTGAAAGACAAAAACAACAGAACGATAGAAACCGTGCAAATAATATTATAACAAATTCATCTAATAAGATTACTCAATTATCAAATCAAAAATTAAACTACGATAAGAACCAATTGGCCATAGATAAAGAGATAGGGCCATTTAAATACGTTGCCGAGATATTATTTGGTGATGCAGATGATGGTAACCTAGATCGAGCGGTAAGATTTGTTATTATATGTTTATTATTTGTATTTGACCCATTGGCCGTATTGATGTTGGTTGCAGTGAACGTATCTATAAAAGAGTATCAACGTAGTAAAGGTTTAAGAAACAAAGAAGAAGAATTAGAGAAAAAGATTGAAAGATTACAGAAGAAAAATGAAGTATATAAAGAGAAACAAGGTGTGTTATTAAAATCTATATTTGGCGATAACGCAGACCAAAAATCATTAGCTGAATTAAATCCTGATGAGATAAAAGTAAAACTAGACCAAATAATGGAGATGAAAGATGAAAAAAATACTTAGTATATTATTATTGATTCTTTTGGTAAACTGTAGCACCACAACAGATACAACAAAAGAACAACCTAGAACATCTATGGATAATATAGTTGATGTTTTAAAGGGTATACAATTACCAAAATTTTAATTGACATATCGTCTTAATTATGATATAATGAAGATATGATTAAATTGACACCAAAAGCACAAACAATAGCTATAAAGAAAGCAGCAAAAGCATTAAGTGAAGCCGAATCAGCTTGGGCTAAAAAGTATTGGTTTAAAGTATGGAAAGACTTGTGTTTAAAATATAAAAGAACTATTAACTAATGAATATATTTTACTTAGATAAAGACCCTATAAAATCTGCCGAGATGCACTGTGATAAACACGTTGTTAAAATGATTATAGAATATGCTCAATTATTATCAACAGCTCATAGAGTACTTGATGGCGTGGAACAGATAGGTGTTACAAGTAATAATCGTA
>Ga0247833_1008247_pt1 | contig 10649 bp, 7 predicted proteins | sample LaCruzMarch2015__7_FD_187117 | JGI IMG/M metagenome (GOLD analysis project Ga0247833, IMG submission 187117) | Freshwater microbial communities from meromictic Lake La Cruz, Castile-La Mancha, Spain - LaCruzMarch2015_8m | ecosystem: Environmental > Aquatic > Freshwater > Lake | place: Spain...
TCTTGCAGGGTGTCGATGACGACCTTCATGTACGGCATGGTGGTGGTGAGCAGCGCCGACATGCCCAGGATGTCGGGCTGATGCTCGTCGAGCGCTTCCAGGAACTTGTCGGCGTCGGTGTTGATGCCGAGGTCGATGACCTCGAACCCGGCGCCCTCGAGCATCATTGCGACGAGGTTCTTGCCGATGTCGTGGATGTCGCCCTTGACGGTGCCGATGACCACCTTGCCGATCGGCTCGGCGCCGGTCTCGGCGAGCAGCGGGCGGAGGATCTCCATGCCGGCCTTCATGGCGTTGGCCGACAGCAGCACCTCGGGCACGAAGAGGATGCCGTCGCGGAAGTCGATGCCGACGATGCGCATGCCCTCGACCAGGGCATCGTTCAGGACCCGGTCGGGGGTCCAGCCGCGGTCGAGGAGGATGAGGGTCCCCTCGGCGATCTCGGGCGCCATGCCGTCGTAGAGGTCCTCGTGCATCTGCGTGACGAGCTCGTCGTCGGGGAGAGCTGCCAGATCGAGATCGTCATCGCTCATGTGGTCGTTCGTTCCCCTGTGATTCGAATGGTGTTCGAGCCGGATGTTTCACGATGCGGACTTGGTCCGCATAGCGGAATCTATCACATCACCCGCGAAGAACCGCTTCGAGCTGCGATGCATACGACGAACTGGACATCAGCGTGCGGCACCGCTCGAAGCGCGCGCAGGCGTAGGCCCAGAAGTCGTCCGCCGGATTGCCGTTGACGTGCTGGATGACGCCCCACAGCGTCCAGAGCAGGTCGCACATCGCCTTGTACGCGAGCATCCGGCCGACGTCGGCGGACGAGGGGTCGCCACCGGCGTACGCCTGCAACAGCACGGCGTCCTGCTCTGCGGTGAAACCGCCCTCGACCGACAGATCGCCGAGGTCCCACATCGGGTCGTTGTTGCCTGCGTACTCGTAGTCGATGACGTACATCCGGCTGCCCGTATCGAGGAAGTTCTCGCACAGCGGATCGCAGTGCGAGGGCACCAGAGGCCGAGGCCTCGCCTGAAGCGCATGGCGCGTTGCCTCGGCGCTCGCCTGCAGTTCGACATAGCCGTCGGGCAACTCGGCGCCCTTCGCCGCGAGCAACGCCTTGTACTCGTCGATCATGCCGAAGAGGTCGAAGTCGGTCGCGAACGGCTGGGCGGTCGTGTGCAGGCGGCGAAACGCCCGCCCGGCACGGGCGACGGCGTCGAGGTCGGCGAACCGTTCGGCGGTCATCGTCGCCGCACCGTCGACGAAGCGGGTGACCATCAGACCGTCGGACGCATCGAAGAACACCACCTCGGCGTTCACTCCGGCAGCGGCGGCGCTGCGCGCGGCGGTCTCCTCGGCCACCCGGTCGATGTACTCGCTGGTACCGGCGCCCGGGATCCGCAAGACGTAGCGACCGCCGTCGTGGTCGACGAGGTGATTTTCGTTGGTGAGCCCGGCGAGGCGCGTGGTGGGGGTGTCGGCCGGAAACCCGGCCCGGGTGAGGTACGGGGAGAACTCGCTCATACGGGTGCCGAGTCTGGCAGTCGCCGCAGCAGTGGGTGGACACCCCACCCCGGAGGCGGTCACCGCGAGCGCGACCCGCCCGGTGCCGGCGGCGAACTCCAGCGCAGGTCGGCCCGCTCGGAGAACATCGCTGCGTCATCGGCGTCGTAGGTCGCAGCGGTGTCCTCGCCCGAGGGAACGTCCATGCCCGCTTCGTCGCGCCGTCGACGATCGATCGTCGACGGAATCCGCACGCGAAACCATCTCGCGTGTGTCCGATTCTCACGTCGCCGTTCGTCGTGTCTGTGACAATCACGTCAACCACGACACAAAGGACGTCGAAACATGAAGTACATGCTGCTCCTCACCAGCAACCCCGCCGACGAACCGACCCCTGACGACGCGTCGTTCGGGCCCTACATGGAGGAATGGGCTGCATACAGCCAGGCCCTCGCCGAAGCGGGCGCCATGGTCGCCGGCGAAGCGCTCCAAGGCACCGAGACCGCGAGCACCGTCCGAGTTCGCGACGGCAAGCGCATCGTGACCGATGGGCCGTTCATCGAGTCCAAGGAGGTGATCGGCGGCTACTACGTGATCGACGTCGCCAACCTCGACGAAGCACTCGACTGGGCCGCCAGGATCCCGAACTGCCGTTTCGGCACCGTCGAAGTTCGCCCGGTCATGTCGTTCGACAGCTGACTCGCCCGGACTCGACCGTCTCCTATGGAACCGATGGGTGTCGCCGACGTCTTTCGTGCGGAGTGGCCACGGCTCGTGGCCACGCTCATGCGGGACGTCGGCGACCTCACGATCGCCGAGGACGCTGCGCAGGACGCGTTCATCGAGGCGTCGACACGGTGGCCCACGGACGGGGTCCCCGACCGACCCGGTGCCTGGTTGGTGACCACGGGTCGACGCAAGGCGATCGATCAGATCCGCAGAATGAAGCGGTTCGAGGATCGTCTCCCGGCGTTGGCGGACCATCGCACGACGGCAGTCCACAGCACGGATTCGCCCGACGTGGACCTCGACGCCGAGCACGCGCTCGACGACCAACTCGCCCTCCTCGTCGGGTGCTGCCACCCTGCCCTCGCTCCGGAGGCACAGGTCGCGTTGACACTGCGGATCGTGGCCGGGCTGTCGACGCCACAGATCGCCCGTGCCTTCCTGGTGTCCGAGGAGACGATGACGCGCCGCCTCACTCGCGCCAAGGCGAAGATCCGGTCCGCACACATCCCCTTCGACCCGCCGGGTGCGCGCGGGCTCGGCGAGCGCCTCGGTGCGGTCTGCGAAGTGATCTCCTCGATCTTCACCGAGGGCCACGCCAGCGCGACGGACACAGCCCTCATCCGAGGCGATCTGTGCGACGAGGCGATCTGGCTCGCACAGCTCCTGAGCACGCTCGCCCCCGACGATCCGGAAGTGGCGGGACTCCATGCGCTGCTGCTGTTGACCGACGCTCGACGGTCGAGTCGGCTCGATCGACACGGCAGCCCGATCCTGCTTGCAGACCAGGACCGGACGCTGTGGGACCAATCGATGATCGCTCGTGGCCTCGCAGAGCTGGCACGAGCACACTCGCTCCAACTCGGTGGTCCCTTCCAGCTCCAGGCGGCGATCGCCGCGTTGCACGCCACCGCCCCCAGCTTCGAGGCCACGGACTGGCCAGCAGTCCTTCGCCTCTACGACGTGCTGCTGCGGCGTCAGCCGAGCGCGCTGGTTGCGCTGAACCGGGCGATTGCCGTCGACCACGTGCAGGGGCCCAGCGCTGCGCTCGCCGCGCTCGACGCGATCCCGTTCGCGGACGACCTCACCGGCGATGTGAGCAACTACGTCTACTTCCACACCGCTCGAGCAGACGTCCTGGCCCGACTCGATCAAGCCGACCGCGCCGTCGCTGCACTCGAACGGGCGATGGAGTGCAGTACCAATGAATCGGAACGATCGTTCCTCCGGCGCCGGCTGCAGGATCCGGGCTATGCGGTCAGCCCGCAGTGCCATCGCGACTGAGGGGCGCGGTAGAGCTCACAGCTGGACGCCGCGCCGATGCGGCAACTCGCTCATTGATGAGACGAAAGGAAACCGGTGACGGTGGCGACGGTGCCGGCGAAGTCCTCCCGGGTCATCAGCTCTTGAGCCTCGCGCTGTCGGGGTCGTAGAGCGTGCGATCGTGACGGGTGGCCGGGATCGGCTCGCCGTACACCTCGATCACGAAGTCGGTGCGGTCGGCCAGCTCCACCGGCAGGTAGCCGTACGCAATCGGCTTGCCGATGGTGTGGCCGAAATTGGCGCTCGTGGTGAAGCCCACCACCGCTCCGTCCGCGATGATCGCCTCGCCGCTCACCGGGTAGGCCATCTGTTCGAGCGTGAAGATGCACAACGTGCGGGCGATTCCCGCCTCGCGTCGTGCCACCAGCGCGTCACGGCCGCAGAAGTCGCCCTTACCGAGATTCACGCGCCAGCCGAGGCCCGCCTCCCACGGAGTCGTGTCGGGAGTGATGTCGGTGCTCCAGTACAGGTAGCCCTTCTCCATCCGCATCGTGTCGATCGTGCGATAGCCGGCGTCGACGATGCCGTGGGGTTCGCCGGCTGCACGCAGCAGCTCGTAGACGTGGGCGGCGTATTCGGTGGGGATGTGCAGCTCCCAGCCCAGCTCGCCGACGTAGCCGATACGCAGCGCGAGCACGGGCGCAGAGCCGATGGTGATCTCCTTCGCCCGTGCGTACTTGAAGGCTGCGTTGCTGACGTCCTCCTCGCACACCGCCTGCAGGACGTCGCGACTCTTCGGACCGCAGAGGTTGATCACCGCACGGGCGCTGGTGAGATCGCGGATCACCACGGACCCGTCATCGGGGGAGTTGGCCCGGATCCACCCCATGTCGTGCGCGCCGAACGCTGCACCGGTCACCACGTACCAACTGTCGGACGCGGTGCGGATCATCGTGAGGTCGCACTCGATCCCGCCGCGCTCGTTGCACAGCTGGGTGTAGGTGACGGTGCCGACGCTCTTGTCCATGTCGGCCACGCTGAGCCACTGCACTGCGGCAAGGGCACCGGGGCCGGTGATCTCGAACTTGGCGAAGCTGCTCTGGTCGATCAGCCCCACCCCGTTGCGGATCGCCTGGTGCGCTGCACCCACGTGCTCGAACCAGTTGGGCCGACCGAACGACGGCCGGTCGACCGCTTCGACACCGTCGGGTGCGAACCAGTTCGGGCGCTCCCAACCGCCGCGCGAACCGAACACAGCGTTGCGGGCGGCGAGCGCGTCGTGCAGCGGGCTGCGGCGGATCCCGCGGGCGGTCACCTTCTCCGAGCCGGGCGCGGACAGCTTGTAATGATGCGCGTACATCTCGACCATGCGGTCGCGCATGAAGTGGCGCGTGGTGTGGTGGAACGCGAAGCGGCGAACGTCGAGCGGCCACAGGTCGAGCGAGGGGCGACCTTCGAGCATCCATTCGGCCATCATCTTCCCGGCCCCGCCGCCGGCGGCGATGCCGTACAGGAACCCGGTGGCGAGGTAGAAGTTGTCGAGCTCGGGCGCCCGGCCCATCACGAAGTCGGCGTCGGCGGTGTACGGGATCGGACCGTTGATCAGGCTGCGGATGCCGGCCTGCTCGAGCACGGGGGTGCGCTTCTGGGCGAGCTCGGCGAGCTGTGCGAAGCGGTCGAAGTTGGGATCGAACAGCCTTCGCTGGAACGGGTCGGGGATGCGCTCGTCGACGCCGAACGCGATCGTGTCTGGCTCGTAGCCGCCGACGAGGAGGCCGGGGCCGTCGGGCTTGTAGTACACGAGGTGATCCGGGTCGCGCATCGTCGGCATCTTCCCGAGCTCGACCGGCGTGTAGCCCTCGATCGGACCGGAGAGGAGGTACTGGTGCTCCACCGCCACGGCGGGCACACGCGCACCGACGAGCTTGCCGATCTCCATGCCCCACATGCCGGCCGCGTTCACGACCATCTCGCACTCGATCGCCGACTCGGTGCCGTCCGTGCCGATGGTGTGCACCGTGGTGCAGCGACGGCCGTCGACATCGATCTTCACGACCTTGGTCTGCTCGCAGATGGTGGCGCCGCGCATGCGCGCCCCGCGAGCGATCGCCTGGGTGACGCTGGCCGGGTCGATGTAGCCGTCGGTGGGCAGGAACGCGGCGGCGAGGACGTCCTCGGTCGACATCAGAGGGAACAGCTCCTGCGCACGTTGCGGGCTGATGACCTCCATCGGTAGGCCGAAGCTCTTGGCCATCGTCGTGAGGCGCTTGAGTTCCATCACGCGCTCGGGAGAGCAGGCGAGCCGCAACGAGCCCGTCTCGTGCCAGTCGACGGCCTGGCCGGTCTCGGCCTCGAGCCCTCGGTACATCTCGACCGACTGTTCGAGCATGCGCGTGGTGTTACGCGACGACCGGAGCTGGCCGACCAGGCCGGCGGCATGCCAGGTGGCGCCGTCGGTGAGTTGGTGCTGCTCGAGCAGCAGGACGTCGGTCTCACCAATCTTCGTCAACCAGTAGGCGACGCTGCAGCCGAGGATGCCGCCACCGATGATGACGATGCGGGCCCGGGTGGGAAGCGGTTCGGTGGTGCTCATGGTTCAGGCCTTCACTCGTGCGCTGGTGGGGTCGTACAGGGGTCGGAGGGTCGCCTCGGCGGGCACGCGTTCGGTGGCGACCTCGAGCTCGTAGGTGCCGCTGGTGACCCAGTCGGCGGTCACGCCGTCGGGGTTGCGCACGTAGCCGAGGCCGATGGACCGGCCGACCGTGTAGCCGAAGCCGGCGCTGGTGAGCCAGCCGACACGCACGCCGTCGCGGAAGATCGTCTCGCGGCCGAGGAGCACGACCGACGGGTCGACCGTGAACGTGGTGAGCAGCTTGCGGAGCCCTCGTTCTCGCTGTGCCTCGATGGCAGCACGGCCACGGAAGTCGATGTCGGTGCGCAGCTTGACCGCCCAGCCGAGGCCGGCGTCGAGCGGCGTGTGGTCGGGCCCGATGTCGGACCCCCAGGCCCGGTAGCCCTTCTCGAGCCTGCAACTCTCGATCGACCGGTACCCGGCGTTCACGAGTCCGTGCGGCGCGCCGGCGGCCATGACCGCGTCGTAGACGCCGGTGGCGTACTCGACCGGCAGGTGCAGCTCCCACCCGAGCTCACCCATGTACGTGACGCGCAGCGCCCGCACCGGGCAGCCGGCGATGCCGATGGTCTGCATCGTGCCGAACGGGAACGCCTCGTTCGACAGGTCGGCACGGGTGACGTCGCCGAGCACGTCGCGCGAACGCGGTCCCATCAGGGTGAGGACCGACCAGCCAGATGTGACGTCGAACAGCTCGGCCCGTGCGTCGGCCGGGATGCTGCGCCGGATCCAGTCGAAGTCATGCGTGGCGTAGCCGGTGCCGGTGACGATGTAGGCCTCGTCATCGGCCACCCGGCACACGGTGAGGTCGGCCTGGATGCCACCGTCGTCGTCGAGCATCTGCGTGTACGTGAGCGACCCCACGGGCTTGCGGACGTCGTTGGCGCAGATCCGGTCGAGCACGGCCATCGCATCGGCGCCCTTCAGTGCGTACTTCGCAAACGACGTCTGGTCGATCAGCACTGCCGCCTCGCGGCACGCCCGGTGCTCACGGCCCACGGCGTCGAACCAGTTCTGGCGGCCGTAGGTGTACCGGTCGTTCGGTGCCTCGCCGTTCGACGCGTCGGCGAACCAATTCGGGCGCTCCCACCCGAGCTTCTCGCCGAAGGACGCACCCTGCGCGAGCAGGCGCTGGTAGAGCGGCGAGGTGCGCGCCGGACGACCGCTGTGATGCTCCTCGAACGGCCAGGCCATCGTGTAGTGCTTGCTGTACGCCTCGAGCGTGCGCGTGCGCACCCAGTCGGTGTCCTGGTGCGGGCGGCCGAAGCGGCGGATGTCGACCACCCACAGGTCGTAGGGCGGCATGCCGTCGTGCACCCACTGGGCGAGCGCCTGCCCGGCGCCGCCGCCGGCGGCGATGCCGAAGGCGTTGAAGCCGGCACCCACGAAGAAATTCCGCAGCTCGGGTGCCTCGCCGAGGATGAAGTTGCCGTCGGGCGTGAAGCTCTCGGGGCCGTTGATGAGCGTGCGGATGCCGGCCTTCGCGAGTTCGGGCACACGTCCGATGGCGAGTTCCATCGTGGGAGCGAAGTGATCCCAGTCGCTGTCGAGCAGTTGGAACTGGAACGGGCGCGGGATGCCGTTCACCGCCCACGGGACGGGGTTGGGCTCGTAGCCGCCCATCACCAGGCCGCCGACCTCCTCCTTGTAGTAGGTGAGCCGATCGGGGTCGCGCAGGGTGGGGAGGTTGCGGGGCACCTCGGGGGTGAACGGCTCGGTGATGACGTACTGGTGCTCGACCGGCACGAGCGGCACGTTCACGCCCACGGTCGCAGCGATGGCTCGGGTCCACTGGCCGCCGCACACGACGACCTTCTCGCACTCGATGCGGCCGTGGTCGGTGACGACGGCGCGGATGACGCCGTCGACGACCTCGATCGAGAGCACCTCGGTGTCCTCGCACAGCGTGGCGCCGGCCATGCGGGCGCCACGGGCGAGGGCCATCGTGATGTCGCTGGGGTTGGCCTGCCCGTCGGTGGGGAGGAACGCTGCGCCCACCACGTCGTCCACCTGCATCAGCGGCCAGAGGTCCTGCGCCTCCTTCGGCGACAGCAAGTGCATCTCGAGGCCGAAGCTCGTGGCGGTCGTGGCCTGGCGCTTCACCTCGGTCCAGCGCTCGTCGTTGCAGGCGAGGCGGAGCCCACCGTTCATCTTCCAACCGGTGGCGAGGCCGGTCTCGGCCTCGAGCGTCTTGTACAGCTCGACGGAGGCACCGAGCAGCTGGGTGATGTTCGCGCTCGTGCGGAGCTGGCCGACGAGGCCCGCTGCATGGAAGGTGGACCCCGAGGTGAGCTTGTGCTTCTCGACCAGCACGGTGTCGGTCCAGCCGAGCTTCGCGAGGTGGTAGGCGGTCGAGCAGCCCACGATGCCGCCGCCGATGATGACGGTCTTGGCCGATGACGGCTGCTCTGCCACGGTGCCTCCTGTGCCGGGGCGCTGCGCCCTCGGGTCGAAGCGGAGCGTAGTCATTCAATCGAACACGAAACGCCATCCGTGGCGTTTTGATGTTCGTTCGGGCATGATGCTGCCGTGGGCAGGTACGAGCACGAGGTCATGAGCGCAGTGGGCCTCCGTGGCACCGTCAGCGTGCGCGACCTGGCGGCGCTGCTCGACGTGTCGGAGCAGACCGTGCGCCGGGTGGTGCGACCGATGGTCGAGCGTGGTGATGTGCGCAAGGTGCATGGTGCGATCGTCGGGGTGACCGCCACGGGCGAGGCGCCGTTCCTCGAACGAATGAACGTCGAGCGCGAGGCCAAGGTTCGGATCGCCGCAGCGGTGGCGTCGCTGGTGCGCGACCGCGACACGGTCGCCCTCGACACCGGGTCCACCACGGCGTTCATCGCCCAGGCGCTGCGGGCGCACCACGGCCTCACGGTCGTGACGAACTCGTCGTTCGTCGCGACCACGCTCGCCACGGTGCCGGGCAACCGCGTCCACATGGCGGGCGTCGAGCTGCGCAACCACGACGGTGCCTCGTTCGACGCGCAGGCCTTCCGCGTGGTGCGCAGCATGCACGTCCGCGTGGCCGTGCTGTCGGCGTCGGCGGTCGACCCGTTACGCGGTGTCATGGTGCACGAGCAGTGCGAGGCAGAGATGTCGTCAGCGATGGGTGACATCGCCGACGTCCGCATCGTCGCCGCCGACGCCTCGAAGTTCGGACGTTCGGCCCTGGTGGCCCTGCCGGCGCTCGGTGCCGACGACCTCGTGGTCACCGACACCCGACCCTCCCGCGTCCTGGAACGCACCCTGCGCCCCGCCCGCGTCGTCGTCGCCCCCGCCTGAAGCCCCAGCAACCGAGCACACAAACCAGGCACACCGGCCGGAACCACGTCTGTGTCAGCACACAGAGCGACAGTCGCTCCGTGTGCTGACACAGAGGTCGGGTGAGGTCTCGCTCGGGGCGCTGCGGTCGCGCCAGGTCTATGATCCGGCCCGGGCGGGCGAGCTGGGGGTGCTCACAAGTGACAGAGCCGATGATCTCCGTGCGAGATCTGTGGAAGGTGTACGGCCATCGTGCCGAGCGGATCGTGGGCTCGCCCGACGCCGATCTGCCGCGCAGCGAACTCGAGGCGAAGACCGGATGCGTCGTCGCCATGCGCGAGATCGACCTCGACGTCGCACCGGGCGAGTGTTTCGTGGTGATGGGCCTGTCCGGTAGCGGCAAGAGCACCCTGGTGCGCTGCCTCACCCGGCTCATCGAGCCGACTGCCGGCACCGTGCGCATCGGCGGGATCGATGTCACCAAGGCCGATGACGACCAGCTGCTGCACGTGCGGCGCCACCAGGTGTCGATGGTGTTCCAGCACTTCGGCCTGCTGCCGCACCGCACCCTCGTCGACAACGTCGCGTTCGGGCTCGAGTTGCGCGGCACCGACAAGAAGCAGCGCCGTGAGCAGGCGGCGCGCACGCTCGAGCTCGTCGGCCTGGGTGGGATGGGGGAGTACCGTCCGAGCCAGCTCAGCGGTGGTCAGCAACAGCGTGTCGGTCTCGCCCGTGCGCTCGCCACCGACCCCGACATCATGTTGTTCGACGAGCCGTTCTCGGCCCTCGACCCGCTCATCCGCCGCGAGATGCAGGACGAGGTCATCCGCCTCCGCCATGAAGTCCGCAAGACGATGGTGTTCATCACCCACGACCTGTCCGAGGCGCTGCGCCTCGGGGACCGGATCGCGATCATGCGTGATGGCCGGTTCGTGCAGGTGGGCACACCCGCCGAGGTGGTGCTCAACCCGGCCGACGACTACGTCCGCAACTTCGTGCGCGATGTGCCGCGCTCGCACGTCGTGCCGGTCGCTGCGGTCATGGCACCGTTGGGTGCAGGCCCGTTCGGTGGTGACGTCGGCGCCGAGACCAAGATCCGCGATGTCGTCGCGCTGGTGGCGCACTCCGACCTGCCGCTGCGGGTCACCGATGCCGCCAGCGCCCCCGTCGGCTCGATCGACCGCATCGGGGTGCTGTCGGTCATCGCCAACGAGGACCTCTGACGATGTCCGTGGCCACACTCCCGAGCCCGGCAGCACCCACGTTC
>Ga0247833_1008248_pt1 | contig 10648 bp, 7 predicted proteins | sample LaCruzMarch2015__7_FD_187117 | JGI IMG/M metagenome (GOLD analysis project Ga0247833, IMG submission 187117) | Freshwater microbial communities from meromictic Lake La Cruz, Castile-La Mancha, Spain - LaCruzMarch2015_8m | ecosystem: Environmental > Aquatic > Freshwater > Lake | place: Spain...
AGCCGACTCGTATACAGATTGTTGACGAGCCCCGAGTATCGCAGCACCCGGTTGCGATCGAGCACAAACACCTGTGGCGTGGTCGTCGCCCGAAAGTGGGCCGCAGCAACTTTGTCGGGATCGAAAAACACCCGGCAGGCGATCTTCGACTCGGCGGTGAGCCGATCGACCTCGGCAGCATCCGCCGCGTCGCAGACCACCGCGTTGAATGCCACCTCCTGATCGCCAAAGCGGGCAGCGAGGGCATTGATCACCGGCACACATTGGTTCGAGACCGGGCAGTTGAAGTTGAGAAAGGCGACGACGGTCGCCCGGGCACCTTCAGCCGCAGACAGCGACCACTCTTTGCCCGCGGTGTCGCGGAGCAAAATCGGCGGCACGACCCGTCCGATCCGACTCCGCGACACGGCCGCTGCGGGAGCGGCAGGCTCGTCACTCCGGGCCGGCTCGGCCAGCGAGATCGTCAGGCCCACCCCGAAAAGCAGCGCGCCGAAAACCCGCGTTGCGAGCAGGCGTTCACTTCCTGACACGCGGCGGCGGGTACGCACCGCTGCACGCGTTGACCCCGGGTCGGTTCTGGCGGTCACTCCGATGGGCTGGTCCATCCGCGGGCGGCTACTCCGCAACCTCCATGTGATACACAAACTTGAACGCCCGGCCGAGCGGCCCAATCCCGTCCGTCACCGAGTCGATCCGCAACACGCTCAGCGTCAGGGGATCAAACAGAAACCTCGTGGCCTTGCCGACCGTCTCGGAGTTCGGGACGGCCGGGTTTTTCTCCTGATCACGGGTGGAAGAAACCACCCAGCAGTTGGTTCCGTTGTAGATCTCCGACCCGATCACCTCGAGGTGACAGGAGCCCGGCAACGTGCTCGTGACCGGTTCGGAGAGCCACTTCGTGCCGATCTTCAGGGTTCCCGGGAAGATGTAGTGCTCGGTCTCGTGGTCGAATTCCTGAGGCTTGTCATCAACCTGGATCGCATCGAGCACGAGCCCGCGGTCTTCGTCTTGATGAAACAGCTCGTACCGCACGGAATCCTCGTAATCCTTCTTGAACCTGTCGCGGCCCACAAAACTTGGCTTCCCTGCCTCCGCATCGGAATGGACGGCATGGGTCTCGATCTTGAAGGCATGTTCAAACTTCCCTTCCTTGCGGGGGACGATCGACCAGGTCTGCGTGAGCTTGTCGTGCCCCACGAGTTTGCCTTCGACGAAATACAGCACATACCCGGCATACTGCACCGGATCGTGGTCTTTCACCAGTCCGATCTGATTTGAAGGCTGGCCCGAGCCTTTCGCTTCCTCGGCAGCCACCCGGCCGGCGATTGCGGTGAAGCCCAACGAGGCGAAGAGCATGGCGAATCCGAAGCGGCGGATCGATGGCATAGCGACAAGCCTTTCCAGGGGATTTTTGCAGAACATGCACAGACTCGAAGGTGAGCAATGATCCCATACGCCCCGCGATCTGCCCAGGGGAACTCTTCGGGCACGACACGACCGTTTCGTGCCCGGCGTGGGCTTCCAGCACCGTTCAGCGGCTGTGGATGTCGGTCGCGGCCAGGCGCGAGGCGGTGCTATCGCCGACGGAGGCGTTCGGCAGTGGCAGGAGCAGCGGGCACCGCTGCTGACCAATTCGCGCCATAGATCGCGAAGGCCGAGGCCCTCGCCGCGGCTGCGGTGTCGCGGAACCCGGCGGTCCTGACGCCGACATTGGCTGTGGCCGCTGTGAGGGCGAACCGAGCCTGGTAGACGCCCGTGGATCCAGCCCGGCCCGACCCGGCCCGCGTGGGGTTGTAGCCCGAGTTGCCGTAGCCCGAGATGCCGACAAAATACGTGCCGGCCGTGCTGGCCCGGAACGTCAGCAAGCTGTCGAAAGACGACCCATCGTCGTCGTTGGCGGCAAGCTGCCGGCCGGCTGAGTTAAAGAGCCGGAGGTAGCTATCGAGCGACGAACCACCGGAGAGAGTTCTGGCGTCGATGTCGATCGTGATCGTCTGGCCGGCGGCAAGCGTCACCCGGTAGAGATCCACATCCCTCGTGCCGCGAGAGCCGTCTCCGACGCGGCCGGAGAGCCGAATGTCACCCGATGTGATTCCGAGTTCCGCAGCCGTGGCCAGCGTGTCGCCGGCATCGACGAGTGCGGCCGCCTGCGTGGTCCAGGCATCGGAGGCCGAGGCGGCAATCGCCACGCCCCCGTCAACCGCGACGATGCCACTCCCCGCGTCATTGAGTGTAAGCACATAACTGCCAGCCGAAGCCGTCGCGGCGTCGAGCCCCGTGACCGTCCAGCGGATGTTGTCGGCGGTGGTCACCGAGGCACCGGCCAGGGATACAGCGGTGCCGCTACGAGTCAGCGAAAAGTCGGCGACATCTACACCGGTGACAGCGCGACTAAACTGCACGACGACCGCCGAGACCGACGTGGTCCGAGGATCGGGTGAAACATCGATGAGATCGGCCGTTGGGGCGGGGAGCGCCGGCACCGCCACGCTGATCTTTGCGGCGAAATTGCCCGTTGTCTGCCCGGCACTTCCAGTGCCGGCGGTGGTTGCCGAGTACGAGGAGTTTCCATATGACGAGATCCCGACGTAATACGTGCCCGACGTGGGCACGGTGAACGTGACAAAGCTATCGAGCGATCCAGCGGCGTCGTCGTTGAACGCAACCTGCACGCCCGAGGCGTTGAACACCCGCGCATACGAGTCGAGGGACGACGGCGTCGCGAGTGTGGCAGCGTCGATATCGATCGTAAGCACACTACCGGCGGCGACAATCACGGCGTAGATATCGACATCGGCCGCCGTGTAGGTGCCATCTCCGATGGTACCCGTCACGGTTGCCGCACCCGCGGAGAGGGTGAGTAGCGTTGCCGTGCCGATCGAATCATTAGGCTCACCGCTTGCCGATGGGGGTGGTGGCGATGGGGGCGGCGGTGGCGGTGGTTCTGTGCCCCTGATCAGATTCACTGCGGCCGCAGCATTGATCAAGCCCCCGGTTGCCACCTTGCCGGCGAGCGACGCCACGGGCACGGCCGACGAAAGAATCGCCGATCGAATCTGGCTGGCTGTTGCCTGTGGGTTGGCCGCCGCCATGAGAGCCACGAGGCCGGCCACATGGGGTGCGGCCATCGAAGTGCCGCTGTAACTCGCATAGGAATTGTTGGGCGTGGTTGAATAGATCCCCACACCCGGGGCCGCGACATCCACGGTCGTAGCGCCATAGTTTGAGAACGATGCCAGGCGATTCGATGCGTCGGTGGCCGCCACCGAAATGACCGCCGTCGAATTCACATTCGCCGGAAACGAAGGGGTCGTGTCGTTGTTGGCCGACTCGTTGCCCGCCGCCGCTACGGCGAGGATGCCGGCGTTCCCCCCAGCCACGATCGCATTGGTGAGGGCCGTCGAGGCCCCGCCGCCGCCCCAACTGTTGTTCGTGGCCACGACATTCACGCCGGAGGTCTGCCGCATCATCGTGGCGTAGTTCAAGGCAGCAATCGCCGCGCTCGTGGTGCCGCTCCCGTCGGCTCCCAAGAACTTGAGCGCCATGAGCGACACCTGCCAGTTCACGCCGGCCACCCCAGTGCCGTTATTGCCCACGGCACCGATCGTGCCCGCGACATGGGTGCCATGCCCCTCGTCGTCGAAGGGATCTGCGTCGTTGTTGGCGAAGTCCCAGCCGTAGACATCATCGACAAACCCGTTGCCGTCGTTGTCGATACCGTCACCGGGAATCTCTCCCGGGTTCCGCCACATGTTTGCGGCCAGGTCCGGGTGACGGTAGTCGATGCCAGTATCGATCACGGCCACGACCACAGCCCGCGAGCCGGTGGTCACGTTCCATGCTTCGGGCGCGTCGATGTCAGCGTCTCCCACACCACCGGTTTGTCCGGTGTTGTTGAGCCCCCAGAGCCGAGAGAAGGACGGATCGTTGGGCAGGGCGGCTGACGTGATAATCCGGTCGGGTTCGAAACCCCGCGCGCCGATCGATGTCGACCACGTGGTCACATCCCTCACGCTGGCACCGGGGGCCGTGATCGCAAACATCCCTTCGCCGAGCGACCGCGATGACCAGCCGGAGACAATCGGTGGGGCGACGCCCTCGGTGGTCACGATCCAGCCATCGGCACGGGCCGTGACGGTTTCACCTCCCCAGTCGATCTGCCGAATGCCGGCCATCATGTCGGCCGCGAGGAGGCAGCGGGCTTCGAGCCGCTCCGCCGCCAAACGGTCCGGCCGGCGACGACGACCAGGCAGCGAACGATGAGCAAACAACATGACACACTCTCCTTGCCATCCCCGCGGCGAACCGGCCATTGGCATGGGCTTCCCGCCCGCCGCTCGGACGATTGTATGCCTTCGGGCAAGATTCACCAACGGCAGAGGGCCTCGCTGCTGCTCGGGCAAAGGCTCGCCCGGTCGATGCAACTCCGCGACCAGTTCCTGACCCATCACGACGACGCTGACCAAAACATGCAAAAAAACCTCTACGTTATGGGGCCAGGGTGTGGCCTGGCCGCCATCGGCACGCCGTGATTCCCGCAGGTTGCCGGGCGGACCAGACAGTGTGAGCACCATGCCGGAATCGCTGCCGAACGTTCTCGACAAGCGTCGCACCATCGCGGGCCCCGGGTTTAACCGCTGGCTCGTGCCCCCGGCCGCGCTGTGCGTGCACCTGTGCATCGGCATGGCGTATGGGTTCTCCGTGTTCTGGCTGCCCCTCACCAGAGCCATCGGGATCACGCAACCGGTGCCCTGCCCCCCGTCGCTCGGCCTCATCGGCAGGCTCACCACCACCACCTCCGACTGGGACAAGCCGTTGCTCGGCTGGATGTATACGCTGTTCTTCGTGTTTCTCGGCTCGAGCGCCGCGCTCTTCGGCACCTGGCTCGAGCGCGCGGGGCCCAGGAAGGCGGCCGTCGTGTCGGCGGTGTGCTGGTGTGGCGGGCTCGTGATTGCGGCGGCCGGGGTCTACTGGCATCAGCTCTGGGTCCTCTGGCTCGGCTCGGGTGTGATCGGCGGAATCGGGCTCGGGCTCGGATACATCTCGCCGGTCTCGACCCTTATCAAATGGTTTCCCGATCGCCGCGGTATGGCGACCGGAATGGCCATCATGGGATTTGGCGGCGGCGCGATGGTCGGCTCACCACTCGCCGACACGCTGATGAAGTATTTTGCGGGGCCGGAATCGGTGGGCGTCTGGCAGACGTTCCTGGTACTGGCGGCGGTCTACTTCGTGTTCATGATGGTCGGTGCGTTCGCCTATCGCATCCCGCCCGACGGCTGGACGCCCGAGGGCTGGGGCGGAGCTGCGACAGTAAGCAAGGCGAGCGATCCCGGGAGGCCGGCTCCCAGGCAGCGGTCATTCTCGGTGCGGGAAGCCTGCCGCACCCGCCAGTTCTGGCTGGTGTGGCTCGTGCTGTGCCTCAATGTGTCGGCAGGGATCGGCGTGATCGGCATGGCCTCTCCGATGCTGCAGGAGGTCTTCGGCGGCCGGTTGCTGGGCTTGGATATCCCCTTCGAGGCGCTCGATGCGGCCCAACTCGGTCGCATGGCGGCGATGGCCGCCGGATTCACCGGCCTGCTGAGCCTGTTCAACATCCTGGGCAGGTTCTTCTGGTCGTCCCTGTCCGACTGGCTTGGTCGAAAGACGACGTACGCCATCTTCTTCCTGCTCGGAATAGCCCTCTACTCGGCCGTACCGGCCGTCGGCCAGGCGGGGCAGATCGCCCTGTTCTGCGGGATTTTCTGCCTCATCATGACGATGTATGGCGGCGGCTTCGCGGCCATCCCCGCATATCTGGCCGACCTCTTCGGCACCGGCTTCGTCGGAGCGATCCATGGCCGGCTGCTCACGGCCTGGAGCGTGGCGGGCATCCTCGGCCCGGTGCTGGTCAACTCCGTGACCGAGCAGCAGCTGCGGGCCGGCGTGCCGCGGGCTTGTGCCTACGACCGGACGATGATGCTGCTGGCCGGGCTCTTGGCCGTGGGTTTCGTCTGCAACGCCCTGATCAGGCCCGTGGGCCCGACCGACGTGGAGCCCGAGGCCGCGAGAGCCATTCCGCAGCGGGCGCTCGCTCCGGCGACGCGTCCCGGTACGGTAACAGCGATGCGGCCGGGCAACCTGCTGCTCTTGATAGGGTTCTGGCTGTTCGTCACCATCCCGATGGGCTGGGGACTGTGGGCCACCATTCGGCAGGCAGCGGTCTTATTCTGGTGAGCGCTCTGCCGACCACCGACAAAACGCCCAGCCCGCGACAGATTGGCGTCGGTCAGGCACACGCTGGCGATTTTCTGCCACCCCGTTGCACTGACTCGCCCAGACGCGGTCCAGCCCCGCGGCTACTCGATGCGCACCTCGAGAATCTCATATTTGAGCGTGCCCGCAGGCACGTCGATCGCCACCGTCTCCCCGATCTTCCGGCCCAGGAAGCCCTGGGCGAGCGGGCTGGCGACGTTGATCCGGCCCGCGTCGAAGTCTTCCTCGCCCGCGCCGACGAGCACATACTCCTCCTCGTCGCCGAAGCTGAGATCCCGGACGCGGATCGTGGCCCCGAAAACGACCTCGCCGGTCGACTCCTTGGGCCGCTCCACGATCACGGCCCGCGCGAGTTTGTCGCAGAGCATATTGATCTTCGCCTGCATCATGCCCTGGCTTTCGCGGGCCCCGTGATACTCGGCGTTTTCGCTCAGGTCGCCCTCGCTCCGGGCGGCGGCCACGCGCCGGGCAATCAGTGGCATCTCGACGGTTTCGAGTTGCTCAACCTCGGCCTTGAGCTTGTCGTAGCCGGACCTCGTCATGGGAATGCGGTCGGACATCACTGAAAACTCCGCAAGTGAAAACGCTGCACGCAACCGATCGAGTAGTGAAAACGCGGGCGGGTCTGGCCGGACCCACCGCCATGTCTGTCCCGGGTCAGGCTGAGGTTGCCGATTCGGGCGTGTAAAGCAGCCGGCCGCAACTGCGACAGGTCACGATCCGGCCCCCGAACAACTCCGACACCTGATTACTCGTGATCTGCTGGTGGCACCCGCCGCAGTTCCGGCCTTCGGCGGCAGCCATGCCGTCGGCCCCTTTGTGCCGCACGGCTCGGTGATACTTTTCCCGCAAATCCTCCGTAAGATCCGGCTCCAACGTTTGCAGTTCGGCGCTGATGCGGGCAACCTCTGCCTCGAGTTGCGTGCCCTCGGCGGCCACCTGGGTTTCTTCGTCGGTCAACTTCCGCCGGACGGCGGCAATCGCCTCCTCGGCAGCTGGGACGGCGGGCTTCAATCCGTCGATCCGCTCGAGCGCCTCGAGAATCTCATCTTCGAGCACCTTGGTGGCCATGCGGTCAGCCGCAATCTGGTCGCGGAACAACTGGTACTCCCGGTTGTTCTTGGAAGCGTTGAGCTTCGCCTCGAGGTCGGCGATCTTGGCCTCGGCCGTCTTGAGCTGCAGTTGCTTGCGGTCGGCCGAGAGGCGGGTCTGCATGACCGCTTCCTTGGCCGCGGCGCGATGGCCCTCAGCCTCCTCGACAGCCGCCGTCAAGACCGCCAGCCGCCGGGGCCCGGCGACCAGACGGCCGCGGAGGTCCTCCAACTGCCGGTGCATCCGGTGCAGGGTGCGGAGCGTTCCAGTGGCGATGACAACAGACATAGTAGTCTCCGGCGGGGCGGACCGCTCCGCCCCGCCGAAGAGTGTACCACAGCCGTTGCGGCCGGCCACGGGCCGGCTGGGGCCGGCTTCAGCCCTGACCGCTGCCGATAAAGTTCTCCAGCTGCCGCGAGCGGACGGGATGCTGCAGCTTCTTGACGGCCTTGGCCTCGATCTGGCGCACCCGCTCGCGCGTGACGCGGAAAATCCTCCCGACCTCCTCGAGCGTGTAGGTGTAGCCGTCGGTCAGGCCGTACCGCAGCCGGATAATCTCGCGCTCGCGATACGTGAGCGTCTTGAGGAGCGAGTCGATCCGGTCCCGCAGCAGCCCTTGGGTGGTCGACTGGGTCGGGCTCATCACCCCGACGTCCTCCACAAACTCACTGAAGCTCGCGTCCTCGCTTTCGCCCACCGGACGATCGAGGCTCATGGGTTGGCGGCCCATCTCCATGACGCGGCGGGCCTCCTCGACGGGCACGGCGGCGACCTCGGCCACCTCCTCCGCGCTCGGCTCGCGGCCGAGTTCATGGAGCAGCTTCTTGGCCGTTGTCCGCAGCTTCGAGAGCACGTCGATCATGTGGACCGGAATCCGGATCGTGCGAGCCTGATCGGCAATCGCCCGTGTGATCGCCTGCCGAATCCACCAGGTGGCGTAGGTCGAGAACTTGAACCCGCGCCGGTACTCATACTTGTCGACCGCCCGCATCAGTCCGGTGTTGCCCTCTTGGATCAGGTCGAGGAACGACAGGCCGCGGTTGCGATATTTTTTGGCAATCGACACCACCAGCCGGAGGTTGGCCGCCGACAGGTTGCGCTTGGCCCCCTCGTACTCCTCCCGGAGTTTGTCGAGCATGCCCACGCGGGTGCGGAGCGAGCGGGGGCTCTCGAGCGTCGTGAGCATCAGGTCGCGAAGTTCCTTGCGGATGTCGGCCTGGTCGTCACACGACCGCTCGCCGGCCTTCATTGCCTGCAGTTCCCGCTGCAGCACATCCATCCGCGCCGACATGCCCCGCAGGATCTTGACCAGCGGATGCACGCGACGCGTCCGCAGCGAGAGTTCCTCGACCAAGACCAGCGACTTGGCCCGGCTGCGCCGAAACCGCTCCCGCGCCCCCTTGGCCTCGTCGGCGGTGGTACGGCGGCTGATCAGACAGCGAAAGTCGGCCCGGCTGGAGGTCATCAGCCGGTCGAGCGTGCCCAGGTTGTGGGGCATTCGGGCCTGGATCTGCTCCTTGGTGAGCCGCTCGGTGAGCGAGACCTTGATCGTGCGGTCGAAGGGCAAGTGACCCTCGTGCACCTTGCGGAGCGTCTCGACCGTGGCCTGCAGCGAATAGGCACAGCCGAGCACGGCCCGACGGAACCGCTTGCGGGTGACCTCGATCCGCTTGGCGAGCGAGATCTCCTCACGCCGCGTCAGCAGCGGAATCTCCGCCATTTGGGCCAGATACATCCGGATCGGGTCGTTGGCCGCGTTTGACGGAGGCGTGGTGATCGCCTCGTCGCGCCGCGGTTTGGCCGGCGTCTGGCCCGGCCTCGAGTCGGCGACGACGGGCTCCGGCGGAGTGTCCACCAGTTCGATGCCCCGATCCTCGAGCGCCACCAGCAGCGCGTCGATCTTCTCCGGATCGACCGCCTCGTCGGGGAGATACTCGTTGACCTGGTCAAACGTCAGGTAGCCGAGCGAAGCACCGAGCTCCATGAGCCGGGCCAGGTCGGCGTCGACCGGGGCGGGATGGCCCCCGGCGGAGGCCTCGGCGGGAGTCAGGGCCGTCGGCGGAAGCGGCTCGGGGTGGTTCGGGTCGTCAGTCATTTGGTCATCGGCCATCTGGATCTTGGTCATCTGGGGTTCTCCTTCACCGTACCATCGTCACTCGCACGCCGCCCCCCGGTGCCGTGGAACTAGTTCCGGCCGCACCGACTGCAACGACGAGGTGGGCATCCTCACCCATCCTTGGGTTCGGACATGCCCTGGGCGACCCGCCGCTGAGCGACGAGCCGTTCCAAGTGTTCTGCCTCCGACTGGGAATCGAGCCGGGATGACTTGATCGCGCGGGCGCTGACCCGCGCACTGGCCGTCGCAGCGCGGCGGCGGAGCGCTTCGGCGAGGTGCCCGATCCGCTCGCCGGGCGCGTATGCGCCGCGGGCCGTGTTCTCCTCGTCGACGGCCACGAGCAGGCTCTGAAGCGCCGGGTCGGGCAGTTCGAGGAGCAGCTCCGACAAGCCCACGGTCCGGCCGGCGGCCCCGAGCCGCCGCGCCGCCTCGACCACGACCCGCACTTCGTGGCTGTCGAGGTCGCCGGGATCCACCTCGCTGATCACGAGCGCCGCGCCCTCCGGCACTCCCACGAGCACCTCCAGCACCTCGCGGTCCCAGGCGGGCAGCCGCGGCATGACGGAGGCCGGCGGGCCCGCGGGCGTTGATGAAAACCCGACCTTGCGCTTGCCGCGCAGCTCCTGCAGGCGGGCCTCTAAGACGCCGCGCGACAGCCCGAACCGCCGCGCGAGGCGGCCGAGCACCCGATCCTCCCGCAGCCTTCGCTCGGAAAGCTCGAGCGTCGATCCCGCCGCGGTGGCGAGTGCCGTCAGCACGCTCTCCACGGCGGTGAGGGCCGCGTCGTCGCCGGCATCGGCGGGCAAAGCGGCCAGCGCCTCGTCCATGCGGTAATCGAGCGGATCAACGGCCGCCGTGAGGATCGCCTCAAACGCCTCGCGTCCCTCGGCGATGATGAAGTCGCATGGATCAACGCCGGTGGGCAGTCGGGCGATCCGCAGGTCGATCGGCTCGGCGAGCAGCAGCCCGAGAATCTCGTTGGCCCGTCGCCGCCCGGCGTCGTCGCCGTCGAGCACCAAGATGACTCGATCGGCGTACCGCCGGAGCAGCTTGGCGTGACGTTCGCCCAGCGCCGTGCCGAGCACGGCCACCACGTCGCCACAACCGGCTTGCCGAGCGGCGAGGCAGTCGGTGTAGCCCTCGACGACGACCGCCCGCCCAGACGCGGCCATCGCCTCGCGGGCC
>Ga0247833_1008250_pt1 | contig 10647 bp, 7 predicted proteins | sample LaCruzMarch2015__7_FD_187117 | JGI IMG/M metagenome (GOLD analysis project Ga0247833, IMG submission 187117) | Freshwater microbial communities from meromictic Lake La Cruz, Castile-La Mancha, Spain - LaCruzMarch2015_8m | ecosystem: Environmental > Aquatic > Freshwater > Lake | place: Spain...
AAAAAATCGGTGATTCCTCACCAATGGGCTTGCTTTGGAAGTTTATGGGCTATTCTAAACCATACACATTTTTTAGTGGTATTTGTGAAGTAGCTGCCGGACTCTTTTTGTTTTTCAACAGAACGTCAGTAATTGGAAGTCTTCTTTCTATCGTTGTAATGACCAATGTTGTACTGTTGAATTTCGCCTACGATGTTCCAGTAAAACTTCTTTCATTGCATCTATTGGCACTTTCATTTTTTATCATTTCTCCTAACTTATTAAATCTCTTCCATTTCTTCTTTTCAAACAAAACAGCAATGTTTAAAGTGGAAAAATTGGAACTGGAAAATAAGTGGCTGCGATATGGGAGGATTGCTGTTAAAGCTATTGTAGTTATTGGCTTTCCGGCTATGTATGTTTTTACCTTTACGAGTTATATGGAAGGAAAAGTTGGGAATCACCTGACTGCCGCTTACACCACACAGGAGTTCACAGTAAATAACGACACTTTATCAGCTTGTGAAAAAGAAGATGTGAGATGGAACAAGTTTATTTTAGAAGACAGTTATGCCAAAATTATTTTTGAAAATGAAAAATCTCTTTATTATAAATTGACGGTTGATACTACATTGCAAGTAGTTAATTTGATCCCTTACAAAGACACGTCAGTAACTTATACCTTAAACTACAATTTTATTACAGACAAATTGTTTTCATTGTCAGGACAATTTCGTTCCGACAGTATCTCAGCAACCTTTAAAGTAAAACGAAAAGAAGAATACGAATTACTAAAACGCGGCTTTAATTGGGTTCAGGAGTATCCTTACAACCGATGATAAAATTAAAAGCAGAATTTAATTAAAACCAACAATGAAACAGGAACGCATAAAAGACTTACTTGACCATTTTGCCGAAATCGGGAAAATGGTAATACTTGGAAGTGTTCCACTAAGACAAAATCGAAATAGTGAATTGTTACATACCATAAACTCCATCAAAAAAATTCCAAATTGAAACATCTTCTTACACTCAATAAATATTTCGGACACTACAAACTGCGGGTATTTGGCGGCATCTTGTTCGTTATTCTCTCCAATGCCTTCCGAACCTACAACCCGCGCATTGTGGGCGAGGCAATTGATAGTGTTGCCGGATTTTTAAAACAATCCCAATTACCCGGTGGCGATGCCATTTCAGGTGCTTTAGACACCGGATTGGGTAAACAACTTTTCATCTTTTTCTGCATTTACATGGGCGTTGCGCTCATGGAAGGTTTATTCACCTTCCTGATGCGCCAAACCATTATTGTGGTGAGCCGCCTCATTGAATTCGATTTAAAGAACGATGTCTATCAGCACTATCAGCGATTGGATACTGCCTTTTACAAACGCAACAACACAGGCGATTTGATGAATAGAATCACTGAAGATGTCAGCCGTGTGCGCATGTATGCGGGTCCGGCAATTATGTATGCGGTGAACTTATTTTTCACCATTGCTTTTGCCGTGGCGGCAATGGCAAGCATCAATCCAAAGCTCACTTTGTATGTGTTGATTCCCCTCCCCGTACTTTCTTTCATCATTTATTATGTAAACAACCTGATTGAAAAAGTCAGCACCGAAATCCAAGCCAAGCTCTCTGATTTAACCACACAGGCGCAGGAAAACTATTCAGGCATCAGAGTGGTGCAGGCATATAATCGCGAAGAAAACATGGCGCAGCATTTCGAAGCCGAAAGCAACCTCTACAAAACCAAGAGTCTTCACCTTGCTAAAATTGACGCCATTTACTTTCCGGCAATGAACTTTTTGATTGGCTTAAGCCTTATTGCCACCATCTATTTTGGCGGCATAGAAGTTGGTGCCGGCAAACTAACTGCGGGCAACATTGCCGAGTTCTTGATTTACATGAACATGCTGATGTGGCCTGTGAGTTCACTGGGCTGGGTTGCCTCTTTGATTCAACGCGCCTCAGCATCTATGAAACGCATCAACGAGTTTTTAAAACAACAACCCACCATCGAAAACAACAACCAGGCAATTGAAAAACTACAGGGCGACATCGCCTTCAACAATGTAAGCTTTGTTTACCCCGACACCGGCATCAAGGCATTGAAAAATGTATCCTTCAATATTCCAAAGGGGCAACGTTGGGCAATTATCGGCAGAACCGGCTCGGGCAAAACCACCATTGCCGAACTGTTGATGCGCATGTATGATGTTACAGATGGCACTATTAAAATCGATAACAAAAACCTGCGCGACTGGAACCTCGGCAACCTCCGTCATCAAATAGGCTATGTGCCGCAGGATGTATTTCTGTTCAGCGATACCGTTGCAGAAAACATTGCTTTTGGTGTGAAGGAAATGCAGCAAAGCGAAGTGGAAAAGTTTGCACGATACGCTTCGGTGGATACCGAAATAGAACGCTTTCAGTATGGCTACGAAACCATGATTGGAGAGCGGGGCGTAACCCTTAGCGGTGGACAAAAGCAGCGCATCAGCATTGCCCGCGCGCTTATCAAGCAACCCAACATGTTGATTCTGGACGATTGCCTGAGCGCAGTAGATGCCGCAACAGAAAAAGCCATTCAGCAACAATTGGATGAAGTGCTGCGCGGCAAAACTGCCATCATCATCACCCACAGGATTTTTGCACTCATTCAGTTTGATAACATTCTGGTGCTTGACGATGGCGCCATTGCCGAACAAGGCACCCATGATGAACTAATGAAACGCAAAGGCATCTATGGCGGATTGTATGCGCATCAAATGGAAGAAGAAAGGGTTGGGTGATTTTTACTTTTAAGGCTACCCTTCCGGCTCGCCTTCAGGTTTTTTTCGCGCCTTGCGCTCCACAAAATTTTGAATCACATAATCGTTATAATCTGCTTCGTTGATGCTGAAAAAAGCATCCTTGCCAATGTTGGCAGCGCGCGCCACCTCGCGATAAAGTTTATTGCCTTTTTCTGCACGGGCTTCTGTAAAAACTATGCGATTGTCTTCGGCAATATCAATGTTGTCAAGTGCAGTGACAAATGCTTCATTGAGCAATCCTAATTCATTCAAAAAAATTGGCGTGATGCCTTCATCGTTCAGTTGCGGCTGCAAAAGCCCGCCCACTCTGCGCATTTTGCGCAGGGCGCGCGACAGTTTATCGTCTATAAGTTTATCCATTTTGTCAAAACCAAAACGTTTGTAGCGCGCGCTGTCTTCGCCAAAAACATTTTGGGCAGCAGTGCGCAACCTGCGGGCGGCAAGCAGCAGCGTGTCGCGGGCATTTTCTTTTGCGCTCACGGCAACGCCAATTTTGCCAATAGCTTCTTCATCAGTAGGCGTGTCGCCAAAATCTTCGCGCAACAATTTGATGTTATCAATTACCGCTTGCGAAATACCCCTGTCGGCAAGGGTGGCTAAATCGCGTTCCAAATTGGCGATGATGAGGTCTGAAAGTTGTTCCAACACGCCATCGCTGAAGTTGTATTCGCGTAAAAACTCAGGAAGTAAACTAGGCATGGTTAAAATCTTTTAGCCGAACGATAAAGTTTGTATTCATGGCTACGAAATTTTAAAACCTATTTAAAGAAATTGTAAAGCTGTCTTTAAGTTTTTGTTGAATTTAAACACGCGTTTAGAAAAAACCAAAGCATTTTTATGGCAGAAAAAAAGCATCTGTAAACCGAACCTTAAGGTTCTTAGAACTATAGATGCGTTTTTGTGAAATGGATACGAATCTTTACTAAATTACAACAATCTTCATCAGCCGAAAAGGTTAGTTCTATAAAGTTCATTGTTCGGCTATAAAATTCCATTGTTCGGCTGACAAGCGGCATCGTTCGGCTATAAAATTCCATTGTTCGGCTGACGAGTGGCGTTGTTCGGCTATAAAATTCCATTGTTCGGCTGACGAGTTCCATTGTTCGGCTGTAAAATTCCATCGTTCGGCTGACGAGTTCCATTGTTCGGCTGAGGAATTCCGTTGGTAGACGTGGGTTTGGGCAGATGCTACACATCTTGATTGACTTTAAACCAATAAGATTTAAAAATCTAAAAAAAAGTAACGCAGGCATTTATTTCCTCCTCATGATTTAATCACAAAGTGAAAACGTCACCAATAAAATCAGCAATAAGTTAGTGTAAAAATGAAAGTTTCGGCAATTACTTGCGCTCGCCCAGCAATTCAGTAAGCCTTTCCAGGTCATCAATATTGTAGAAGTTCACCACAATTTCACCCTTACCCTCGGCAGTTTGTTTGATATGCACTTTAGTGCTCAAAGCCGAAGACAACTGGTCTTCCAACTTTTTAATAGCGTAAGGAACCTGCGCCTTTTTGGGAGGTAACTTCTTGGCAGGTTTAGTCTGTGCAGTTCTTACCAACTCCTCCGTTTGACGAACAGAAAGTTCCTTAGTCAACACCTCTTTGAACAAAGCAAGCAGCGTGGTGATTTGCTCCACACCCAACAAAGCCTTGGCGTGACCCATGCTGATTTTTTCATCACGCAATGCCTTCTGAATATCAGGTGGCAGTTTTAGCAGACGAATAAAATTGGTAACACTGCTGCGGTTCTTGCCCACGCGCACCGATAGTTGTTCCTGCGTCAATTCACACTCATCCATCAGGCGTTTGTAATTGATGGCAATCTCCAAAGGGTTCAAGTCTTCGCGCTGAATGTTCTCTATCAAAGCAATTTCAATAGACTCCTGGTCGCTGGCAGTGCGCAGGTAAGCAGGAATTTCCTTTTTGCCCGCAAGTTTTGATGCGCGCAATCTGCGCTCTCCCGCAATCAACTGATAGCGGTTGTTTTCAATCTTACGCACTGTTATCGGCTGGATAACACCATGTATCTTAATGGATTCAGAAAGCTCCAGCAAACTATCTTCCTCAAAAGTGCTGCGCGGCTGAAAAGGATTTACCTCAATAGCTTCCAGCGGAATGTTTACTACCACACCCACCTGCTTGCCAAAACCCTCCGGCTGCTTAGTGTTTGCTGTTGTATCGTTGGATTCGAGCAAAGCCCCCAAACCTCTTCCTAAAACTGTTTTCTTTTTATCGTTAGTCATTGTATTTCGTTTTTGCCACGCAATGATGGTTAGTGATTTTATGAGGAATTCTACATTCCAAATAGCATTGTCTAATATCTATTCTCTGATTTCTGCGCTCTATTCTCTGTTACGCTGTCTCCTCATCCGCAACCTCCGTCTCTCCTTCAGGGAAAGTACCCATACCGTTACGCGCCAGCAGTTCGCGCACCAAACTCATGTAGTTCACACTGCCCTTGCTTTCGGCATCGTACAAAATTGCAGGCTTGCCAAAGCTTGGAGCTTCACCCAAGCGCGTATTTCTATGAATGATGGTATGAAAAACAATGTTCTCAAAGTGACGTTTGATTTCGTCCACCACTTGGTTTGAAAGACGCAGACGCGGGTCAAACATCGTCAGCAAAATACCTTCAATCTCAAGGTTTGGATTCAGGCGTGTTTGCACAATTTTGATAGTGTTCAGCAACTTACCCAAACCCTCCAATGCAAAGTATTCGCACTGCACAGGTATCAGCACAGAGTTGGCAGCCGTCAGGGCATTCACCGTAATCAACCCTAACGAAGGCGAACAGTCAATCACAATAAAATCGTATTGGTCTTTAACTTCATTCAAAAGATTTTTGAAAACCGCTTCTCTGTTAGGGCGGTTAATCAACTCTATCTCTGCACCCACCAAATCCACATGCGATGGAATCAAATTCATGTTAGGTGTTTCGGTCACCAAGGTTACTTCGCTAAAAGTGGCATCGTTTACAAAGCAATCGTACAAACTGCGCTCTACAGTCTTCGGGTCAAAACCCACGCCTGATGTTGCATTTGCCTGCGGGTCGGCATCCACCAACAACACTTTGTAATCCAACACAGCCAAACTTGCTGCAATGTTAATGGCACTGGTGGTTTTGCCCACGCCCCCTTTCTGATTCGCTAATGTGATAATCTTTCCCATATCAATTTAGAGTGAAATGTTTTCGCCTATTGGTAATAAAATCAATTCTTTTCCTGCATCCTTAAATGCTTTTACAGCCGCCTCGTGGTCAACAACTATGTAGCCGAAGGTGTCGTAATGCAAGCCAATTATTTTATTGCATTGAATAAAATCGGCAGCCACAACGGCATCTTCATAGCCCATCGTAAAGTTGTCGCCAATAGGCAGCAAAGCAAAATCCAACTTGTTCCATTTTGGAATCAATTGCATGTCTAAAGTAAGTGCAGTATCGCCTGAATAATAAAAATTGCCTTCCTCTGTTTCAAGCATAAAACCCATCGGGTTACCACCATAAGTTCCATCGGGTAAAACACTGCTATGGTGTGCAATGGTGCAGCGTACAGTGCCAAAATCCCACTTACGCTTACCTCCCAGATTCATAGGGTGGCAATTCGTCAATCCCTGCTTTTTGAACCATTCGTGTAATTCCCAATTGCTGATAACTAAAGCACCGGTGCGATTTGCAATAGCAACTGCATCTGCAATGTGGTCTAAGTGACCATGCGTAACCAAAATCACATCCGCTGGAATAGATTCCACGTCAATACTCTTTGCCAAGTCATTGTAAGACACAAAAGGGTCAAAAAGCAGGTGCTTTCCACCAACTTCTACCCCAAAACAAGCATGTCCGTAATATGTAAGTTTCATAATTATTAATGAATAGCCGCAAAGCTAATTCTAAGCAGGCAGTGCTTATTCACCACTTCTCCACTTGCACACAAACATGCTGTGAATTACCGTGAATAATGTGTGCATAACCCTACATTATATAAACAACAAAGCCCTCCAAATGTGGAAGGCTTTGTTAGTATCAAGCTAAAAGATTGAATTACTTGTTTACAATCATCCGTTTAACAGCCACTTTGCTGCCGCTTTGGATTTTCACCAAATAAGCCCCTTTAGACAAATCACTGTAATCAAATGACTTGCTGAAAGTTCCGTTAGCATCTTTTGAAGTGAATTGCTTAACCTCAGAACCTAAGATATTGAATACTTGGATATTGATTCCTTTCTCGATGTTAGCAACATTGATAGTTACCAAACCATTATTAGGATTAGGCATCAACTCAACTGATTGTTCGAAGGCAATTTCGTTAATACCAACAGCACAAGCACCATTAGTAGCAGGTAAAACTGTAACTGTTTTTTCTGGACCAACAAATTTGCAACCTGCGCTATCCATAGACAAGTTAATTTTGAAATTGCCGGTAGCAGTGTAAGCAAAGAAAGCATCTGTAGCTAAATCAGTGCTACCGTTTGCATCACCAAAGCTCCAACTAGCATTCCATCCATTCTTATTTGAAGAGGTATTTGTGTAAGTGTAAGGTACATTTATACAAACCTGTAATGCTCCTTGAGGAATCACATCCGGTGTAGTGAAGTTTACAGTGTTGGCTACACCACCGTTATACTGAACCGAGAAATTAGCAGATGTCTGACAGCCTCTGCTGTTGGTTACTGTTACACTGTAATTGCCTGGCAATAAGCCACCCATGTTACCGGAAGCAGTAGTTGTATCAATCAAAGGATCAGAATCAAGGTTCCATTGGAAAGTTCTTTGACCGGTAGTGAAACCAGATAATGCACTTACTGCAGTCGCTTTAGCTCCACAGTTGATACTGTAAGGGCTGTTAGCAAAGTTGATTCCAATACCATTATTTCTGATAATTATAACTGAAGTATCTTTTACAGTACCTGTAGAATCAGTACCAATTAATGTGATAGTATCATTCTGGTTGGTGTTTGGCAAAGTCAAAGTAACTTCTTCATCATTAGTGGAAGAAAGCGTACCTTTAGCAGCACTCCAAACAAATGTAGCCTCAGAAGAACCAACATAGTTTGCTTTTAAATCTACCTGACTACCTGGGCAAGCTTCTCTGATGCTTGGCACTGCATCAACAAGAAAATTGTCATTGGTAACTTCTACATCAGCAAACATAGATATGTTTTGGAAAAGGAATCTGTTGCAAGGAGGTTGTACATTATATCCAATGTCATCTCTGTAAACACCAGATAAATCCGTTGTTGCATTCACTTTGAAATTCAAATAACCAATACTATTTGGAATAATTGCCGATGCTGCAAATGCAGTATCTTGACATTGTTCATAATATCCTGCATAAACAATAAGTTTATTAGCGGTATCACCTCTAAAATCAACTCTGAAGCCAAAAGTCTCACCTTTTTGCAATTGCACATTCATATTATCGCGACCCAAAAAGTAAACTGTTCCATTTGGAGATGTAGTAGAGTCCAAAGCCCAATCACTTGGATTGAAATTAAAAGAAGAATCAGCCCAAACGGTGGTTGGTTGTGAATTTATAAATTCATTAGCTCCAGTACCTCCAATCACACCACCCAATGTTGGGTTTGCCCATGAGTAATTAGCAGGCAATTTGAACAATGAAATTTTAAAAGTGTCAGGCTTGTTGTTTACGTTCTTTTCAAAAATTGCAGGAAAGTAAACTGAATTAACTTTTACGGTACTTTCCTTTTTTGGGTAAAACTTCACTTTGTAAGTTTGAAAATCATCTGTGTTCTCTTGTAATGAATCAAACAAAACAGCCATGTTTCTTAGCGTTGCAAAAGATTCATTAGGCAAGTTGGCATTCATCTCCCAAATGTAACCGGTTGATGTGTACCCTTTTTCAGCAGCCCAAGCATCTTCATTAGAACGGTAGCCAATGGTGAATGCACTTGTTGCTGCTCTACCGGAAACAGCCGACTTAGATTTTTTGGCACGATTAGGTACAGGTGCTTTTGTAGCAGTTTTCCCGCTAAAAACCACATCGGCCGGATTTACCTGTCTGTTCTGCGCGTTTGCCGACAAAAGGAAAAATCCGATGGCGAGTAGTGTAAACAATTTTTTCATTGCTCGTTTTTTGTTTGATTTAAAAAATAATAATGTAAAAGTAACCTTTCCTTAAAGGGACGGCAAATGAAAGCAAAATAGTTGTGTGTGACAATAGATTTATGACAAATCTCTGACAATTTAACGTTCAGTTTTATCCAAAACCACCACAAACGGTAAGAATCAAATGATTTTGGAAATTGAAAATCACTCATCTATAACTAAGTTCGCCCTCCGAAACCAAACGATGTTAAACTTGTTCAAAAACAAGCCGATGAAATCCTTGAAAGCTTTTTTCCGATTGATTCCTTCTTCCGATTGGGTATTTCTATCCCTTTTCCTTTTTTCAATCAATGCTTCTGCCCAATCTAAAGGCATTATTCGCGGGCAGGTATCGGATAAGGATTCCAAGTATCCTTTAATTGGCGCTAAAGTAATGTTGGTTGACACTGGTGTTTTTAACGCAACGGCTACCGATGACAATGGTTACTTTAAATTAGAAGTGCCGTTGGGCAGAGCTTCCATTCGCGTTTCATATATTGGTTACAATGATGCTTCGTTTAATAACCTTCAAATTATTGCGGGAAAAGAAACGCAGTTGAATGTGTCGCTGGAGGAAAAAGTAAACTCTATCAATGAAGTGGTGATTACAGGAAACAAAGATCAGGGGCAGGCGAAAAATGAATTTGCCGCCATCAGTGCGCGCTCATTTGATGTGGAGTTGACCAGTCGTTTCAGCGGCAACAGAAATGACCCATCGCGGATGGCTTCGAACTTTGCGGGGGTGAGTGGCGCCAACGATGCGCGCAACGATATTATTATTCGCGGCAACTCGCCCATGGGTATGCTGTGGCGGTTGGAGGGTATTGACATCCCAAGTCCCAATCACTTTGGTGGGTTTGGCAGCACGGGCGGACCGGTGGGGATGTTGAATAACAACACGCTTTCTCGCGGTGATTTTATGACCTCTGCTTTTCCAGCAGAGTATGGCAACGCGCTTTCGGGGGTTTTTGATTTGGGTTTGCGCAATGGCAACAAAGACAAGTATGAGTTTATGGCGCAGCTTGGCTTTAATGGTATTGAAGCAGGTGCTGAGGGTCCTTTTGCGAAAAAGAAAAGTCAGGCTTCGTTCTTGCTGAACTATCGCTATTCAACCCTTGGTTTGTTTAAGTTGTTGAAGGTGAATTTTGGTACCGGAACTGCCGTGCCTGAGTATCAGGATTTGACATTTAAAGTGGATGTACCTACCAAGAAAGCAGGGATATTTCGCTTTTGGGGATTGGGCGGATTGAGCAAGATTGAATTGAAAGGCTCTGCAGTTGATTTGGCTAAGAATCCGCAAAATCTTTACGGCAATGAAAACGTGGATATTTACAACAGGGTGCGCACGGGTGTGTTTGGATTTTCGCACACATACTTTTTGAACAAAAAGTCATACTACAAATTGAATCTTGCGGTTTCGCACCAAACGCAATTTGCAGATATTGATTCGGTGGGGCTGGATGACAGAACGCAAATCATTCGCGTGAACAAGGTTGCGTTGCGCCAAAACAAATACAGCGCGCATATTCTTTACAACAACAAAATCAATTCTAAAAACACGGTTACCACAGGCATCCACGCCAATGTGTATGACTTGCAGTTTGCCGATAGTTTTTTAATCAACAATAATTTTGTGCCCGTGAAGTCGGGCGAGGGCTTTAGTGCGCTGATGGAGTTGTATGCCATGTGGAAGCACAAGTTCACCGAGCTGCTTACTTTGAACACAGGTTTTCATCTTCAATATTACA
>Ga0247833_1008257_pt1 | contig 10636 bp, 8 predicted proteins | sample LaCruzMarch2015__7_FD_187117 | JGI IMG/M metagenome (GOLD analysis project Ga0247833, IMG submission 187117) | Freshwater microbial communities from meromictic Lake La Cruz, Castile-La Mancha, Spain - LaCruzMarch2015_8m | ecosystem: Environmental > Aquatic > Freshwater > Lake | place: Spain...
TGAGTGTGCCCTATGCCATGAAATATTGAAAATCAGACATGCGAAACTTGGGGAATGTCTGCCAAGCTTGCAATTGGATCTTATGTAGTTGATCCACCCGTGGTGCTAGCCCCAATGGCAGGAATCACTAACCGAGCATTTCGCCGACTTTGCCGTGAGGAAGGCGCGGGACTCTACGTCTCAGAAATGGTGACATCACGCGCACTGGTCGAACGCAATGAAGCCACCATGGATTTGGTGAGTTTTGCCGATGACGAATCTCCACGTTCGGTGCAACTTTATGGCGTGGACCCACTCGTTATGGCCAAAGCAGTTTCAATAATCGTTGACGAAGATCGTGCCGACCACATTGATATGAACTTTGGTTGTCCGGTACCCAAGGTCACCCGCAGGGGAGGCGGAAGCGCGTTACCGTGGAAACGGGACTTGTTCAAGGAAATTGTTGAACGCGCGGTTGAGGCCGCGGGCGGGAAAGTACCCGTCTCGGTAAAAATGCGAAAAGGGATTGACGACCAGCATTTGACCTACTTGCAAGCGGGGGAGAGCGCTGCCCGAGCCGGGGTTGCTTGGGTCGCTTTGCATGGTCGAACAGCGGCCCAAATGTATGGCGGGAGCGCGGACTGGGACGCAATTAAAAACTTGAAAGACCACTTGCGTCAATTTGATACCCCGGTGCTGGGCAACGGCGATATCTGGACGGGTGCGAACGCATTGGAAATGATGGCTCACACCGGTGCCGACGGAGTGGTTGTGGGGAGAGGTTGTCTGGGGCGCCCATGGTTGTTTTCTCAACTGACCGCCGCTTTTGCTGGCGAAGAGTTGCCTACTGAACCGCGACTGGGCCGGGTCCTAGTGGTTTTGCGCAGGCACGCGGAACTACTGTGTCTGGATTATGGTGAAGCTAAAGGTTGTCGCGATATGCGCAAACACATGGCCTGGTATCTCAAAGGGTTCAGTGTTCCTCACACGGTTCGTCAACCGCTGGGGACCGTGCAGACCCTCGCCGAACTTGATGCGCTCTTAGCCCAGATAAACCCCGATCAAGATTTCAATTCAGAGGTGGGATCTGGTCCCCGCGGCCGTACTTCTGGTGGACGCCGTCCAGCCCTGCCTGATCGCTGGTTGGAGAGCTGCGAGTTAACCGCTGAGGATCGGGTGAATGTTTCCTTGGCCGAACTCAGCGTCAGTGGTGGTTAACCTCACATTCTGACCGATCCGAAAACGACCCGCGGGCATCCCTTGAGTGGCACACTGACCGCCAGATGTGATCCATCGCGCACGCCAGAAGGAGCAAACCCGGGTGAGTAAATATGTCTACGCATTTGCCGAAGGCGACCGCAGCATGTCAGACCTTCTCGGCGGTAAGGGTGCGAATCTGGCCGAAATGGTTTCCCTTGGATTACCGGTCCCTCCGGGATTCATCATCACGACCACTGCCTGTCGGGTATATCTGGATGGTGGCACCCAGCCAGCGGAACTGAAGCAACAAATCGATTCGGCTTTGGACGAATTGGAAAAATCCATGGGCAAGAAATTGGGTGACGGAATTGACCCGTTACTCGTTTCGGTGCGCTCCGGTGCGAAGTTTTCAATGCCCGGCATGATGGAAACAGTGTTGAATATCGGCCTCAATGATTTAAGTGTTCAAGGATTAGCGAGTACCTCTCGCAATGAACATTTCGCCTGGGATTCATATCGCAGGCTGGTCCAAATGTATGGCAAGACGGTTCTTGATATTTCTGGTGAGCCATTTGAAGAATGCATTGACGCTGCCAAAGCCCGTGAGGGAGTTGGTACAGACGTTGAACTCAGCGTCGCAGCCATGCAAGAACTTGTCCGCGAGTTCAAGGAGATTATTGGCAAGGAAACCAACACAGAGTTCCCACAAGACCCAACTGATCAACTCGCTGGAGCAATCCTCGCCGTTTTTGACTCCTGGAATACCGATAGGGCACAAATCTACCGTCGCAGGGAACATATCCCGCATGATCTCGGAACCGCCGTGAACGTGCAGGCCATGGTTTTTGGCAACGCTGGCGCAGGTGAATCAGGGTTGGGGTCAGGGTCGGGTGTGGCGTTTACCAGGGACCCAGCAAATGGTGATCAGGGTGTTTACGGTGACTATCTCCCTGATGCTCAAGGTGAAGACGTTGTGTCAGGCGTACGTAATGCGCACCCCTTGGACTACCTCAATGAATTGGATCCAAATTCATACTCGGATCTAATGTCGAATATGAAAAAACTTGAGGGCCACTATCGCGATTTGTGTGACATTGAATTCACGGTAGAACGGGGCAAGCTATGGATGTTGCAAACACGCGTTGGTAAGCGAACAGCGGCAGCTGCCTTTCGTATAGCAAATTCTTTAGTCGATGAGGGTGTGATTACCCTCGACGAGGCACTGTTGCGGGTAACCGGTGCCCAACTCGCCCAATTGTTATTCCCGCACTTTGATGTAGATGCCGCATCAACTTTGATTGGACAAGGCACTAACGCATCCCCAGGAGCAGCGGTGGGTGAAATTGTGTTCTCGTCGCAAGCTGCGGTTGACAAGGCTGCGGAGGGAGTGGACGTAATCCTGGTGCGACGTGAAACAACGCCGGAGGATCTTGCGGGCATGGTGGCAGCAACGGGAATTTTGACCAGTCGCGGTGGAAAGACTTCACATGCGGCCGTTGTTGCGCGAGGGATGGGAAAGACGGCCGTATGCGGAGCGGAGTCGCTTCGGATTGACACAAAGAAAGGTGAACTCACAACTGCTCAAGGCCAGATCCTCACCGCTGGAGACGTTATCTCAATTGATGGCAGTACCGGCGAGGTTTTCTTGGGAAGTGTTCCTGTCACCGCAAGCCCAATCGTCAAACTTTTTGAACAAGGCAAAAAAGATGCATTAGTCGGTGTTGATGCCTTTACGGCAGAACTCATCGAATCCGTTGATCGGATAATGGCTCATGCAGACCTCAAACGTCGCATGGGCGTTCGCGCTAATGCCGATACTGGAGCCGATGCTGAACGTGCACGCCGCATGGGCGCTCAAGGAATCGGGCTGCTGCGCACCGAGCACATGTTTCTTGGTGAGCGTCGGCAATTAATCGAAGACTTGATTCTTTCCGAGTCCGATGAGCAGAATAAACGCGCCTTGGAAGAACTCATGCCCCTTCAACAAAGTGACTTCACGGAAATTCTCCAGGCGATGGACGGTCTACCCGTAACGGTTCGCTTGATAGATCCACCGCTGCACGAATTTCTCCCGGACCGGGTTGCACTTGCGGTGAAAGTCGCCGTTGACACCGAGCGTGGTGAAGTAAGCGAGGCGGACATCAAACTACTTACTGCAGTGAATCGACTCAGTGAGGAAAATCCCATGCTGGGACTACGCGGCGTGAGATTGGGCCTGATATTGCCGGGACTTTTTTCCATGCAAGTTGAAGCACTCACTCTTGCGGCCTGTGATCAGAAACGAAGAGGTGGCAACCCGCGACCGGAAGTAATGATCCCGCTGGTTGGTTCGATTACGGAGTTTTCAATAATTCGAACCGAAGTTAGTAAAGTTATTGAGTCAGTATTGGCACAAGAAAAAATTGAGTTAGAGATCCCTATCGGCACCATGATTGAGCTTCCTCGCGCAGCGATAACAGCAGGAGACCTCGCTGAGTTGGCCGAATTCTTTTCGTTTGGAACAAATGACCTCACCCAAACAGTGTGGGGTTTCAGCCGCGACGACGTTGAAGCCGCATTCTTCAGTCGGTATTTAGATTTAGGGATCTTCCCCGTCTCACCATTTGAATCAATTGACACTGAGGGTGTTGGTGAACTTGTGAAAGAGGCGGTCATTAAGGGTCGGGCAATGCACCAAGGTATTTCTTGTGGAGTGTGCGGTGAGCATGGCGGGGATCCAGCATCAATTCATTTTTTCCATGCGATTGGGTTGGATTATGTTTCCTGCTCACCATTTAGAGTTCCGGTCGCCAGGCTTGAGTCAGGAAGGGCAGCACTTTCTTGATCACCTGATCACTTGGTCACATGTGTCGCACCACCGAACTTGTTGCTAAACATGTGAACATGGGGCAGTGGCTCTGGAACCGGTAACTTCACCAGCGCGCATTTTCACATTAGTGCTTACCGTAGGTGTCAGTTTGCTGCTTCTGATCCCGATTGGGGCTGCTGCTCAGATTGTCCTTACTTCGCAGATTGAAGATGAAACCCAGACGCAAGTAATCGTGGTGATGGATCCAACAGGTGCGTGGAATAACCAGGCAGCTGCCAAAAATGATCGACTTAAGCGGGCTGCGGAGCTCTACGCGGCAGGGGTCGCTCCCGTCATCATGATGACTGGGCCGCAGCGAGCATTTGAAAGATCCCAAAAAGAACTTGAAAAATTAGGCATCCCAGCCAATGACGTGATTTATCAGCCCACGGGAACTGACACCCTGGGAACGTTGGCCGTGGTTGCGACATTGCTCAAAGACTTGGGTTGGAGTTCGGCCACGATTGTGACCGATTCGGCTCACTCAGCCCGGGCGCAGGTGACAGCAGGAAAATACGGAGTTGACGCCCACATGACACCCTCATCAAGGGAAGGCGCATCGGCACTCACTTCTGAGTACATTGCCCGCGAAGCAATCGCCTTGGTGTGGTTTTACCTGTACAAGCAATGGCAGGTCCCGCGGATACTCACCGGCAAGTAAAGTCACGCATGTGGCGATTCCTGCAGGTTACAACGAACATGACGTTGCGCGCCCCGTACTTGAGCCGGTCAAGGAAAATACACGTAGTGCATTCGCCCGTGATCGGGCTCGCGTTCTTCACTCTTCGGCGTTGCGTCGCCTCGCCGCCAAGACCCAGGTGCAGCTAGCCGGTGTCGCTGACTTCCCGCGTACCCGATTGACCCATACCCTGGAAGTCGCTCAGATCGCTCGGGAATTGGGAGACGCTTTGGGTTGTGACGCCGACTTAGTAGAAGTTGCCGGGCTCGCCCACGACCTCGGGCATCCACCATTTGGTCACAACGGTGAAGAGGAACTTAATCGACTTGCTGATTCAATCGGTGGCTTCGAAGGCAATGCCCAAACGCTGAGAGTGGTCAGTCGCCTTGAAGCGAAAGTCCTCACCGAGAGTGGTGAGTCTGCCGGCCTGAACCTTTCCCGTGGATCATTGGATGCATCCTGCAAATACCCGTGGGCACGAACCCCGGGAAACCCCAAGTTTGGTTACTACGAAGATGATGCCGAAGTTTTCGCTTGGTTGCGCGAAGGTGCACCGGGAACCCAAACGTGTCTCGAAGAGCAAGTTATGGATTGGTCAGACGACGTTGCGTATTCGGTTCACGACTTTGAAGACGCGGTCCATTCAGGTCTGGTCTCTATCCTTGAATTCGGGGACAAAAATGTTACCGATGAACTCTGTTTAATTGCCCAGCAACGGTATTTACCTGAGGTTTCGATAGAGCAGTTACAGGAAGCAGTATCACGACTTCGCAACCTTGACTATTTCCCGAGTTCATTTGATGGTTCGATGCGCAGCATGGTGATGCTTAAGAAGTTCACCAGTCACCTGATAGGTCGGTTTAGTGTTTCAGCCCAGATTGCCACCCAGCAGCAATATGGGGATCAGCGACTCACCCGCTATGACGCCACCTTGATTGTTCCCCAAGAAGTGCGTGATGAAGTTGCGGTTATGAAATCAGTAGCGGTTAAGTGGGTCATGAACCGCCCCGGCGCGGATCGCGCATATGCGCGCCAACGTGAAATAATTGCTGAGCTGGTACATGCGCTAGTACTGGACGCCGGTCGAAATCTTGAGCGTTGGCTCAAGCCAACATTTGAAGAGGCGACCACCGATGCCCAGCGTTTTCGGGTGGTGATCGATCAGGTCGCCAGCCTGACCGACATCAGTATTGAGCAGTGGCACGCTCAATTTTGTCGCTAACCAGCAACTTCTAGTTTGTGAGACCGCGCACTGTGTCGGTGCAAAGTTCGAGTTCTTCGAGGGTATTGAAAACATGCGGTGATACGCGAACCAGTGAACTCACTTGGTGAGCCATGTAGTCGACCTGTGAGTATTCGGGTGTTCCCAGAGACACATTGATCCCTGATTTTTTCAGTCCAGCAACAATTGTTGCCGCCTCTACTTGCTCGTGGTTGAAAGTGACGATTCCGCTTTTTTCGATCCCTCGGTCAAGTACGTGCACACCAGGAATCTCGGCGAGTAGTTGGCGCAATTCAGATGCGAGGTAGTTAATTCGCATATGAATGGCATCCATGCCAAGCGCGAGTGAGTAGTCAACCGCGGCACCCAATCCCAAAAGCGCCGCATAGCTTTTTTCCCATGCTTCAAAACGCTGCGCATCGGTTCGCATGCTGTAACCGTCAGGGTTCCAGTTCGCTCCGTGCAAATCAGCGGGGAAGGGTTCAAGTTCAGCCAAAGCGCGTGGTGAGCAATACATGAAACCAGTGCCACGGGGGCCGCGAACAAATTTACGTCCCGTCACGCTTAAGAAGTCGGCTCCAATTGAAATGGCGTCAACCGGAAGTTGTCCAACTGACTGACAAGCATCAACCAAGTACCACGCATTTGATTGTGCTCGCGCAAGTGCATGGCCAATTGCAGCAACCGGGTTGATCAGCCCATTCTGACTTGGGCAGTGATTAATGAGAACTGCCGCAACATCGTCATCCAACATTGACTCCAACGCAGCAACGTCGGTTACCCCGCTGTTGTCATCAGGGATAAATTCAAGTTGAACCCCGTAGTGGCGAGCTAGCTGCATCACCGGCAAAACATTAGATGCGTACTCCGAGGAGGATGCAAGAATTTTTGTGTCGGGTCCAAAATCCCCAGCAAAAGTGATCGCACTAAAAGCTCGATCCCACGAGTCCGTGGCAGAGGTGCTGAGTGCGATATTTGCACCACTGGTGTCCAGCAGTGCGCCAATGGAGTCGCGAACCGCATCGATGCGATTGGCGGTGCGAGCATGTGCCTCATAGCCACCGATCATTTCCTCCAGGCGCAGGTGCTCAACCATCGTTTCAACGACAATCGCCGGTGGTAAAGCGCTCCCAGCGTTATTGAGGTGAACAACCTCGGTGCACCCGAGGGTGTCAGCTCGAAGCCTCGCAACATCAAGCCCGGATTCGTCATTTGCCATAGGAGCATTCAACCTTGGATCACGGGGCCCGTCCGCACCGGACGTAGACTGCCCACATGGCGGGCCGAATCAGAGACGAGGACATTGCCCTCGTACGCGAGCGTGCCCGAATCGACCAAGTGGTCTCTGAATACGTCACTTTAAAGTCCGCCGGCGGAGGTTCCCTTAAGGGATTGTGCCCATTCCATGAAGAGCGTTCACCCAGTTTTCACGTCACCCCCAGCAGAGGCATGTGGTACTGCTTTGGTTGCGGTGAAGGCGGGGACCTACTCAGTTTTGTGCAAAAAATTGATCATCTGAGTTTTGCCGAAGCGGTTGAAAAACTTGCAGACAAAGCCGGGGTTCAGTTGCAATACGTTGATGGGGGAGCAAGTCCCAATAAACAACAGGGGCAGCGCAAGCGCTTAGTAGAAGCCCACAAAAAGGCAACAGATTTCTACCAAGCCCAACTCCTTACCCCCGAGGCACAAACAGGACGAGAGTTCCTCACCCAGCGCGGATTTGAATCCGAGATTTGTGCCACCTTCAGCGTGGGGTACGCACCAAAAGGTTGGGATGCCCTCACCAACCACCTTCGTCAAGCAGGTTTCACCGATCAGGAACTACTCGCCGGTGGACTCGTGTCCCAAGGGAACCGAGGAATCTATGACCGATTCCGTGGCCGGCTGGTTTGGCCGATCCGCGAACTCGGTGGTGAAGTAATTGGTTTTGGTGCCCGAAAGTTGTACGACGATGATGAGGGACCCAAATACCTCAACACTCCGGAAACACCTATATATAAAAAAAGCCACGTTCTCTACGGACTCGATCTCGCTAAGCGCCTGATCTCGAAAGAGCAGCAGGCTGTCATTGTTGAGGGTTACACCGACGTGATGGCCGCGCACCTTGCTGGGGTAGGTACTGCCGTTGCAACGTGCGGCACCGCATTCGGTGCGGACCACATCAGGGTTTTGCGAAGACTCCTTATGGACGATGACCGCATGCGTGGACAGGTCGTTTTTACTTTTGATGGAGATGCGGCCGGGCAGAAAGCTGCTTTGCGAGCTTTCGAGGAAGACCAGAAATTCGTCTCCCAAACATTTGTGGCAGTTGAACCCGGCGGCCTTGACCCTTGTGATCTGCGACTGCAGAAAGGGGATGCTGCTGTGCGTTCCCTCATTGAGAGCCGAGTACCACTTTTTGAGTTCGCCATTAAATCCGTGTTGGCCTCCTATGATTTGAATACCAGTGAAGGTCGCGTTGCCGCGTTAGACGAAGCCACCCCGATTATTCGCAAAATCCGTGACTCGTCACTGCGCCCTGAATACTCGCGCAGGTTGGCAGGTTGGCTCGGCATGGATCCTGCAACTGTCGCAAAAACAATAGGTGGGAGCGCGCCAGCATCAAATCAGTCCCGCAAATCCACCATTGGGTCAAGTGTTGAACGCGAATCACTCAAGGCTGCATTGCAACTTCCCGGTGCGGTCAGCGAATGGTATGCATCCGTTGACGAGTCAACCTTCATTCACCCCAAGGCTGCAGCGGTTCACGTGGCTATCGCTAAAGCAGGTGGACCATCAAAAGAACGTGAAGGTATGGCCTGGATCGACGCGGTGCTCGCTAACGCCGAGAACGACGAAGTGCGTTCCACGATTAGGGAGCTCACCGTTGAACCAATGCCAACCGAACCGGGAACGCAGGATCGATACGCGGTCGGCATGATTGCGCGATTACTTGAACTGGATTCATCGAAAAAAATTGACGAACTAAAAGGTCAACTCACCAGATCAGAAGAAAGTGGAGAACCAACCCAATTGTTGAATCAACTCGTTGAATTGGAAACGTATCGGCGATCGCTTCGTGAGATCTCATTTGGTGAGGCATGATGTTCGGTCGTAATCAATTCCAAAAACAGCTAAAGGCCGACGCGAAATTGTTGAACGTTGCTAAAGGCGAGCGCATCATGGCAACGGCCCTTGGCCCCAAGGCTTATGAACCACCCGTTGTGATCGCGACCGATTCGGCGCTTTATTTCGCCACAAATACCGAACCGCAACGCATCGCTTGGGCTCAGATCGCGAAAGCAACCTGGGAGGAGCCATGGCTCGAAGTGACGACCAACGCTAATCACCTGATCAGGCTGCATCTAGACCCATGTGGCCAAGTACCACCCATGGTTCGGGACCGGGTTACCGCAAGCGTTCTATTTCGGGAGACATTAACCCTGGAAACCGGTGGCAGCATTACGGCAATTGGGCGGCGTGAGCCCGATAGCACGGAAATCTCGTGGCTGATTGAATTCCACGGGGAACTTGATCCCGGTGACTCGCTGGTGGCGGCGAGTGCTGACCGCGCTTTGGCACAGCTGCGAAACACCCTCGGGGTGTAGCGCACGCTTGGTCACTTGATAGTGTTCGTCGGTCATTCCCCCATAGCTCAATTGGCAGAGCATTCGACTGTTAATCGGAGGGTTCTTGGTTCGAGTCCAAGTGGGGGAGCGTTGGGGTCGCAGCGGAAAACCGTTGCGGCCCCTAATGTTTCCTGATATTGATCGACACCACAAGTGCAACATGAACATTTATCCCCAATATTGAAGGGTTTATCGAATGCCCGGTTTGCGCAGGAATTTGGGTCTTTTAGGCTTGGTTGCCATTTCACTTGCTGTTATGGGACCGAGTATGTCGGTCTCCCTCAACCCGCAGGCAATTTCTGAACAAGTTGGCGCAGCGACCCCTCTCATATTTGTTCTTGCCGCTATTCCGTTGGCAATCATGGTGTATTCATTCGTGGTCCTCACTCGGCGCCGTGGTTCGGCCGGTTCACTTTTCGGGCTGGTTGGCGTTGAGATAGGTCCTCGAACAGGAACAATTGCTGGTTTGTGGCTGATTACCGCCTACGTCACGTTTGCATCCCTCACGGCAGTTTCTTTCGGCATTTTCGTTACTTCGCTGATTGGGGCACTGGGCGGACCAACCTTTCCCAGTTTTGTTTCGCTCATTATCGCTCTGGTGATTGTGCCCGTCACCTCATTCCTTGCCGGGCGCACGATTAAGACACTTGGTCATGTATTGCTTATTCTTGAAGGGCTGACCATGGTCGCGATCCTCGTGGTCTGCGGCATCACACTGTCCAAACTCATCAATGGCGGCGGTCCCCAGGGACAGACTGTTGATTGGTCGGCTTTCACATTTGAGGGAGTAGCCGTTGGACCGATTGCTCTTGCGCTCACTTTCGCGTTGCTGTCCAGCGCAGGGTTTGAAGGAGCTGCGGCGGCCGCTGAAGAAACCGACAACCCCAAGAGATCCATTCCCCGTGCACTGATCATCGTCACCGTGCTGTCGAGTTTGTTTTACATTTTTGTCACCACGGTGGCGGTGTGGGCATTTGGAACCGCACCGAATCAACTAGAAAAGTTTTCGGCCTCGGGCTCACTTCCCGGTGACCTTGCCAATGTTTATGTCGCTGACGGCATGGGAGACCTGATTACTCTGGGCGGCGCGGTTCCTCTTT
>Ga0247833_1008275_pt1 | contig 10615 bp, 7 predicted proteins | sample LaCruzMarch2015__7_FD_187117 | JGI IMG/M metagenome (GOLD analysis project Ga0247833, IMG submission 187117) | Freshwater microbial communities from meromictic Lake La Cruz, Castile-La Mancha, Spain - LaCruzMarch2015_8m | ecosystem: Environmental > Aquatic > Freshwater > Lake | place: Spain...
ACCGACTCACAACGATACAGGTCATTGATCTTGTCGTTGCTGAATTTAAAAAGAGCAATCCTACCTATACTGTATCATTGAGCAAATCAACAATCAACCGATACATTCAATTGGGAATGCAAGGAGAGTTTCCACTCATGCGTGGACGCGAGGGTATTGTACCAAAGGCTGATTTCCATTTGTTGGTCCATGCTGTCGAGTCATTTATTCAAATAAATCAAGTGAATAGCAACGTAAAAGGTCTAGGTAGTATTAATTCTTTACCTAATTTCTTAAGTTGTATTGTATTGATGGGCCGGGCCGGCATGAGGAAGGGCGTCAGTCAGTCAGTCTGGCCGTCAACCATGAAGAGAAAATATTCGGTATGTCAGCGAAGTAAGCACTGTCGGGCCAGTTTTATTAGTCTTTGGAATCCTGGGTGCTTGTTGTACTATCTAGTAACCATTGTTGTACTATCTAGTAACCACTAGACCATTGAGACGTCTAAATGGTCTAGTGGTTACTAGATAGTACAACAGTGCTGTTCTTTTGCCTCTACACACATCGATTTACTTTTGATGTTGTTCATGGATAGATGCGATGCACTCTTGATGTTCTAGCTGTGATTCAAGTGATTAAAATTTACCTAAAAGATGTGGGAGTACAATATCTTGAATGACTTGTACCCCAACAAAGATTGTTCACACACATCAGTTTGTGTGCAAACTTAACACCTTCTTAGGTAGTATCTAGCGCTCTTATTACGAATACAATTATGCAAAATGCTATTCATTTATTATTACCTTACGTCAGAATTGCTTCCTCCAATTAATCGTTAACAAAAACAAACATCACACTTCAGACGAGCATCCTCTTCATGCAGCTACCACGGACCCGGGCACATATGAGGCACAATACTTCTCGATCGCATCAGCACCGACTCTGTGACAAAAGTCACCAAACGCCTCAAACTCAGTCCTGCCCTGTATGAACATGGCAAGGATTGGTTCCATCGTACTCTCCATCGCGTCGGTATCCATCTTTGCCATGTACGGATACGCAGTTCGTGTCAACACCGGACTCCCACCGAGCCAAACCTGATAACTCCTCGCGCCATCACCAACGAATGCTAATTCGGCCATGTACGGACGAGCACAGCCATTGGGACAACCTGTCATCCTCATGAGTATCTCCTCACCTGGTAAGTTCATCTTGTTAAGCAATGCACGCATACGTTCGATGTACGATGGCATGATCCGCTCAGCCTCCGTCTGCGCTAGTCCACACAATGGCAGGGCTGGACATGCCATGGCAAGTCGTGCGATGGGATCCACATCCTCTAGTGCGGCGATGCCATGTTCACGCAATGTTGCTTCAATGCCCGCCTTATCCTTTGGATCAATGTCACGAAAGATGATAGATTGGGTTGGACTAAGTATGGAATGGATGTTGTACTTGTCAACTAAAGCACGCAAGGCCGACTTGAGACGGAAGGATCCCTCATCCTTCACACGACCATTATCGACATGCTGCCCGTAGAACAACTTGCCATCACCCTGATCCCACCATCCCATCCAATCATTATACTTCCATTCAGTCATCGGTCGCCATGGTGCAATTTCAGACCCTAAGTAGGATTCGACCAAACGTTTGAATTTGTCAATACCGAGAGTATGAACAAGATACTTCATACGCGCATTGGCCCGGACGTCACGATTGCCATGATCGCGTTGGGCTGCAACAATGGCCTTAAGTACCTCAACAATGTCTTCCTTTGGAACGTACCCCATGTGATCGGCTGCACGGGCGAATGTATCCTCCTTATTATGTGTCCGGCCCATACCACCTCCGACCATGACGTTGAACCCCTCTAATTCACCAGTTTCTTCGTTACATATAACTACACAGCCAATGTCGTTGGTGTATATGTCAAGTGAATTGTCACCAGGGACGGTAACTGCGATCTTAAATTTACGAGGCAAGTACTGCGTACCGTAAATGGGTTCGATGGAGTCGGGTAGGATAATCCCACGCCCATTATCATGTAGCATCTTGGCATCAACGTCAAAATGATCAACCTCCTTCGCCCATGTTTCAACACTCGCCGCCTTTTCACCATCCAGCCAAATCTCCGAGAATGCAGAAGTCATGGGACGGAAGAGATGTGCGAAGATCTTGGAATACTCCCGAGCATAGCTGTACGCAGGTGATGTAAAGGGTGCCGGAGTAGTCATTACGTTCCTACTAACGTCTCCGCATGCCCCAACAGTCGACGAACCAATGTTCATAATCGACGAGATGACCGTCTTTAGATCCCCCTTAAGAATGCCATGAATTTGAAAGCACTGACGTGTTGTCATGCGCAAGTCACCCTGTCCATGCTCAGCCGAAAGGTCATCGATTAATCGATACAGATCGGGGGGAAGCTCACCGGCCGGCTGTTTGAGCCGAAGCATGAATTGGTAATCCTTCGGACCCTTCGTCTCACGATTATTTTGCTGGTACGACCCATGATACTTTAGGATCTGGTATGCATCTTTTGAAATCCCAATTTCCTCAGTCGCGAGCTGCTCGTTGAGAGGTTCGCGGAGGTAGCTCGAATCGATCTTAAGCTTTTCTATTTTGGGTAGGGACTTCTTATTCGGTGCCTCCATCTGCACATTCAGGCGCGTGGATGTGGCGGCATGTCGACGATGGGTAATAGTAGAGGAGAATGCAAAGGCCGCTGGCGCTGCACCAGCCGCGAAGGCAATGCCACAGGCTATCGATAGCTTCATTGATACTATTGAGGGGGTTGATGGGTCGTAGACGGTGATTCACATCCAAGAAAATTTGGGGCCAGCTGCCTGGGCGATCCCGCCCATCGCTCCATCTCACCACTCATCTCATCCACCTTTACGTCATAATATTGGCACCGTCAAAAGCATGAGGCCCGCGTCGGGGAGAGGTAGAGGAGGAGGAGGAGGGCGTGGCGATGGTGGTGCAAGTAGTACAACGACGAAAAGACGGAAACTTATCGTCGATCTCTCGTCGTCGGGTGGCAAACGTGGTGGTCGTCTCGAAGACTTGTATGACGGTAATGATGCATCTCCATCGAAGATCCTTGACGACGAGGTAGAATCTGAAGATGATGATGATAACTTTGACTCCGGAAATTATGATGACTCTGAGGATGATGATGAAGAAGAGGAGGAGACAGTAGACGCCAAACGTCTTCGACTGGCAAGAGAGTATCTTGATAAGATGGAGGCTACGCGTGAGTCTGATGATGAGGAGAGTGACGATGGCGACTCCGATGACGGCGACAACGCAGACGATATTGTGGGGGATGATCGCATAGACGGGTTAGGGAAACGCATGGCCAAGGAACGTTTGCGCAGATCAGGCCTTCTCGATCTTCACATTGCCGATTCCGTCGCGACTGGTATACTCGCATCGAGGATATCCATCGCTGCTAGTAAGGCGGAAGAGGATGATGCCAAATCGTGGATTGATGCTGGTCGGGTATCGTACCACCGTGGACATGACCTAACGCCTACGTGTGTGTCATTATCGAAGGACGGTCGTTTTGCATTCAGTGGATCGAAGGATGGATCCTTGTTGATGTGGGACATTGAGTCGGGAAAGAAAACGGTGTTGCTTCCAGCTTCATCGCGTGGTGACGATGGCAATAAAAGGGAAATACTGACAATTGCAACAAGCGATGATGGTCGGTTCCTTGCAGTGGGTGGGCGGGATAATCGAGTTCGCATTTTCGACATACGCAAGACGTCCTCATCATATCCAGTAGTGGCAACGTTTGAGGGACATAAGAGGGCCGTGACTGCACTTGCATTCCGACCAAGAACACTAGATCTGTACTCAGGAAGTGACGATCGGTGTATTCGACGGTATGATTTGAATTCCATGACGTATGTTGAAACCCTTTATGGCCACCAATCTCCTGTCGTTGATGTGAGCTGTGCCAATAAGAATCGTCCTGTCACAGTGGCACGTGACAGAACTGTACGTGTGTGGAAGGTCGAGGAGGACAGTCACCTTGTATACAGACCTGGAGGAGACGTTGGCGGGGCTGAGTGTGTATCGTCTATGCGGGATGGCTGGTTTGCTACAGGACATGATGATGGACGGCTGGCTCTGTGGAAAGAGGAGAAGAAGCGGCCCGTGGGAAGTGTAGTTGTGGCACACGGCCGTATTGGTGGCGCCAATGATACAGGCGGTGTGGCAAGGAGCGTCGTGTGTTGTGCTGGTTTGCCTTTGAGTGACATGTTGGCGACAGGCTCAAATGATGGATATTTGAGATTTTGGAGAGTCTGTACGGATGAAAGTGAATCAGGAATTAAACCGCTGGATGCCATTCCTATACATGGGTTCATTAACAGTATTGCGATGGGTCCAGGAGGAAAGTTTTGCGTTGCTGCTGTTGGGCAAGAGCCACGTATGGGACGTTGGGATAGAGTACCGCGAGCGAAGAACCGGTTTGCAATTATTCGCATGCACGGTGATTAGTCTAGTCTAATATAAGTCGAGTCTTAAACTGTTGATCTTGTTTAGCATCATGCTGTTAGCCTCCTTGTCTGTCAAAGTCCTCGCTTTCGTACAGACGTTTTGCAGCCCTCATGGCTTGTTGAAACCGCCATCCAGGGCGGTAAAAGGGACTCCTGAAAATAGCAGTAAATTTGAGCACCTTGATGAACGGCGGTTGTGGTGACGGTAGAGGTGGCCAGGGGAATAGAGCGCCTCGATGGTCTTCTTCTTCTGACGATTATCTCCGCCATCCTCCTGCCTCCTCCACTGCTGTCAATGAGGATGACACGGCAATGGCAGCCCTCCTCGGCGAGGCAAATTTGAGATCAGAGGAGCTACGGCGAGTGGCGTCAACGGCAGGACGTGATGGTGGTGGACGAGGGAGAGGAGGTGGACGTGGTCGTGGTGGGGGTCACGATAATAATATCAATTATAACAACAAGCGTGTCGTGGAAGACGATGTTGACAACGAGGGCAAAAATAATGACTGTAACAACATGAAACGACGACGTCGTCGCTGGAACGATCGGGATGATGAAGGAAGTACTGCTAACAACAATTCGTCTAATGACAATGCTGCCGAAGTCCCAGTAGTTATCGAAAATCCAAACAAGGTAAAAGCAAACTTTGCTTTGTCGGGAGCACTCGCTACTGATACTACCACGGGGAATTCACGAGATGGAATCGCTCTAAAATTCTCTGAGCCACCCGAGGCACGTGTGCCCAACACCCGATGGCGACTGTATGTATTTAGGAAAAAGGATGGAAAAGACATTGATGATGGGGAACTCATTGACACCTATCACATTAGCAAACAATCGTCATACTTATTTGGACGCGAACGCAAGGTTGCCGACATCCCCGTGGATCATTCATCATTGTCGAAACAACATGCCGTACTGCAATATCGCGCACTTCCATCGAAAGAGGATACGGCCGGGGTGATGATGAGCGGTGCACCGACGAAGCTGCTGTGTCGGCCATATCTTATGGATCTTGAGAGTACGAATGGTACATTCATCAACGGTGTTAGGTTGGATTCTGCGAGGTACTATGAATTGAAGAGAGGAGATGTGATAACATTTGGAGCTAGCACTAGAGAGTACGTGTTGCTCACAGACCAAAGTTCTAAGACTGGAATATGACTCTTTAAGCTGGTGGTGAAGAGTGGATGGTGCAATCAAACAAAAAACATGCTATGGTAATACAATTTTGTAGCTCGTAAAAAGCAGAATGAAAACAAAAAATCTTTGTTAAACATTGAAAGCACTGAGTGTAGTAACAGGATTCTATTTAAGATAAAGTATATATATTTCTACAGCATGAAGTGTGTAAGTATACATAAGTATACAGACTAAATTCCGTACAGAATTCATATGTATCAGAAAGATAAAAAATGCTCCAAAATTGGTTCTTGTTCATCTTTCGACTTGATGCTACCTGATGATGTGCCATTGGTTGCATCCTTCGTATCACTTGTTTCAACAATTTGTGACACGGTCATATAACACTGAGCAAAGACCCACTTGACATTGTTCCAGCAATAACATCGCTTCGTAACATTGTGATCAATAGCTCCCTCCAGTGGATCGTACACTACTATTTGGTCGACAGAAAACATCCCAGTTATTGGGTCTATAGTCCCTCCCGGAGGACGTGGTACAAAGGGAGACAAGCGCTCAAAGTTGATCGTTCCGCACTCTGAATGATGTGTCCCATTAATATCAATCAGGGTTGACCTAGCATCAAAGTGATGTCCGTAAAATAGAAGAAAATGCATCAGGAGCTTTCCTGATGTCAGCTCGCCTGAACATAGTACTTCAAGGATATCATTCGATCCTTGTGGTGCAGAGGAAGATAAGAGTTGCTTGCTGTTATCATCCTTACTGGAAGGGGCCTCGCTGGAGGGGGTGACCTGAGAAGTTACCGCCGACACGCCGGACAAATTCTGTTTTTTCTCAGCCAACGACCCTTGTGACTTGGGGTCATTAATATGATCTGGTATACTAGCTAACATGTCTTTGTTTTTTCTTTCATTAATTTGCTTTACATCCGACTTATTCATCGCAAGGCCAGTAGTTCGAGCCGAGTCAATGGTATATTTCGTTAGTGTACTAGATTCAGTTATGGCAGTATTGTTAGACTTCTTTGCGATGGACGCCCAAGATGAAGACACGACTGGCTTCGATGCGGTACTAGGACTTATAGAATTTGAGTTGGTTTCCCCCGGTGATGTAGAAGCTGTCACCAAAGAAGCTGAAGTGGGTGAACTAGTCTTCCCAAATTTGAGCATCTCTTGCTGAATAATTCTCCGATCTTTCAACACAGCCAGGAGCAACAATAATAGACCGTAGCTACTGAGTCCACCGGAAAACGGCTCATTGAGCCTCCTTTGGGCAAGTAGCTCTTTCAGAACACTAGCAACTTGAACCACAGGAGTGCTTTCTGGGGCTAAACCTAACTCCTCACAGGCATCTTTTACGACGCGAGCAGAGTACGTGGTCGATCCAATTCCACCATGTTCAGGACCATCGAACGTAATATCTACCGGTTGTAAACCGTTCATTATATCTGCGCCACGCCACTGAGGTAAGAAATGAGATTGGGGAGGCACCTTCGGACCATGCTGACTTGCTGATAATTGCTCGGGAACAGGTGGCGGAGGCGGTGTACCTGCTACTGTGATTCCAGTCATCCAGTTACCTCCCGTTACCGCAAATCCCGGAAGTTTCGATGGATCTGCCAACAATTTGACGACGGGTACTGTAGCGGTGGGGATAGCCTTGACTTGCACGGCCCAGGGTTGGAGCTCGAGCTCAGCTGCAAGACGCATTACGCGTTGAGCATTCAGTGACACGGATGAGACGTAGCTGTACGGAGAGGCGGTGTAGTAGAATTCTTGCCCACTGTTCTGGTATTCGTGTGTATATCCCTCTAAGTCGTTCGCATTGTCCTCTACATCGTAGCCTAACGAAGCCTGGGAATGGTACGAATATGCTGGTGAGTATGAAACATCCATCACAGGAGCTTCAGCAAGCTGTTTCGGTTCATATTCCTGTGAATGATTCTCTGATGTGACGGTACCAGACGAATATTCCCTGCCCATGTAAGTGTGCTCGACATTTTCATTGAGCTGCATGGTCGTTTGTTCATTGTGATCTGGTTTCCTGGCGTTCTCATCGAGGTATGTATTGTCACTCCCACCATTGTCGTGGTTTGAGCCTCCGGACGATCTTCTTCCATACGCAAAATATTGTTGATTATCTACAGTCGAGGACTTTGGGGACAAACTAGTCTGATTATTTCCTTGTGACGTGGAGACAAAATCTTGTGTCGTTTCCTCGTGCTCCGCAAAACTATGAATAGGAGTACGGTGCAAATGAGGAGCAGGTATTATATGGTCCAGGACAACATCATCCAGTCCGCAAACGACCAAGTCTAAATCTGAGGAGGGTAAATCGAGCTGCGTGGCACAGCTGCCGTACATTTGAACGCGGCACTGACCGGGCCATATTTTCTGTATAAAGGATAACGTTAGCAAAAGGTGTTAATCAAATCCCGAAAAACAGTCCGGTCAAAGATAAGACGATAGTGAAGACACACTCACCCCCAACGTATCCCCTAATGCATGCAATACGGCATTCCGTTCCTTTCGTCTTACGTCTAAAGCGAGCGCCCGTCGAGACATGAATGTGGCTATCTCCTCCGACATTCGTCCGCAGACATTTAACAAGTGATAACCTACGTCATACTCCGTGGTCGCGGAGGAAGATTGACAAAAGCGATTTGACGAACTGTGGGGGGCCTCAAGCGACGATGCGACGGAGGACGATGCCGAGCATGCGTTTCCAGGTCCGATGAGGGTAGAGAGGGGAGGAGCGGCACCCTCGTCGTCTGTTACCGATACAGACGTACGACGCTGCTGCTGTGCCTCCTCTTCCGTGTGAGAAACCATCGGAATATTTGTTTCCTCTTTTTTGTCGACTGGTGTGGTGTCAGTGAGTTCGACTATTTCAATCCTCTGCTTGGACAAAATGGGCTCTGGTTTTGTATCAGGACGCTTTACCTCGACGCTATTCTTCCGCTCGATATCAAGCTTGGTTTTAATCTCAAGCGGCGGCTTCGACCATGCATTGGGCTTCGGTTTCGGAGGTTGTGGCTGTGGTGGTGGTGGCACAGCGTCTACGTCTGTGGGATGCTCAATAACAGACTTATAACTCATTCCAGGTTTGACTTTCGACGAGCTCTTCGTAGTAGCTTTATTGTTTGGAGGGACTCCAGCTGCCGCGGGTAAGGCGCCAAGAGACAAATTCGACGTCATTGACGACTTGGATTGACGCGTACTACTCGCAGCGACGCTATTCGACCGATCCCGTCGTTGCTCGTCATTAATGTGGTGTTGCTGTGTAATTCGCTTATTGGTTGATGTCGACGAGGCGTGCTTATCGCATTTTCCAGAGAGGTTGTTATCTCCAGAGACAGCATTTCCCGGCTGCGTCGACACATCCAACCCCAACCGAACAACATCGTCACCCACGGCATCTATTATATCGAGGATAATATCTTTGATCATTTTATTGTGCTGCTGCTCATTGCCACGATTCCTATCACGTTCACGATGGTGCCGATTCCTATGTTTTTTTCTTCGTTCAGTGTGAGGGCACCCCCCCTCAGCATGATGCATTGACGCATTATCATCATTGTTATTATGACTACGCCCACCACCGTTGTTGTACACATTATCATTGTTAATATGATTACGCCCGCCACCATTGTTCTTGGAAGTGATACTGTTAGATGACTGTCCATTATTTTCTTCGCCGGGAGATGATGACTGTTTGTCCGCTGCCTTCCGTCTTCGGCCTTTTGTCTTGACTTCAACTGTTTCCCACGCTCCGTCATCAGGATCACTGGATTGACTTTTGCCTATGCATAAATTTTCTCTTTTGCTGGGAGATGAATGATCGACAGATGGACCAGAAATCATGATATCACTCATATGTTTCATCTCAGCTTCATCAACGCTAGTCTTGGAGGTCACATCGCTGATGATTTGCCCAGGGATCTTCTCTGAATGAATATCACTTGAGTTGAGATAGCTTCTTTCACTATTCATCTCGTCCTCGTGGAAGAAAGGCGTCGCTTTCTGTGCAACGGCGAGCTTCGGTTGTATGACCATTGCGGTGGCAGTGGGTCCGGATGAGGACATAGCAACTTCAGACAAATCCAACCCCTTATGAATCTGTTGCCTATCAATTAAGTCCCCTACTTGAGGGACAGAATTTTTTCTCTGAATCTTGTCTGGGTCTTCGGAGGTCTCTTGCTCATTAAGAGGGGAATCGTCAGTGATTGCTGCCTTGCGCTTCTATTTAATGAAGGGGGACGTACAAATTACATTAGAGACAGGTGGGGATGAATGAGAAATGAAAATGACATTGCGGTGAGATGAAGATATAAAACATACCTTCTTCTTCTTTTTATTCTTCTTCTTCTTCAATAGTGTGGACGGTGAAGAAGGTGTCTGTGGACTGCATCCATCCGTGTCGGAATGATCTGAAAAATGGGTGGTCTCGCCCGCCTGCACTTCGGCGTAAGAGGTCGTTTTGGTTGACAATATAGCAGTTGAGCTCATGGCCCGACTCTCATTATTATGTCCTGCACTCCCTTTCGTGGTATGTGTGGGGAGTGAATTGGCTCGTCGTATCGAAGACGGCTGATGAGGCGCTGCCGATAATTCTTTGGATTTGTCGGCAACATCGGCAACCACAACATGTTCAGAACTGCTCTGCTTTGAGGTGGATTCATTGCTCGGGGGCGGGACTTTCTGCCCGGAAACAGCATCCGCAGCATGACCACTCATGCTTCTTCCCAGCAGTCGAGTGGTGATCGGCACCTTAGTAGGCATTTGTGGTGCCTGCAATTGCCGAGGTCGATGGGCGATGCTTACGCGGCTGCGGGGAGTTGGGGGGAGAGGACCTCATCTCCGACCCACAGAAAGTGGAGGGCGGGAGCGCCTTTCTTGTGGGTAGTTTACTACATAAAGCGGGAAGGACCTTACGTGGGTGAATGTCTGGTACTACGGTAGCGATTGTTTCGGCTTACAGTGGGA
>Ga0247833_1008291_pt1 | contig 10599 bp, 10 predicted proteins | sample LaCruzMarch2015__7_FD_187117 | JGI IMG/M metagenome (GOLD analysis project Ga0247833, IMG submission 187117) | Freshwater microbial communities from meromictic Lake La Cruz, Castile-La Mancha, Spain - LaCruzMarch2015_8m | ecosystem: Environmental > Aquatic > Freshwater > Lake | place: Spain...
GCTGTTTATACATAGCTTTATCGATTTGCTCGTTCGTCTCTGTTAGGAGTACTGTGAAAGAGTTCATAGATTGTTGCCCGGTGCTAGGTGAAATAAACGGTTAGACAACGAGATAAACTTATTGCATGCATGTTAATAATGTACATGGCACTATGCATCTAGGATTAGTTAAACGGTAACATTAATTAATCGATCCAGGAGATTTCAAACAACAATTTATAATCCTACTACATATCTTAATCACAGTCGTATGTACTACAAACTTTTTCACAATCGTATGTACTCCCTAGGATGAGAACAATAGCATCTAGCACCCCTCCCGACCCTTCAGCGAACAGGCGAAATGACGCTACAATAATTCGACTATAATGATTTGATAAGAGTAAAAGAAAGTAACGAGACGAAAAGGAGTCGAGTGCTGCGACGTATGACAAATAATGAGCCCTCATATGACTTGAACTTTGTTTGAAAGGGCGGATTTTAGAAAATCCTGTTTGTACTTATTACTTCATATCATACGTGATGGAAGTAGAAATATTGATTGTTTACTTGGCGGCCGACTTCTTGGGAAGTAGGACAGCATGGATGTTGGGTAGGACACCTCCCGACGCGATAGTAACGCCACCAAGCAACTTGTTCAACTCCTCATCGTTCTTCACGGCAAGGGTGATATGACGAGGCACGATACGCGCCTTCTTGTTGTCACGTGCGGCATTGCCGGCAAGCTCGAGGATTTCGGCACACAGGTACTCGAGGACGGCCGCGAGGTACACGGGTGCGCCAGCACCCATGCGGGTGGCATACTTGCCCTGACGGAGGTAACGGCCAATACGACCGACGGGGAACTGAAGTCCAGCCTTGGCAGAAGAGGTGGTACTCTTCTTCTCGCCGCGGCCTCCTTTTCCTTTTCCAGACATGGTTGATTGAGTTGATGGGGTGGATGATAATCGATGCAAACGCTGCGGTTGATTTGTGAGCGAAGTGGATGAGGATAGAAGAGAGAGCACATCGCGCCATCCAATTAAGTCTTTAACCTCGTAGTTTATTTCCGGCGCGGGTACAAGAATCACGTGTCTGTGGGTATCATTCCAACGAGTTTTATCCCTCTACGGCGACAACTCAAACAAAACCAGAGACTCTCTTCATCATAAATCGTACATATTCACCACACCGTATCAACCCCACCAAACTCTTTATCCAACCATGGCCAAAACACCCTCCAAGAAGGCTCCTGCTAAGGCTGCCAAGAAGGTCCCTGCTGACGGCAAGAAGAAGCGCAGCAAGAAGAGGGTCGAGTCGTACTCGACCTACATCTACAAGGTCCTCAAGCAGGTCCACCCGGACACCGGTATCAGCAAGAAGGGCATGAGCATCATGAACTCGTTCATCAATGACATCTTCGAGCGCATCGCCGGCGAGGCTGGAAAGCTCTCGACGTACAACAAGAAGGCGACTCTCTCGTCTCGTGAGATCCAGACTGCCGTCCGACTTATGCTACCCGGTGAGCTTGCCAAGCATGCCGTGTCCGAGGGCACGAAGGCTGTTACCAAGTTCTCCTCCGCCTAGATAATAGGTGTTAGGTATGTGTTGCGAGGAATTGCATGCAACTCAATAAGTACAACAAAAACAACAGGATTTTCTAAAATCCGCCCTATCACCCAAAGATTAACGTATTTATTTCGTCATTTTCTTTCGTTCATGTAAGTTTCCGAATCGTTGCAATATCGGTCATAAGATACATGAGTTGGAGGTGCCTCGGACGTCGTGAAATGTAATATGCTCCGTGGCCTTCGAGGTAGGCGACTAGTACTTATTTTGTTAAACCATTAATAGTAGTAGGATATTTTAAGATAAACAATGATCAAGCACTTGTTTCGTTTTTTCAAATCCACCTACCATGCTTCTTTTTCTATTGGCACGTAGAATGAGAGAGTTGATACACAAATACACTCCAAGACGGTAATCTCCTGTCTATTTCTCAATTTTGCTGTGCTACTACATACCGATGCTTTAGTATCAGTCCTAGGGAAATTAGGAAGGGTGAAGGGTAGAGTAGGTACTATGTATTACAGAATGTATTACTTCAGTTCTAGGTCAGTAGGGAGACTGGTAGAATAATAGAGCTTTAATCTCAACCTTCTTAGGATTATTCATCCACTGCAGTGATCAGAAAGGGCAGCACGTGCCCAATAACAATGTCGGCCCCACAAATAACACGGCATTGCCGTCGTATGTCTGATTCCTCGCTCCTAATTTTCTTCTTGCAACGATTTGTTTCCCTTTTGTGAACATTCTCATCCAACCTGGTCTTCCACACTGTAAGCTCCAATATCGTTGTTTAACCATCCAGTCATCAGCTTCTTTTTCATCATGAACTATTATTTATGTCGTCATTCTATCTATTTTTAAATTTATCACATACCAACTACCTACCTACTATTCCTGGGGAGGTAGGTAGGCAGCCATTCTGTCAATTTCTCAATTTTGTTATGCTACACATACATACCGATGCTTTAGTATCAGTCCTAGGGAAATTAAGAAGGGTAGAGTAGGTACATATGCATACATTTATCCTCTGGAATAGTAATACTATCAGTTTAGAATATAATGAGTTATTCATCTCAACCTTAGGTATTAGAATTCTTCTTACTCGTACCTACCTACACCAATCAGAAAGGTCAGAAAGGGCAGCACGTGCCCAATGCCAATGACAACATCAGCATCACAAGTAACGCGGAATTGCCGTCGTCGGACTGATTCATCACTCCTCATCTTCTTCTGGCAACGATTTGTTTCCATTTTTTACTGTTCACATCCAACATATTCTTCCAAAGTGCAGCTCAAGTATGGTTGTGGCCTCCTTTAGTCTAGGGAGTTGGTCTTTAAAATGGGCAATCCTTGCATGAAAACTGCTGGTGAACCCTTCTAAGGAATCCCCTGACCACACCAAACGTGACCAGTCGACAATGGTCAAAATAGTTTAATGCCAAATGCCAATCAATTTTAGAATTGTCATTACCAAATTCTTCATCAATTGTCAATGATTCAGCAGATACATCATTCATCTGGGTTTCGAGTTTTCTCTTGAGCATTTCCCCGAAGGTTTCGCCCCTATTAATCAAGGAATATATTTGCACAAGTGCCTGTTTCATTGTTTTGATTTGCTTGCTTTGATTTTTTTTGAAATGGTTATCATCAGATATCTTTACAGAAACGTTTTCCATCTTACAGGACTGGGATGGCAGTTGCAAGCAAGCAATATTGTCCGAAGCTTTAAGTTGCCTCCAGTCAGCCCATCGAATGGCAGGGGATAACAAATTTGCAGAGAGACATGTGCTATGGAGGCTCATGTGAGCCTGAAGCCGCTGGGCCATGCTACAGAATGGCAACCTTGTGCTAAATTTAGGTGTGCTGGCGCCAAGATATGTCTGAGGGGCCATACAACACCAAAATGCTTTGTCAATAATTTGGTTTGTCTCCTCTCTGTCATCCCCCAAAACAAGAAATGATGGTCCAACCCATAAACATTGTGATACCAAAATATGTCAATTTGGGCCAGCACCCCATGATGTCGCAAAACTTGTAAACAGGCCCGGACCATATCCATGTCAACCTCAGTCAAACTTGCAATCTGTGCAACATGCTTGACTCCATCAATAGAGGTACAATCCAATTTATTCTTTTGGAGGTTTACCTCCTAAAGCCCGCAGCCCTTATTGTTCTGTCTGTCTCTCTCTCTCTCTCTCCTGTCCGCTTTTCACGTGCTTACAAGTGGAACTTTTGAGGATGTGAACCAGGCAACGGCTAGACCTTAACGGTTCCCCGCCAAAAATATTTTCCCGCTCATTTGCCAAAAAACTTTTCTGAAACGGATGGGCCCATGACGTCACCAGAGAGTCCGTGACGTCACCAACAGAGGGGGGGTCCGAGGGGGCATTCCCCCCGGCATTCACACGTACCACCATCACCTTCAAATGCCCGGGCGAAGCCGTTTTCATTGTTCTGTCTCTCTCCTGTCTCCTGTCCGCTCCTCATGTGCTTACAAGTGGAACTCATGAGGCTATGAGCCATACAACGGTCGTAGGCCTGTGCAGTTTCTCTGGCTTCAGCAATGTTGGCACTGCATGATCCGATGATCCGGCACTGGCGGCGCCAGAAGAGTGTGAGTACGGAATAGTCATAAAGTAAGGAGGTTGGCATCGTAGAGGGGAAGGTGACACCGCCCTTGCCGTGAATTAAGTGATGCCAACATATCTTCAAGAGCAATCTGAACTCGTGGACGTGAGGATTTGTTTGTGAGAAACCCTGACTCGACCTCCATATCCCGAAATGTTGATGACAGATTTGACAACACCGGCCATAGGCCAGAATGGACGTGGGTTGTCATTCCTCCGTAATACAAATCTGACTGCAAAAAGTAAGTTGTTCCGTTTGTACCGTTTAGTGTCCTCAATAATTGTATGCCGACTTAATATGTGCATTCTGTGTGTGGATACTGCTTAGTCAACTATGTAGGGTGTAGGGTTAGGGTTACTTAGCTCTTAGGTCCATGACATAGGCGCCATGGTATTGTAGTTATTTACGTACCGCGATAGTAGGACGATACGTATGCTATAAGATGTGATGCACATAACTTGGTAGACCGCCAAAAGTTATGGAGAAGAGTTAGGAATCTTCTCGGAATTAGAAAGAACTCTTTCCTGTCTACTAGGACTTGCTCCTAATAGAATAATTGTACAGAAACTTGGCGCGCCCGACAAACCGTCGAGCGTCGCGAGGACGTCGCGACGACGCTGTAGCCGATCGGATCACTATCGATACCGATCGGACGATATAGATGCGTAGGAGTAGTTCCTACGCATCGAGGTAATATTGGAATATTTCCCTCCTTCTTTTGCGTGCCGATTTGCACTCGATTGCTCATCCGGCATTCATTTAAATAGAATAAAATAGATCACAATTTTCATTTTTACTTCATCGCTACATCTACCGTGTATCGATTACTGTAGGCCCTAGCCGTAGTCCCTGCCTAGGACAGTCCATGAGAGCATAAATCAGGCTGCAAGCTGGAGCTACACCCTTATGACTCATAGACACTGTTGAAGGTGCTCAGACACTTTATATATATATAAAAAAGTCCTGCTGAGAGTATGAACTGGATGAGGGGTCTCAATCATAAGTAGTAACAGAGGATCCAAGTGCGAATCCATGCACAACATCACTCTTAGGTCCCTCAGGCTGGAGCTGCATCCTTATGACCTGTGACCTGGAATGTTCTGTCCTGGAGTCTACAATAGTTATTCATATATGAGTGTTGGAAAAAAATATTACTATTTTAATATATCGGGGGAAAAGGGTAATTCACCCAGGAAAACCCGATCCACGCCCCATTCCTATAGTACTCCATTTCTTCTCGTAGAACCTTCACTCCCTCCTTCTGCTTGGTAGCCCCGATCAATTCACACGCCATCTCCAGACTCCAGAGAAAAAGGCTCATTACAACTTTCATTGTCTGGCTTGTCTGCACTAACACCAACCACAAACCATCCATTACCTCTCCCTCTACGAAACTCCATGTTTCGATCCCAGACAGAATATGTATTCCCTGAGTCCGGATCATTGAAAACAAGTCCTTTATACTTTGTAAGCAAACGGGCCTCCTCAACACAATCATTCTTCTTTCTGCTTTCCTCCTCCCAATTTTTGACCCATGCCCGAAAAATACGCTCAACTGCTGGTTCTTTCAAAGCCCCCGTGTCCACATCAAATCGCTCAAGCTGCACATCAAAATTGATATCATCATCACCAAAAATTGCATTATTCCCCGTTGCATCCAACTTCTCCAACCAATCACACATGATTCGCGACTGCTGTATCTTCGCTGAGACATACAAAATACTCCTCTTCTCCGTCGACTCCCCACTCATATGTGATTGTTTACCTGTCTTGATATTCTTAACTCTGCCCCACAACCTTTCTGCAGGACCTATCCCACAAAGCTTGGATGTAACACGACACCCCACAAATCCCAACACTATCGTGTAGGGCAAAGAATACTTTTCATGCCGTATCCAAGATACTCTGAACTGCAGCCTCCTGCTGCTCTGTCACAGAGTCCCTAATAATCTCGTCCAATTTTCTCTTACTATCAACCCTTGTGAATTGCCTATCATATGAATATAAGGCCTGGTATTGGTCTCGGTACCTCACACTTATAACGGCCTTGCAAATAGCTATGTCTCCTCCCTTCAATTTCAAGACATGCCTCATTGCCCATTGCCCTAGTTGACCACACCACTGACACTCCCACCCTTCCTTACCATTCACATCCTTGTAATTAATATACGCACACTCCCACACAGTGGAGATGGCTGGCAAACAAACCTCTTCCCCTTCTTCACCACACAAATCAATTGCCTCCCCTCCTCCTCCCTCCTTCTCCCCCTCAGTGGTGATCGACGATGGTGTTAATAATTCGTTTTCGCATATTGATGACGGTGTTGTTGCTGTATTGGTTGTTCGACGAATTGACGGTGTCAGACAAATTTCCTGAATTCCTTAAGTTTATTAGATCCGAAATCTGCACTTCAAACGGTCTCCTCATTGTGAGGGGATTGGAGATATGTTTGGGGGACCAGCTCCAATAATACCTGTCGGATCCTGTCTCGATGAGTCACTATTTAAATCGAATTGGTGAATTTTCTCTTTTGCAGGCAGCACCGCCAGAAAAGCCTCCTCCAACGCGCCATTCAAATCATCTATTTCAATATCAACGTTATGATGCATAAATCCCCTTGGAGACTGGTAGCACACTCTGGGTCCAACAATATTACCGAATTCTGCATAGAAGACACATAGGAGTGGGCAATCGGGGGGGGGAGGGGATGATGTGGCAGGTGGTAACAATTGTTAAGAACCATCTTATGGCCTCACATTGTGACACTGTAATGTACACCCACCCTCATGCCTGCCTACCTACATCCCACCACCTCTTTCTACCACATAAAAATGCGGGAATGAGAAGAAATTATTATGTGGGAGGAGTACATATTCTAGTATTCGTTCCACCATGAGCAAAACATGAATCTAAATTCGGAACAGGCTAGCGATTCTCAACACACCAACATCGAAAGAGAACATTGTGATGCGTTATGCAACAATTCAAATGAAGAAGAGTTTATAATTCGAAGGAGTGGCAGCTGTGTCGACGAAGACGATGACAACGATCAGGACCGATTTAAGGATCCTTTCCCATCACCAACCCATAGCAGGGCCGGTACACCACAACAGTCATGCACTCCTCCAGTACGATCGGCAACTACTCCTAGTATTGACAATCAAAAGTCATGGAACGATCCTTTTCCTACGCCGGATGCGTTTTCACAGAGTCGATGTGGTACCCCAATCACATCTTCAATGGATTATGACAACATTCTAAATGCAGACTTTGCCAATTTACTCAAAGTCATCCCTGCTATTCCACTCGTCGAAGAATGCACAGTTGACACAGTCGACGAGGATATGGGATGTCAAATTAAGACTAGTCCAAGAAACACTTCATGCCCACGTCTTGATTGTTTGAACATTCCTGACTCGTCATACAAGAGAGTATCATCAGAAAGTAATTTGCTTTCTGCATTACCGATACCCTCCGTGCATGATATTTGGGTGGCATTTAGCGCAGCCGCCGGTCCGGATGGTCATGGACTGGGATTGGACGAGGATGAGTACATTGATAACGAAGAAAGGAAGCGTCATCAACGAAACAAGTCGGGGGAATACCACAATAGTCAGTCAATCAACATAATACGAAATGATAAAGTACAGGAAGGCTTGCGATTACGTTCGCGAGATAATCCCGATGATCGAAGACAATCCGATCATAATAAAGATGTAAATTCAAATACAATCTCAAAAACTACGGGGAAAGCGTTATCAAGAAAAGTAAAGAACCTAGACAGTCAGCGTCGTGGTGTAGCAATGACCCCTCCAAAACGCTTGGCCTTTCATGCGCTGAAAGCCAAAACTCCTCGAGCAGTTGTGAACGTGGCAGGAGAAATGATTTTGACTCCTGTTCGACATGCAGTCCGTAGAAGTTCACAAAGTGCAGTCAAGCTTGTTCGGAACACACAGCAAAAGCTAAGAGAACGTAGAGAACGACGAAGACTACGTCGCTTGGAACGCATCAACAACCCACCTCGATCATGGTGGATATGCATCCCTGCCGATCATCCATTAAAAGTTGTATGGGATGTAATGACTATGATTTGGGCTGCATTAGGAGCGTATCGGACACATATTCGTATCCGTGATCGTGTCTTCGAGCAAAGTCCACTTATCATTTTGACAGAAATTTGGTTTACCGTGGACATATTGCTCAACTTCATCACAGAGCATAAGACGAGACAAGGCGAAGTCATTCGGGATGGCAAAGCAGTCTGGGCACGATACCTCACGACTTGGTTCATCGTTGATATCTTATCCCTGATTCCATGGGAGAGTATATATGTGAAGCCGGTTGTTGAGAAGATTAAGAGACGGAACTTCTTCCAAAAGACATTCTTTCGATCAAAGGCTGTAATAAAGGTCTCTAGAGTTCTACGTGGGAGACACATTAAGCTGTTTGGCAAAGCATCAAAACGGAGTGGTGTATCGTTACACAAACTAGTAGCGTTGGTAATTAGATTCCTTCCAAAGTATTTGCTGTTCTTACGCAACATGAGAGGTGCTCTGGTTATTCGAGGACTGCGGGCTATCCATTGGTTGCATAACATGTATAAGAAGATTTGGGTGAAGGCTAGGAATACAGTTGTTGGACGTACCTTCAGTGAATCCGAGGAGGAAGACGAGGAGTCGGATAATGAACAGAGTGTGATGGATGATATCGTTGTATCTAGAGCTCTTGACTTAGCAGCTCGTCCTTTTCGTGGAGATGAGGAGCCAAGCTTTCATATGTCACATAGCTCTAGTCAACTTCCTAATTTGCGACGTTCTCTATCAGAGAGTGATATAATTGGTAGATTGTGACAAAAGGATAGCCTAACTCAAAATCTACTTGGCCCTATCGGGAAATATTCCTGGCTGGATGCGACCCTGTTTATCTAATATACAAAACAAATCTCTCTTCGTTCCATCATCTTCTAGACTATTGTAATAATGCCGTCCTCTACAAATATCAGGCAAGGGCAAATTCAAACAACAATAGTCAATCAATGTCAACTGACATATCCTCCTTTGTATTACGTCCGATACTAAATCTGAATTGAACCGTCGTGGATAGGACCTACCAGCAATTACCTCTCCTCCATTATCATTCTTCTTGTTGCCCAATGTTGCATTCTCTCCCAAGAATTGTTTAGCAATGCTCTTCCATCCCCCCTCAGAGTCGGTTGTGTTATAAATGTTTGTAATGTACAATGGCAACCCATCATTCGAAGAAAGTAATGGGACTTGTAAATTCAAATGTATGTCAAATGGATCACGTCCATTGTAATCCAATACGAATCGTTCAAATCGTGAAGCCAGTGTCCCATCCTCCTTTGTCTTTTCCTGTTTACAATCTTTCCTACTTTTACGTGTTTTGGATGGACAATATATATCTTCATAATCATCATACGAATTTAAGTTTTCGTAGAGATATGGGAATGGATGTGGTTTGTCCTGAGCCTTAGTATCAGGATCAATGAAATATTCATTCTGTCCTTTCTTCCATGGAGCAGTACGGACATATGCCTCATCATATTGAGAATAGAATCGTGATAGTGGATCCCGGACGAATGTAATAACTATCATGTTTTCCTCCCCATCTATGAAGATATTTGGTTTTAATGACAATGCAATTTCCTTGGCATTGAACTCCTTCTCCAGTGTGTACCGCGCCGTACTGGACCCACTCTTGGGTATCATAACATATGCCAAATTATGTTTCTCGGAGTAAGACACACGTACCTTACCTCCATCACCACGATCCTTCAAATGATTAGCATATATATTTGGATCCGCGTAGCAGTGCCGTAAGGCATGTGCAGAATCCAGCGTGAGTGTTCCTGGAGGGAATTCAAGATTTATCATTGGAGAATCATCGAATCTATTCAACGCCGCGTGTTGAGTATTGACATCTTTGTCACTTTCGGAGAGTATCCATGATATCATATCGGAGATGGAATGACGAGGTCCCCCCGGCAGTGATGGCGGGGTGCGTGCCTTTTTACTACTACTACTACTCCGCGTTGTGTTGGTAGCAAATCCTCCCATTATGTCAATACTTTCTAACGCCGCGAGACTACGGGCAATTGACGGACCAGAAAAGTAGATGGTAGCGAGGGAGAATATGCAGGCCATAATCAATAGCAACGCCAATGCATGATTCGTGCTATTGCTGTTACGCTTCTTCATCGTCCTATTCATCCCTTCGCCTCGCGAGGCGCAATAAAATAAACTTACAAGGCGAAGCCCTGTCATCGGTTGGCATTCATTCAGCTTGTGCTGGTGAAAGTATTTAAGCCGGAACAATAAGTAATTAGTATTAGACCCAACGAATCCTCATAGATTTTCGTTAAGTGTGTGACGTGGCTTAAATACTTTTGTTAAGTGCTTAAA
>Ga0247833_1008301_pt1 | contig 10590 bp, 12 predicted proteins | sample LaCruzMarch2015__7_FD_187117 | JGI IMG/M metagenome (GOLD analysis project Ga0247833, IMG submission 187117) | Freshwater microbial communities from meromictic Lake La Cruz, Castile-La Mancha, Spain - LaCruzMarch2015_8m | ecosystem: Environmental > Aquatic > Freshwater > Lake | place: Spain...
TGCTGCGCGAGGCCGAAGAGGATGCGCGGATCGTGGCGGTGACCGCCGCGATGCCCGACGGCACCGGCCTCGACCTGTTTGCGGGGTGCTTTCCCGCGCGCTGCTTTGACGTGGGGATCGCCGAACAGCATGCCGTGACCTTCTCGGCGGCGTTGGCGGCGGGGGGCATGAAACCGTTCTGCGCGATCTATTCCACCTTCCTGCAGCGCGGTTACGATCAGGTCGTGCATGATGTGGCAATCCAGCGGCTGCCTGTGCGGTTTGCGATCGACCGCGCCGGGCTGGTGGGGGCGGATGGCGCGACGCATGCCGGGGCGTTCGACATCGGCTTTCTGTCCAACCTGCCCGGCTTCGTGGTGATGGCGGCGGCGGACGAGTCGGAACTGGTCCACATGGTCGCCACGGCGGCGGCGCATGACGACGGCCCGATTGCGTTTCGCTACCCGCGCGGCGAGGGCGTGGGGGTCGAGATGCCCGCGCGGGGGATGCCGCTGACCATCGGGCAGGGCCGGGTGATCCGCGAAGGCACCCGCGTGGCGCTTTTGTCGTTCGGCACCCGCCTGGCCGAGGTTCTGAAAGCCGCCGAGGCGCTGGCGGCGCGTGGCGTGTCCTGCACCGTGGCAGATGCCCGGTTCGCCAAACCGCTGGACCGCGACCTGATCCTGTCGCTCGCCCGCCACCACGAGGCCTTGATCACCCTCGAGGAAGGCGCAGTGGGTGGCTTCGGCAGCCATGTGGCACACCTGCTGGCGGGTGCGGGGGTCTTTGACCGGGGCCTGAAATACCGCTCCATGGTCCTGCCCGACATCTTCATCGACCAGGCCAGCCCCGAGGCGATGTACCGCGTCGCCGGGATGGACGCCGCACAGATCGAGGCCAAGGTGCTGGGAGTTCTGGGTGTGGCGATGGTGGGCACCCGGACGGCGGGGTAGACCTGCCTCGCGCACGCGCGCAGGGCCCCGTGATCGGCCATCCGATGAGCTTCGCATCTTCACCGGACCGCGCCAATCAGCGGTCGGGCACCCGCCCTTTGACCGAAGGCGTGCCAGACGGGCTGGCGCGGCGGATCTGCCTGCCAGACTTCCCGGTGCGCGCGGCGCAGACCCCGGCAGCGATGCGGCGGGGGGTGGCGGCCTGACGGATCATTCTGCCTTGGTCAGCTTGTCCTGCGTCATCGTGTCGAAATCCGCCGCGTCGTGCCGTTCGTGCAACTGCATCGCCGGGTCGCCGAAGCTGCGGTTCACCATCCGGCCCCGCTTGACCGCAGGCCGCGCGTCGATCTGTTCCGCCCAGGCCAGCACATGGGTGTAGGACGTCACATCGAGGAACTCGGCCGCGCTGTATTGCCGCCCCAGCACCAGTTGCCCATACCAGGCCCAGATCGCGATATCGGCAATCGTGTATTCCGCCCCGGCCACGAAGGGCCGCGTCGCCAGCAGCCGGTCCAGCACATCCAGTTGCCGTTTGGTCTCCATCGCAAAGCGGTCGATGGCATATTCGATCTTGACCGGCGCATAGGCATAGAAATGCCCGAACCCGCCGCCCAGGTAGGGGGCCGATCCCATCTGCCAGAACAGCCAGGACAGACATTCGGTGCGCAGGGCCGGATCCACCGGCAGCAGCGCCCCGAACTTTTCCGCCAGATACAGCAGGATCGCACCCGACTCGAACACCCGCTGCGGCGGGGTCACCGAATGGTCCATCAGCGCCGGGATCTTGGAATTCGGGTTGATCCCGACAAACCCCGACCCGAACTGATCCCCCTTGCCGATGTTGATAAGCCAGGCGTCATATTCCGCGCCGGCGTGGCCCCGGGCCAGCAACTCCTCCAGCATCACCGTCACCTTCACCCCGTTGGGCGTGGCCAGCGAGTAAAGCTGCAGCGGATGCTTGCCCACCGGCAACGGCGCGTCATGCGTGGCCCCGGCAATGGGGCGGTTGGTGCTGGCAAACTGCCCGCCGTTTTCCTTGTCCCAGGTCCAGACTTTCGGCGGCGTATAGGGCGTGTCGGTCATGTGCGGGCTCGCTTGCTTGGAGGGCGTTGCGCAAAGGTAACCGCCCGCCGTCGCGTCGCCAAGCAGCAACCACCCTGCACCGGCGCACACCGCACCCCCGGATCGCGCGCAGGACGTCTCGTCGTCCAACCCATGCTGCCGCCCACCCAGGTGGCGCGTCCTCACCCGGCCAGGATCGCCGCCAGCCCCTCGCGATAGGTCGGATAGCGCAACACGACCCCCAACGCCTGCTTGATCCGCCCGTTGCGCACCCGTTTGCTTTCGGCATAGAAACTGCGCGCCATCGGGGTCATCTCGGCCTCGTCATAGGGCACCCCCGGCGGCTCCGGCAGGCCCAGCAGATGCGCGGCATAGGACAGCACATCCTCGGGCGGGGCGGGGTCGTCGTCGCAGACGTTGTAGACGGTGCCCGGATCGGGACGGTCCATCGAGGCCAGCAGCACCTGCGCGATATCCGCGACATGGATGCGCGAGAACACCTGCCCGGGCTTCAGGATGCGCCGCGCGGTGCCGTCGCGCACCTTCTCGAACGGCCCGCGCCCGGGGCCGTAAATGCCCGCAAGGCGGAACACATGCACCGGCAACCCGGTCGCCAGCCATTGCCGTTCCGCCAGAACCCGTTGCACCGCCCGCGCCGATCCCGGTGCAACCGGCGTATCCTCGTTCACCCAAGCGCCCCGATGATCGCCGTAAACCCCGGTGGTGGACAGATAGCCGACCCACCCCGCGCGCGCACCCGCGATCGCCTCCCGCGCCACGGCCAGAAACGGATCGCCCATTGCGTCCGGTGCCGCCGAGCACAGCAGATGCGTGGCCTGCGCCAAGGCCGCCGCCAGATCCCCCGGCCAGATCAGCGGTTCCACCCCCGCCGCCCGGAACGCCTCGGCCTTCTCGGGGCTGCGGGTCGTGCCGATAACCCGGCCGCCCCGCGCCAGAACGCCGGGCACCAGCGCCTGCGCCGAATAGCCATGACCAAGGGACAGCAACACCACCATGCACCGGACTATCGCGGCCCCGCATCCCGTCATCAAGGCTTCACTTGCGCACAGCGTCACTCTTCTATCTACATACCGGACCAAAATCGGACCGCACAGATGCACGACGACGCCCCCTACAGCCCCGCGCCCATGCCGTCGGAGGCGTTCACCGACGCGGCCGCCGCCGTCGACCGGCTGGAGCAGCTTTACGCCGAAGCGACGGCGTTTCTGGCCCGGCATTTCAACACCACGCTGCAGGGCCACAAACCCGGTGCCCGGGTGCGCGCCTACTATCCGGAAATCCGGCTGACCGTTGCCAGCCACGCCAAGACCGACAGCCGCCTGTCCTTCGGCCATGTGGCGGGCCCGGGCACCTATTCCACGACGGTGACGCGGCCCGATCTGTTCCGGCAGTACCTGATCCAGCAGATCACCCTTCTGATGCAGAACCACGGCGTTCCGGTGATGATCGGCCCGTCCGATACCCCGATCCCGGTGCATTTCGCCGTTGCCGGCAACCCGGCGGTGTCGGTGCCGCAGGAAGGCGTGCTGGAGTTTTCGCTGCGTGACGTGTTCGACGTGCCCGATCTGGCCACCACCAACGACGACATCGTGAACGGCGAGCGCCTGCGCAACGCCGATGGCTCGGCCCCCCTGGCCCCGTTCACCGCACAACGGGTGGATTACAGCCTCGCCCGCCTGTCGCATTACACCGCGACCGACCCGAAGCATTTCCAGAACCACGTCCTGTTCACCAACTACCAGTTCTACGTCGATGAATTCGAGGCTTATGCCCGCAAGATGCTGGCCGATCCGGCCTCGGGTTACACCAGCTTTGTCTCGACCGGAAATCAGGTGATCACCGCGCCGGATCAACCCCTTGGCCCGCCCGGCCGCACGCCGCAGATGCCGACCTACCACATGACCCGCGCCGATGGGCAGGGGGTGACGCTGGTCAACATCGGGGTGGGCCCGTCGAATGCCAAGACCGCCACCGACCACATCGCCGTGCTGCGCCCGCATGCCTGGCTGATGGTCGGGCATTGTGCCGGCCTGCGCAACTCGCAAAGTCTGGGCGATTTCGTGCTGGCGCATGCCTATCTGCGCGAAGATCACGTGCTGGACGCCGACCTGCCGATCTGGGTCCCGATCCCCGCGTTGGCCGAGATTCAGATCGCGCTGGAAGATGCGGTGGAGGAAGTCACCCAACTGGAAGGCTACGAGCTGAAACGGATCATGCGGACCGGCACCGTCGCCACGATCGACAACCGCAACTGGGAACTGCGCGACCAGTCCGGCCCTGTGCAGCGCCTGTCACAGTCGCGCGCCATCGCGCTCGACATGGAATCGGCCACCATCGCCGCCAACGGGTTCCGCTTCCGTGTGCCCTACGGCACGCTTTTGTGCGTCAGCGACAAGCCCTTGCACGGCGAGTTGAAACTGCCCGGCATGGCGTCGGAATTCTACAAGACGCAAGTGGCGCGCCACCTGCAGATCGGCATCCGCGCCATGGAACGCCTGCGCGAAATGCCGATCGAGCGGATCCACAGCCGCAAACTGCGCAGCTTCGAGGAAACCGCCTTCCTCTGACTTTGCGCAAAGCCCAAGTTTTCGGCGGAAATCGCTTGATTTGCGCATCGAAAAGCTGTGTAGCGATCCAACCCGCCCGCACAGGGCGTCGCCAATCCTCCGCGTGCCAAGCGGGGCAAGAACCGGGAACAGTGACATGACCAAACCGATGACCAAGACGCAACTGGTGGCTGCCCTGGCCAGCGCCATGGGGTCCGACAAGAAAACCGCCGCCGGGGCGCTGGAGGCGATCGCCGCCGTCGTTGCGCGCGAAGTGGCCGCAGGCGGGGCGGTCAACCTGCCCGGCCTCGGCAAGGTCATCTGCCGCAACCGCCCCGAGCGTCAGGTCCGCAACCCCGCCACCGGGGAAAGCGTCACCAAAGCCGCCGACAAACAGGTGAAATTCGCGATCGCCAAGGCGCTGAAAGACAGCGTCAACGCCTGACCCCCCACGCGCCTGCCCCCCGGGGCGGGCGCACCCCCAACGCCGCGTTAACCCGCCCGGTGTCCCCTGCCCGCCTCACCCACACGAGGCGCAGCATGGACCCGATCCTTCCCCTCCCCCTCCCCCTCACCGAAATCCACGACCGCGCCCCGCTGCGTGACGACAGCACCGCCGCCATTCTCACGCCAGCCGACCCTTCCAATGCCCTGCCCTGTCCGGTCCGTTGGGGCCGGGCCCCGCCCGGACGCCTGCCGCACCTCAACCCGCGTCTGACGATCCGGCGAGAGCCGTGCTCTGCAGGCCCGATCCTGCGCCTCATTGCGCTGAAGCAAAACCGGGCGGACTGAACCGCCCGTGGTTTGCCGGAGGCTGATTGTGGTTAGTTAGTTGACCTTGAACAATCCGTTCAGGGTGATGTGACCGCCTGATATTGGCGACCCGGGTGGTATGCTGCGTTCAGAATTGCGACGACAATCCAAGCAAGCCAAGCCCTGAGGTGGGCCAGGATCTTGCGGATGTTGTGGCCGCAGGCGCAGAGTGCGGCGAACAGGGCGTCGCCGATGGTGCCTTTCAACGGGCATCTCGACAAGCGACCGTCGGCTTTCATGTGGCCGATTTCGGCCTCGATGGCGCTTCGGCGGCGGAGGTCTGCGATCAGTTTGGGTGTCAGGCCGCGCCTCGTGCCGCTGATCAGGACGCGGGTCCTGTTTTCATCGTGACCACGGTATCCGCGGTCGACGACCGCGAGGTCGGGGCGCTGGTCGGTCAGGATCGAGACCTGTTCGAGGGCCTGTCTCAGGGTGTGGCCGTCGTAGGGATTGCCCGGAAAGCTGCGCATGCCGACCACAAAACCCTCGTCCAGCGTGGTGGCGACGCTGACCTTGCAGCCGAACTCATAGCGCACCCTGGCCTTGCCCTTGGAGATGCAGTCGACCTGCGTCTCGTGCAGGGCGTAGATCTTGTCGGCCCCTTTGGGCGGCTGATGCAGCAGTTGCGACACGAGGGCGAGCTTGGCGATGATGCGATCCCGCAGGCCGCCCTCGGGGATAGGCGATGGCCTTTTCCATCACGGTCGTGTCGACCGCCACGCGCTTGGCGCTGTCCTCGTCGATGGCACCAGATTTCTGGCCGACCCGGATCGTCTGAGTCAGCAGCCATTCGACACCTTCCTCGCCGATCCGGCCCCTCCAGCGGGTCAGCGAGGACGGATCGATCGGCATGCGGTGCTGGAAAAAGGTCTCGCCCGTCAGGTGCTGGTAATACGGGTTCTCGACCCAGCGCGAGACCACCGCCTCATCCGACAGCCGGTAGGCGTGCTGGAGATACAGCAGCCCTCGCGACCAGCCGCGGTTCAGTTGCGGGCCGCCCCTTGCCAGACGGAAAGAACCCGGCCCATTCGCGTTCGAACACCTCCCAGTCGATCAACGCCGCCAGTTTCACCAACTCGTGCCGCTGGTCGATCATGTCGACAAGCCGCGGACGCAGCAGATCATCTTGTTCGGGAGCGCGCGGGCGATGCTTCATGGGCAAAACCAAAATTGCAGGGTTTCGCTGCAAATCACACAAAACCCTGCGGGCCATGGCGAGAAGAATCCCGGCGTTTCCGCTTGAAATCAATGAGATGGGGGTTGTTCAGGGCGAACTCAATAGCGGGCCGACCGGTGGAGTCCTGAGCGAGCGTCTGACGGGCGAATGAGATCAGTTAGTTCGCTCCCATGGGTTCCGCCCGACCCCGTCATAGGCCGTGGAGCCGGCCTCTGTGGCCTCTTCGGGTCAATAGACGTTGCGCAGGTCGGCCCATGCGCGAGGTCGCTATGGTGCGAGCCAGCCGGGGCAGGTCGAGGGCGCGGAGCTCGTTCCACTCGATCAGGATCACGATGAGCTCGGCACCCTCGGCCGCCGTATAGTGGGTGTCGTGCCCGGCCGTGTCGGGGAGGAGCGCCTCGCACTCGTGCCCCACTTTCGGATCGCCGAAACGCACCGTTGCTCCGCCGCCTATCATCGCGGGCAAAATGGTCTGCGAAGGCGCCTGTCGTAGGCGTTGGACGTGAAAGTGACTGCAAGGACCGCAATCGTGTAGCTATTGAAGCTGCCTCCGCAGAGCTCGTCGATCAACGTGCTGGCGCGGTATCTTCAGCGGGTGGAGCATAACGTGTAGGCGTGAGATCTCGGCTCGTAGCTGCGCAACGCGGACGGAATTCCAAGTGCATCTCTCTCCGGGAAGAGCCTTGCCATTGGTCTTCACGACCAATTACCGTCCGACATCAATGCCGAGGACGTCCTTGATCGCCGTGACCACGTTCGCATTCGTCCGCCGCATGTAGGATTTCACCTCGTGGAGCTTCATGTCCACCAGATACCGGTACCAGAAGCCCTGCAAGACGTGAAAAGCGGTTCCCTCCTTCCCATCAAGAAACCCCAGACGCAGGACATAGCGATAAAAAAAGTAGGCGAAGGCCCGGAGCCCGCCAGGAAGGCGTGTGTAGAGCTTCTCCTTGATCCAGCGCTTTACTCCAGCCTGCTGGCGGCCGCGAAGATCGGCCACAGTATCGTGTGCCTTGAAACGGTATTCGAGGTTCAGCAGATCGACGACCTCGCGGCTGGCATAGGCGTTGTGCTTCTCCGTCCACCAGGTGAGCGAGTTGAGATTGTCATCGACGATCTCTCCCTGAAAATCGACTGTCTCGCCTTCGACCATTATATGCTCGTCCATCCAGCGGTTCTCGCATCGGCCCTGGCCATGACGGAACACACGCAGGACGCGGACGGGGAAAATCCCTCCCCAGCGGATCGGGCGGCCAAGAAAGGTCATGCGGCGCGAGATATTGACGCCGACGACTGAAGGGGAAAGGCTGCCGAGCTGCGCCGTGATCTCGGATGCCAGATTTTCGCTGACAATCTCATCGGCATCGAGGCGGAAAACCCAGCCGACGTCCTCAGGGAGTTGGTCGAGGGCCCAGTTGAACTGGGTCGCATAATTGACCCAAGCATTGGAAAGAACCTTGGCACCCGCCGCCCGGGCGATGTCGATGGTGCGATCCGTCGATCCGCTGTCAATCACAAAGACCTGCTGAGCGAAGGCCGCGACAGAGCCGATGGCCCGCGCGATGTGGCGTTCTTCGTTCTTGGTGAGAATGACGACGGTGAGGGTCACGAGACGATCCGGATCAGAGGGGGTGTTGTCGGGCTATGATGATGTGACCGCTCCCCTCTGTGGATCCTCACTGACCCACCTTGGCACATCGATGCCGTTGGGGGGCGGTCGCATCATCAGAGTTCCATCGAGGGTCGGCGGGCCTTCGTGACGGATGCGCCCAACACGTCGGTCGGGGCGATCATGATCGCCGGCGGCCCCCATACTAACAGACTGGTGAAGAAGGACTTTGAGCCTGCCCTTTGGCGGAAACCGTTCCGGTTTCGACCCAGAATGGCCAGAAATCCGAGTTCTACGTGTCGTTTCTGGACGGATTTCCCGCTTTTTGGCACCTGGTCGAGGCGCTTCAGCACTTTTTAAGCAGCCTGCTAAACCGGTCTTCCACTACCGCCCGACCTGGCAAGTAGGTTGATCGTGCAGATACCGGCCGTCGGCAGAGCTGCTCCGCGCCACGCAATTTCGTGGAAAACTCAAAGTGTAATTCACTCCCGCCCGGTCAAGTGACTACCAAGTCCATCTCAAATAAAGGACTTGGGCTTGCAAACGATGTCGTAGTTATCGAGTCCGCCCGCACCGTTGAAAGGCACGAGCTTATAGGGGCGTCGGCTTCTGTGCTTCTCGAACCAGAATATGTCGTAGTCGTATTCCAAGAGGGACTTGACCAGCATCTCTTCAGACAAGTTTTTATCTTTCAACTTATTCGAATGAACCTCGATAATGAGAATAGGATTGAAATTTCTTAAAATCTCTTTGGCGCCGCAGACAAATTCCCATTCATATCCTTCGATATCTACCTTGATGACATCAGGCCTCAAATCACGCTCACGACAGAACGAATCCAGCGTCGTCACAGGTACGGACCTCGTATTGCCGCCTCGATCGGTCACCTCATCAAGGGAAGACATGGCCGAGGCATTCTGCACCGGCATTTCCGCAAAGAATGATCTGTCGGAAATTCCCATGTTCAAGCACTCTATCCGCCCATGAACACCTTTCGTCAGGCGAACCATCTTCTCAAGATCATCAAAGTTCGTAGGGTCAAGCTCGATTGCTAGACTGGTCGCTCCCTCGCGCCTTGAGAATATGCAAGAAAAGTATCCGAGATGCGCTCCAATATCGAGGAAAATTTTCTTGGATTCATCCAAATCAAGAAGAAGTTTTGTGATTGAAGGTTCATGCCAATTATATGATCTGTAAGCGTATCTAACAAACCAGCCATAGACATGATCGTTGAACAGGGGAAACTCGAGGGCGGCATCTTCCAGCTGTATTCGATGCGACTTGTAAAATGACTTAAGTCCAACATACATCGATCTTCTCAGCGCCATGCGCAAAGCATTCTTTAAGTTCATTCAATTGTTCCGTCGTGCTAAGGTTTCAGACGCTCTTCTGCATACGCACCGTACGTTGCCAACAATATTCAGATCCACCCACCTAGCATGCGCCTGAGTTTGCTTCTTCGACTCGTGTTTGCCTTCGGAAACGAAAGACGCGTCGGTTTCAGTCCAAGGAAGGCTTCGACGGATCGAGCAAGAGTTTCAGCGTTCGCTTCGATGTCCAGCACCAGTAACCGGCCCGGACTTCCGACGAAATAGTTTATCGCTTCGGTCGTATGACCTTGGTAGAGTTCACGGAACGCGTGTTCGTTTCCCTTGAACGAACGCAGGCCATAGGTATGCTCCCAGATCGGGATGTCCTTACCGCCGAAATTGCTCATGCTGTTCATCCACTTCTCGATCGGGCGCAGGGTCAGGATGAACTGTGACGCCGGATATAGTTCCGAATAGCGCTGGTAGAAGCGGCACCAAGGGGAATCTTGGAATCCCTCATAGCGGCTGGCCGCGTCGTCCATCCGTCGGACCAGTTCGTCCTTGGTCATTTTCTCGTAGTCGCCGAGATTTTCCTGGCAGACCGAGTAGCCCAGCCCCTCTAGCATCACCCCCAAGGAGGTGGTGCCGCTTTTCGACAGGCCGATGCCGAATACCTTTTCTTTCATGTTATCTCCTTCGAACGTGGTGAAATTCTTAGCCGCGATATGCCTTGCGGCTGCGCCCAGATAGTCTTCTTGTCCGCAGGCAGTCTTAGCCGGAATTCCGCAGTAGATGTAGATCTGGAAGGCAACTTTGAGTTTGATGGCAAGCTTGTCAGATATTCCATCGTATCAGATCTAGTCGATCCAACTCTGTTGATCTGCCGTGGCGCAGTCATGGGTGCCGAAGTCAATGAGCGTGTGATGCTTTGGCCTGACTTACACGTTCGCCATGACTGGCATGACTGTCGATACAACACCTGCCACAAGGACAAGGTGAACCGCGCCGGGTTTGCCGGAGGCTCCAACTTCTGAGTAGGATGGAGCATCATGAACAAGACAACGAACAAGTTTTCCCCCGAAGTGCGTGAACGCGCGGTGCGACTGGTCTTGGACAATCA
>Ga0247833_1008304_pt1 | contig 10587 bp, 6 predicted proteins | sample LaCruzMarch2015__7_FD_187117 | JGI IMG/M metagenome (GOLD analysis project Ga0247833, IMG submission 187117) | Freshwater microbial communities from meromictic Lake La Cruz, Castile-La Mancha, Spain - LaCruzMarch2015_8m | ecosystem: Environmental > Aquatic > Freshwater > Lake | place: Spain...
TCAACACAAGTGGCGTAGCTTAGCATACACGCAGCACACACACCGGAACATCATTGCGACAAGATGATGACCAATAACCGCCTCCCGACACAGCCAATACGCCATCAATAGCGCTCCCACAACGTCTACACCCCAACACAGCCAAAAAGCCCCGATTTTCCCACTGACGACGGGAGAATGGACGATTCTCCGCACACACGCGCGCTACAGACTAAAGGAGGGTACCAAAAGAAGCGCAAGACAATGCACTATCCGATGGTATTATCGGCGGCCGTCAAATTCTACCATGGCGACCAACACGACGATAAGCTCGGAAGTAGCTAGGAAGGAGCTAGGAGAGAAAAAACAAGGTTGTTACCCGACTCGTAGTAAGCAAAAAATAGTAAAAGAAATCTAAACGTCACTACCGTTAAGTATATTTTGTCACTATTGGGACAAACACTATCACTATTGGGACAAACAATCTGTCCGGGCCTTCGGACGGTGTGTCTAAAACGACTCCGTGGATCTATTTACGTATGTACGTACTTATTGCTTCGCGCAGAAGATGTCAAAGACGCGTCTCAAATTTCTCTGCTCGACCCATCACTTCGCATCATCATCATGATCGTGACCAGTGCCGTACCTCGCGTCGCCCGAGGTGTGGTGGCGAAGGTGGCCAAGTCCTCCTCTTCATCATCGGTTCGCGTCGTCGTCGCCTCGTCGTCATCGTCTGTGAGTAGCAGTCGACTCCTCTCGTCGACGGCAGCCTCCGAGCCAAAGACACGAGACGATGTCATGGATAATCGTGGCCTACTCCACTTCACGACATTGCATGAGATGAATAGTAATGCGGTCATTGCATTCAAGGACAATGAACTATTTGGCACCTACAAGGCCGCCGCGGTGGATGAACATGCCGATATTAAAACTGGAACAAAGGTTGAGGAGAAGGGTCAGTTTGAATGGATGACGTATGGCGAGTATGGCGAGTTAGTCAATCGATGCCGGACCGTGTTGAAGGATACTGGTAAGTGCTTGCCGAGCAAAAAAAAACATGCAATCATGTTTCCAAACTCAATAATCACTAACAATGCGTTGGGTCGGATTTTGTTTCACTCCTCTCCCCATCTACATACACAAAAAGGGATCGGGCCACACGACAAAATTGGTATCATATCCAACAATCGATGGGAATGGGCAGCACTCGCAGCGGCTTCCTATTCGCTTAATGCAGCGATTGTGCCAATGTATGAAACGCAGCTACCCAAAGATTGGACATACATACTCAATGATTCGCAATGTAAGGCATTGTTCTGCAGTACACATGATATCTTCATCAAGGCATCGAAGGAGACATTACCGAATGTTCCATTGGTGAAGGAATCATTCTGTTTTAATGCCCCAAGTGGCGAACCATCATCTTTGGCCACGGCAATTGATAATGCCAAGGGTAGAGACACGCCTGTTATCCTACCCACGCCGGATGATCTCTCGGGACTCATATACACATCTGGCACGACGGGCAAACCCAAGGGCGTCGAGCTAACACATGACAACTTCGTAAGTAATATCCTAGCAGTACGGAACATGGCCGATGATCCACATGACTTTATCCGCTCGTCTGATCGGTCATTGGCGTTCTTACCATGGGCACATTCGTATGGACAAACGACGGAATTGTGGTGTGCGGTGTCGCACGGTGGTAGTATGGGTATTTGTCGTGGTATACCCAACATACTGGAGGACTTGTCCATGGTCCAGCCCACAGTATTATTTGCTGTACCATCACTATACAAGAAGGTGTATGATGGGGTACAAAATTTAATTGGCAATAGTAGTCCCACGAAACAAAAGCTAATGCATGCGGCATTAGATCTTGGGAAGAAGAAGAAGGCATCGGGTGGTAATCTTGGTTTTATTGATGGATTGAAGTATAAAGTCCTTGATTCACTCGTAACATCCAAGATTCGTGGTCGTTTCGGTGGCAAACTACGACATGGGTTCGTTGGTGGTGCAGCAACTCCGAAGGACATTATTGACTTTATGGATAATATTGGCATTCCCATCTGCGAGGGATATGGTGAGAATACTTGATACAGTTTGCATTTTTCTATTGTCTTTGACACTCTGGCAGTATCTTCACAAAGGATGTTTCTTACTCCTTCACATCCAGGGTTGACTGAAACGTCGCCCATCATTGCTATGAACGCACCCTATCCCGGTGGAAGAAAATCAGGCAGCGTTGGTAAAGCTCTCGATGGTGTCCAAGTTGTGATAATGAATCCAGAAACGCAGCAGGAGGCAAAGCTGGGGCAAGAGGGAGAGATTTGCTGCATCGGTCGTAATGTCATGAGGGGATATTATGGCAAGCCCGAGGATACGGCCGAAGTCATTTCCGACTACAATGGACAACGATTGTTTCATACTGGGGATCTTGGAAAGTTGGATAAGGATGGTTTCGTCTCTGTGACTGGACGTCTCAAGGAGCAGTACAAGCTTGAGAACGGAAAGTATGTCGTACCAACTCCAATCGAGGAAGCTGTTTCGATGAGCAGATTCATCGCACAGACGGTGGTATGCGGTGCCAATCGTCCACACAATATTGCACTTATCGTACCGGACTGGGTTGCCATCCGAGCAGCCATGGATATATCTGATGATGTTACAGAGGAGGATCTTGTTAACGACAAGGCAATTCGTGGATTGATTGATGAGGAAATCAGAGTTGGCACGTACAAACTCAAGAAATATGAAGTACCTATGGCCTGGGCCTTTGTCGCGCCATTCACGGCGTCGAACAATATGTTGACACCGAAGATGTCAATTCGGAGGAAGCATGTCATTGAGACATATGCTGATATCATTGGGTCTCTCTATGGTGATATTGTCGACGATGAGAAGATCGCGGCTTAGTAGGGATATTTGGGGGCTTGGACAACGATTCCGAAATAAATGTGCCTACCCTCAGCAACACCAAAACTTTGTTTAGGGGATCATACTGTAGAATTGTGAATGTGATCTTATTTGATTATATGATATATTTTGAATAAGAACATTTAGCGTTGATATTCATCGCTGGTTACTGTTATTGGGGCACGCTGATGCATAATGATGACCCCCGCACTTGAAACATTGGATCCCTGCTCCTCTACCACCACCTCTACCTCGGCCACCACCGCTATTATCATTTCTGCCGCCGTGACGATGTTCATAATTGCCAGATCCACCACCTCTACCACCACTGTTGCTCGTCCTCCTTGGTTGGACTTCATTTGTGTTTGGAATACGAATATCCATATCTCGTGTCAAGTCTCGGTCACAGAGTAAACAAGCAACCGTTTCACGATCATACTGCGGGGGAACACTGCCCATTTTCCAAATAAATTTGAGCTTTCGTACTATTCGATCCTGGGCAGAACAGGCGTTACATCTTGTCTCGGCATTATCATTGACTAATATCTCTCTTGCCTCTTTTGGTAACCAAATGACGAAAGAACAACGATCACGACCAACGCCACCATTGGAACACGCAAGACGATATCCATTCGAGCTTCGTTTCAATGTAACACTTCCTGAATTCCCAGTAGTAGAAGCACAGAATGGACATGCAAATACCTCTATGTTGGCACCGTGCGTTCCCGTGGCCAAAGAACACGTGGGGTGTGTACACTTTGAGCAAGGAAAGTCTGTTGATGAGTCTCCACCATGCTCGGTGGGTGGTTCTGAAAAGCATTTGGGACAAATGTAATAACTATTACCATCATTCTCACACTTAACCAGTTGATATTGACATATTGGACATGTCAGTGGTTCATTCAGATTTCCCTCTTTTATTGCTGGGTTGAGCTGTTGGTGGTATCGTGGCATTGAATGAGCTGCGGAGCAGGTTGAGCAGTGCAAGAGTTTGCCTCCTCCTCCTCCTCCTCCTCCTACATTGCCTTCATTTCTTTGTCGATTATTCGCTGCACCACCCTGCTGCTTTAGGTGCATCATCCCATTACATGCTCCACACAGACTGAAATTCGCTTGTATGATACTGTATTGACTATTATTCGACCCAAGTTTCGTGAAATGCCGTTCTACCGCAGCGTCTAGCTTGTGAACTTCCTCGTTTGCCTTGTTGAATATATTCTGCATCTTTGCTAATATCGGTCTCAAGACTGCTTCCTTGGTTTTGTGACCATTGGCAATGGCATTACAATTAGCCTCCATCTCACGACGGAGATCAGGTAAATTAAGACGATACCCCATCGAGTTGTACCCCTCGACTAATGCAATACCCAGTAGCGTTGGATGAAAGCGTTGGTTGGCATCACGTTCGGCATATTGTCGATCACATATTGTCGTTATGTGCTGTGCTATCGTGGCATCAGTTCCAATACCATTCCTATCCATTAGCGCAATTAGCTCGACCTCAGATAGTAATTGTGGCGGACTAGTCTGGCCATCTTTCAGCAGTAACGACGTGGGTATGATTCTGCTACCCACGGCAACTCGTGGCAGTTCACCCTGTCCGGTTGACCACCGTTCCCATGGCTGATATATGTCCAACCAATTCCGTTCCAAAATCATAAGACCCTTGGCAACAAACTCCTCCGAGGCAATTTTAAGTGTAAGTTCCGTCTCCCGTCCAACCGCATCTCGTGAACAGCATGCCAAATAGTGCTTCACTACAAGTGAATAAACCTTCCGTTGTGTCGGATCGGGAATGCTTTCGGCATCTACTGCTTTAGCCGGGGTGATTGGTGGATGTGCATTATCATCGTTCTGTCCGGCACGTGGATTTTGAAAGTTATTGTTACTTAATAATCGTGTTGCATAATCCCCAATCTCTCCGGTAACTGCCTGAAAGCTAGATATTAATGCATGATGATCAAACTCTGGTCGGAATATTTCTGTTTCTGTTCGTGGATAGGATATATAGCCATGATTATACAGCTCCTCGGCATGTCTCATGAGCTCCTCTGATCCAATTCGTAGATACTTTGACGCACGTTTTTGTAATTCAACCGTGGCCAAGGGCACTGGTCGCCATTTATTCTTCGGTCGGCCTGTGAGGGATGTAACAACTGCCACCCCCTCATCAAGACATGAAACATACAAGGCAGTCGTCGTTGGAAGATCATACAGTCGTACACGTTTCCAATTGAGATGTATCGCACGACTTGGCCGTTGATGTTGATGCTGTTGTGGTTGTTGTACTTCATTAATAACTGATCCATCAGAATTCAATTGTATACTCATTTCCAACGTCCAAAAGTTCTCCGAAACAAATGTTTCAATCCGTGCCCAACGTTCAACGACAAATCCTAAAGTGGGGAATTGACATGGTCCATATGATACCACACCACGTTCACGAAAGCCATCAAATTTCTTTTGTAACCGTAATGTTTGGAAGCGCGTAAATGCTGCACCGACACGCAGGTCATGCTCAGAACGTGCCTGTACTGCCGCGACGAAGTGTTCATTCACTCGTCCTAATGTGCATAATGCACGACGGATTTCTCCCGGTAATACAGTTGAGAATTTAGCCCGGTATATCCGATTCGATGTTCCCAAGTGCGCATTCCCCCGAAGACAGACTGTACGCACCTCATCACTAATAGCCTCGCCCTCTCGGTCACAGTCAAGCCAAAGGATGAGTGCCGATGCACCGCGGGATAGATCACGTAACATCCGCTCAAGGGGCTGTTTGTCTTCGTCATACTCGGTGTTAATGGGTGCATCGAATAACATCACCGGGGCACATCGCGACCACCCGTATGCGGGGGGAAAGTCACAGCTGGCCAAATGTCCACGCACCGAGGTAGTAATCATCGTATGTGGTGCATCAGAAGACACGTTGCGGTTATTATTATTGCCACCATGACCCTGCGTATACAGTGGTGGGAAGCAAACATTCTCACATTCGAATATCTGCGCTGCCCCACCCGACCGATTGTTGCGTGGACGTGCCCCCGGCAAAGACGAAAAGACTTGTGCTAATGCCTTGGCTACGGATGGCTTCTCGGCAACGTTTAGCACTATTGGCGGCGGTGCCATTCGTACCTACGTAGGATGTTGCTATTCCTACTCTATCCGGGTTGCGTCATTGTTTCAGCGCAGGCCTGCTTCATTTTTTACGAGGCGACGCCCTCGGCCAAGATCTGATGGATAGGATCTACCTACGTGATATCCAGCAACATGACGTCTTCTTCGTCCGTCGAGCGGAAGTTGCCCATGCATCGTTCTGACGCTTCAATCGATGTTGACGACGATGACGAGGAGAAGGAGGAGGAGGACGGACTCCTCCTCGTCGATTTCCCCAAACAATCATCGTCAGCAGCTGATGACGATGAGTATTCCGAAGCTGAAATTGAAAATGACTTGGCCATTCTTAATGGAATGAATATAGAAGAGGATTTCAATACATGGTCAAGTTTCCGTAGCTCCTTCATTGCTAATCCACGTAAGCAACGTGATTCGTTAGCAAGTCTATTCTCACAATCTTCTAAACGATTTATTACTACTGGTGGATCGATGCGGTTTGAGTATATTTATGACGACGACGATGATGATCACGATGATGATAATCCAGGTGATCATCTCATGGAAGAATTCAATTCATCAACCACCCAATTTGAGTGGCGTGATATACGAGCTTGGAATATGCGTCTGTCAAGGGAAACCGTCTTTAGTCGGTATTACTTCCCTGAGCATTGGGAACTTCGAGAATTGAAAACTATCGAGAGTTTCCTTGACTTGAACAATCACCTAGCTCGAGGTTTATATGACTCACGAGGACAAGAGACTACAAAAACAACCATCACCAACATTTTCTCTCCGGGAGATTATGCCACAAAATCTGTACTATTGAAACGTGGTCCGACACTAATTGATGGAGGACATGAAAGAGAATTGATGCTTTTCACGCACTATTTCCTTGTTTCGAAAATGGAATTAAATATGCTAGTTAATATTCTCTTTACAATCAACTCTGAGAATCCAGAATATCTAAACACCAAACAGCTCGAGGATAGGTTTAATGAAATAGATTCCGACGGAAATGGACTCCTGGATCAAAGTGAGCTGAAAGAAATGTTTAAGGGAATGGGTATCCCGATCGGTGAGACGGCACTGAGTGATGTTATAAATCGATTCGATGATGATAATGACGGACTAATTAATTTTAAAGAATTCCAATCCGTCATGTTTGATCTTGAACCAAAGAAGGAGGAAACAAGATGGACGCTAGGGTCATTGGGTGAGAAGATTAAAAAAGGTATTTCAAGCTTCACGGTTGAACCAAAGGTGGAATGCGGATATCCATTATCCGATATTCTTAGAGTGGAATTAATTGATGTTTGCTACAGTGAATCCACAAAAGTTTATGTTAATACGAGCTGGGCCAAATTCGTATTCGCAATTTTTCTCAGGGGCAGAGACGGACCGCTGGTCGTAGTTTGCTCGAAGACGGATCAGTGCTTGGCATGGGTTGATGCATTCCGCATCTGCTTTGTGAAATCGCTCAAGGTTAGAGCCGATAATGGCTGTAACAAGTCTAAGGCAATACAAGCACTGCCTGGTTGGGAGCATTGTATTATCCGTGCTTCGCTTTTCTCCTTGGCATGCATTGGTGATTTGTCTGGTTTGAGGAGACAACTCGCAAATCCTTATTCAGCTATGAATATCAACAACAAAGATGAGTATCATGGTTATACTGCCTTACACTATGCTGCGATCATGGGGCGGTTGGATGTTGTAAATTTGCTGCTGCAGTATGAAGCGAGTGTCGATGTACAAGACAATGATGGCAGGACGCCCCTAGACCACGCAGCGTTGTCCGACAATTCAGAGGTGGTGAAATTATTAGAACATAATGGAGCCAAGAAAGGTGCTTCAGCAGAGGCTCTGTTCAAGGATGCAATTGACGAACAGATCAAAACAAAAACCAAACCAACTCTGACCACTCGTATGTTAACTATTGTGAAAGCCAAAGATGCGAGCACAGCTATGTCAGAAGGATTATCCGCTCTTCATGAGCGAGGTGAGAAACTGGGACAGTTAGAGAGTAAAACTGCCCAGCTTCAAGCTGATGCAGCAGACTATGCCAAGATGGCAAAGCAACTGAAAGAGAAAAGCAAGAAGAAAGCCAATATCTTTGGCAGATAAAATCAGTATTGTACTATAGACAGTATTTACATTATTTGATTGTGAAAAATAAGTCCTCCCAACATAACAGAAGATTCTCTGTGAAGTTAATCGATCATCCATGTCGTAACCATCATCCTGTGTCGTCATTCAATTGTTGTTTTCTTCCTCCTTTGTATACCAATATTTATGCCGGACTACTCCATCCTCTGCTACTTCAATCTCCACCTTCTTTTTCTTCGTCATCCCCCCCCTGTCGCCATTATCATCAGACAGCAACAATGATGACGGTTGTTCATCAATTATCCTCGCGGTATGCGTTATGATACGTCTACGTCCACCCGAGATACGTGTGGTGTATGATTTCACAACATTATCACCAGAACCATTTCCATTTGTTGCGGGTGATATTACATCTTGTGCATGACTGTCATCCTTTGCTGTGACGCTGTCATTTTCATTGACAATATCATCATCATCGTCATCATCAAAGACATTGTTGTTACTGTTATTATGTTCGTCACTTAAATCTCCTTTTCCACCATTACCTGTACCGCAAATTAAATCAGAAGCTGTTGCCCCGCATGCACCTAAAATTAGCATTTCTAACTTATCATACCAACAGCTCCCTCCTCCTCCCCTATCATCTCCTCCCTTGTTGTTCATATTATTATCGATTTTTCGCCGTCGTCTTTCATTTTGATTCCTCTCATTCAATTTGGTAGCAGTATTATTATAATTATTGGTAGTAGATGTAGTTGTTTGTTGACTACTAAATGTCACTTTTGTACCAAACAAATGATGCAACCTCCTCCTACTGCTGCTACTACTACCATTTACACTATTCCTTACCCCATCACCCTTTACTATATTCGCCATAATCTCTGTCCGGCTTGGTACATGTATAGACAATTGATGACGAAGATATGATTGAGCTCCTGCAATTTGTGGTGGTACAAAAGAAAAACCAATACCTGTTCGTTTCTTTGGTGTAGATTGCTGTTTGCGTTGTAGATCATCCATAAATGAATCTTTACTTTGCAAATTCTGAATCACCGCCTCTGCTGTTGAGGTAGGTGAGTGATAGTTGTTTCGCGAAGAAGCATGAGAAGAATATTGTTGGGGCGGGACGTAACCAGGTTTAATGTGTCCTCCACTAAGATTTTCAACATATCGTTGATCGGGTTGTTGATGTTGCGTCTTCGCAATTGTTTCATTCCCAGCGCCCCCCCTTCCTCCCCCGAAACCTCTCGTGCCTCTAACGCCAGTAATGTTGATGCCATTGCTGTTATTGTCGTCGTCATCGTCGAATGCACCTAGTCGACGCATACGATCATATTCGGCTTTACGTGCCGTGTCGCTCAAAATTGCATATGCCTCGGCGATTGTTGCAAATTTACAACTATCGTCGTCATTGTCGTCATTGCTGTTGCTGCTTCGTTCATCTCCTACTGTATTTATTCCCCCCAGAAAAATCCTCCTCCTTTGTTTTACTACACGCCGACGATCGGGATGATATTGTAATGCCAAAGCACGGTATGCCGATTTTATCTGAGCTGGCGAAGCATTGCTAGATACGCCGAGAGTATGGTAGGGATTAGCAGCGGGCGCAGCGTGCCAAAGAGGAGGACAAGGCGGCATCTCAGCCTGATAGAGTCGCAACTTGACAGAGCTCCTCATATACCCTCGCCCTCTCGTAGAAGACGGGAAATATATCTGTGATGTCGCGCCTAGGCTTGAAAGTCCTTACTTCCACAACCACCGCCACCACTTCTAATACTACTGCCACGGCTATTATTGCAGCCACCGCCACTTTGTTACTCATACGAAACAATGGATGATCGAATAATCGGTTACGTCTGCATCAACGACTTTTCTCACGTCTTGTTCGCTGAGGCTCATTTTGCTCTTGTATTTTTTTGATTCCCAAAATTGACGCGCGACCGGAATTATTTGTTGATGACACCAGCGATAGCAACATTCGACAACGACGCTTGCTTTATCTGTGAGTAGACAACCGAGACGGTACGGGCTTTCGTCGTGTGCGCCAGGACATGAATTGCTTGTCCCCTTTCCTATTTGTGCGTTGTTTTTCGGTCGTATTATTTCAATCGCACACTGCGTGAAGTTCTTAATTGGTGGCACGGATGATCGGTATTTGCTGCTCATTGGTTCTTTTCCTAACATGAGATTATCTTACACACCCTTCTTTTTTCGGTATAAAGAATAGTAAGATGAATCCATCTTCCTCCCACGCATCCAACGACGACAGTGGGAGCAAAGGGGATGGTGAGGAAAGTTGCTATGTCTCGTTGGAGTGGGATCGGTTTTGGGATTATTTCCGTGCCAATGTCGATGACGGCAGTATCAACGGCAGGAGCAATGTCTCCTCCTTTTGTGTCGATGGGGATGACGGCAATATCGACCGGAGCAATGACTCCTCCTTTCGTGTCGATGGGGATGACGGCAATATCG
>Ga0247833_1008314_pt1 | contig 10578 bp, 2 predicted proteins | sample LaCruzMarch2015__7_FD_187117 | JGI IMG/M metagenome (GOLD analysis project Ga0247833, IMG submission 187117) | Freshwater microbial communities from meromictic Lake La Cruz, Castile-La Mancha, Spain - LaCruzMarch2015_8m | ecosystem: Environmental > Aquatic > Freshwater > Lake | place: Spain...
CGTAACGCGACCAGTACTGGTATTCAGGACCTGGCTTGAAAGAGAAGAGAGACTAACCGTGTTTGCGTCTGCTGCCACGGTGCCCGCGTTCTCAGCCGTGATGTTGACACTCAGACCCTCATTCTCATCCACATAACGAAGTACGTCGACAGATGTATCATTTGCAGAAGAGCTTCCGCCGAAAATTGTATCGTTGCCATCCGAGCCAAGAATCGTATCGGCGCCATCACCAGCAACAATCGAATCGCTGCCATCTATCCCACTAGTCCCATCACCACCATCAATCAGGTCGGCGCCGGAGCCTGCAACAATCGTGTCATTGCCGCCGTAACCACGCACTTCGTTGGCGGTTGTATCGCCGGTGATCATGTCGCTATAAGCTGAGCCATACACGTTTTCAAAGCTGCTGTCACCTGTGGTTCCAATCAGGTCGCCATTGATTGCTGTTGCGGTATTGGCATTAAGGTCGACAGTTGCAGCTGAAGCCGTATAACCCGTGTAATCGAGACGATCCGTACCATCGCCACCATCTGCACTGCTATCGAGATAGCCACTGCCGTTGAGGTACAGAATGTCATCCCCTTCATTCAAATCGAGCTGCTCGAACGAGCTGAAAGCGAAGGAACCGGTTTGCGGAGTATCAGCGAGGGTACCGGCATTGCCGCTTGTGACCCTGGCAATCTCGTTGGTCGTGGCTTCTTTTCCGCGCAGAATATCGGTACCGGTGGCACCGACCAAGCTTTCAATGTTGCTGAAGCCATCTGTTCCCTGACCAGTACTGCCGCCAGCCTGGGTGGAATAGTCGGTAATCGTGACATCAACATTGCTGCCGCCCGCATAGCTGAGCGTGTCAGTATCCGTGCCACCATCAATTGTATCGTTGCCGGTGTTGGAGCCGGTGATGGTTTGGTTATTGGCTCCTGCGGTGATGTTGAAGTTGGACGTTGAAGCCTGGGAATTAAACGTTTGGTTGTTTGTGCTCAAACCGGTAACCGTGACCGTGTCGCCAGCGTCGCCACCGGTCACCACCACATTACCGCTGCCGGTCAGCAGGGTGGCGGCATCATCGGTGACATTGGAATAGCCAAGCGTGAGAGAGCCGCTGCTGCCGGCGGCATCGGTGTTGGCCTCCAGGTTGCTGACTGTGTAGGTCGCGCTGCCGTTGATGTCGAGCGTGGTGTTGTCCGCCATCGCATCGGCATTCACCGTGATCGTGTCGCCACTGCCGCTCGCTGTGATCGTGGTATTGGCCGTGCCGGTGGTGATGCTGATGTCGTTGTCAGAGGCATCCCCTGTGGTGACACCGAGAGTTCCTGTTAGGCCAGAAGCACTGATGTCACCAACCAAACCTGTGACAACCTGATTGGCTGCGCCGCTTTCGGTGAGGGTGGTGTTCTGAGCTAGGGAGGTGGCGTTGATCGTCAGCGTGTCACCGCTGGTGGTGCCGCTCACCGTGGTGGCACCAGTACCGGTGGTGATTGCGGCAGCATTGCCGGTGACATCGGTGTAAGCCAGGCTCACCGTACCGCTGGTATCCGCCGCATTGGTATCGGCTTCGAGGTTGCTGACTGTGTAAGTAGCGCTGCCGTTGATGTCGAGCGTGGTGTTGTCCGCCATCGCATCGGCATTCACCGTGATCGTGTCGCCACTGCCGCTGGCGGTGATCGTGGTGTTGGCCGTGCCAGTAGCGATCGTGGCGGCGTTGCCAGTGACGTCGCTGTAACCAAGGCTCACCGCGCCGCTGGTATCCGCCGCGTTGGTATCGGCCTCCAAATTGCTTACTGTGTAAGTAGCACTGCCGTTGATGTCGAGCGTGGTGTTGTCCGCCATCGCATCGGCGTTCAACGTGATCGTGTCACCACTGCCACTCGCTGTGATCGTGGTGTTGGCCGTACCGCTGGTGATGCTGATGCCGTTGTCTGCAGCATCACCTGTGGTGACGCCGAGAGTTCCTGTTAGGCCAGAAGCGCTGATATCACCAACCAAACCGGTGACAACCTGCTGGGCTGCGCCGCTTTCGGTAAGGGTGGTGTTTTGAGCCAGGGAGGCTGCATTGATCGTCAGCGTGTCGGCAGCGGTGCCACCACTCACGCTGGTAGCACCACTACCGGTGCTAATTAATTCAACTTGACTAAAGGTAGCAGTTGCGCCATTAATAGAGAAAGTACCAGAATTATTCGCGGGAACATTGACCGTGTTGCTACCAACTGGTAACTGGAGTGTGTCAGTACCAGCGCCACCAGAGACAGTCTGAAAACCACTATAGCTAGTAGTGCCTCCTAAGCCTGAGCTCAACTGAAAAGACCCACTCGTGGCACTTGCCGGAGAAATCGTCTCATCACTCGCACCAAGGATTAATTGGTTTTGCGCTGATCCACCATTAACAGTGCCAACACCCTTACCACCGGGAAGGATTAGTGAATTTGAGGCAGAAGAGAGCGCAGCATTACTCGAAAAAGTTATAGTCTCTACGCTTGAAATATTAGAAGCATTGTAATTACCGGGTTGGGTAATAATAATTTCGTCAGTACCGCCAAGGCCATTGATCTGGGCTAATTTATCAGGATGATCAATGAAAAAACGGTCGTTATTTGCAGTGCCATTAAAAACAAACGATGTTGAATCAAATTCAACAATGGCTCTTAAGAGTTGCGAGCCGTTCAGATCATTCCAGCCACCATCAGTGTAATACTCGGCATAGTCTTCATTACCACTATTATTTGGCTCCCCGAATCTCCATGAACCCGTGTAATAAGGGGATACACCATCCAGAGACACCCATCCTGATAGACCTCCCTCAGTACCGCCATAGGTTTCACTATCCGTATGCCCAATCCAGAATGTTTCACTGGATCCAGTGGGCATATAGTTGGAACGGATATATGCATTTTCTGCTGCGCTATTGATAGAAACTAATTTACCGCCAAGGCTCTCGGCGGCAGTCTTCATCGTTGACCAATTACCCGAGGTATTGGTCAGGGTATAATAGGCCGTTGATGCGTTTTGAAAGTAGGTATTCGTAGAGCCTGTGATTGTAAAATCAGCAAGCGTTTGCTTCCAATTCTCTTCAACCAGCCGTGTAAAAGGCTTGATTGCATTGGAAACCCTGCCATCAATCCCATCGAGGCGCCAACTTGCGCCGGCACCACGATGGCCAACGAGGCCGCCACTACTAAATACGGGAATTCCGGCAAGACCTTCAATCTGCCTAACAAATCCTTTATCTTGTCCTGTAAAGCATGTATACAGATCAATCGCGGTTACTCCTTGATCTTTCAATGCAGCAAGGGATTCTCCAACGGAACCAGCAGAGATTGTTTTCGCCGATACACGCGTAGCCCCAAGCACAAACTCACCGCAATTGCCGTGGGCAACAATGGCAAGACGGGAAGGACTAATGCCGCTTAAATGGGAAACAAAAAGCTCAGCAAAGACATGCTCTAAGCTCGTATGGGGATCAACAACAATTGCCGATACCTGATCATTAAGGCCAGACAGCAGCAAGTCTTTCTGAGCAACCCTTGAATCGATGAGAGCAACGATTCTGCTGTTGCTGGGCTCAAACAACTCGTTAGCACCTTCTGTGTAGGCGGATGTTTGACCACTTGACATATTGATCGCAACGACCGGCAGGTTGCGACCCACAAAGGCCAGCTCCAAACTCGGGCCATCACAGGCCACCAACATAGGGCCACCAACAGGTGGCCCTATGTTGGTGGGGCACACCTGGCTGGCGCTAGCAGGATTAGTCTCATCCAGTGCCAGATGGCTGGGATTGAGTTCACCTGAATGGAATTCCACGACTATTGTGTAGATCGACTCATAAATTGTGACAGCCACCACTGGTATCTGTCCCGGAAAATTGCTAGATCCGCCGATACGCCTTAGGCGCAAAGCGCACACGCAACACTGGGCAAAGGCAGCACGGCGCCTAAACGTTTAGTTGCCCTAGAGGCATTCCAGGTCAGGCAAAAACCCCCTCTGCCAGGAGATCGGGCTGGAACAGAAATACGGCGACAAAGCACCCAGGCGCCAACAGCCTCTTTGCGCAGAAGCGCCCAGGCGCCTTAGCCGTGCGCTCCGCCCAGAACGCTTCCAGCCATGCTCGACGTGTTCGATTCGGCCCGGGCCACTAGGGAGCCACTGCCCATGATCGTGATCGAATAGCCGCTCAAACCAACCGCACTGCCTGTCGCCACGGCCACCGCATTGCCATTCACACTCCGTGCCACCACCGTATTGCTCAAGGTGGCGATCGCCTGAATGCCACCACTGGTATTGATGACCCCATCACCATCGGAATCGCGGATTCCGTAGGCCGAAACATCTGAATTGGCCAGGGCATCCCCCTTGACACTGCTGGCGAAAGTCTCAAACACCCCCTGGGAGGTGCCCGTGATCGCATTGCCAGCTCCCACCATGCCGCCCAGGATGTCGACGTCCTGGATTCCTGCCAAAATCGCATCCACCTCCGCCACGGCATTATCGGCAGTTGCACCGATGGACCTTGGATCTCCCGTGGTGGTTGCCACCGTATTGAGACCGGCAAAGGCCTGGCCCACCACATTGCCTCCCAAGGGGCCTGCCGTTAACAGGGTTTGATTACTACCTGGGGTGTTGCCCGGGGTTGAAGTGGCATTGCTATCGGTGCCGCGAATACCCGCAGCGTCTACCACCGCCGAGCTGAGGGCATCTTCGGCCACGGCAACTGCACGCAAATCCAGTAAATCAACCAGATTGGCACCACTCCACTCACCAATCACCGCAAGACCGCTGATATCGCCCGCTGCTCCAATGGTGATATCTGCAGCAGAGCCCAGGGACAAACCCAGCGCCGAGAGGTCACCCTGCACTTCTGCTGAACCGTTGACCGTTTCAGCCAAGGCGCCACCACCAACCCGGGCTTGACCCTGGACACTGCCGACTGCTCCGATCGAAATCGCCTGATTGCTGCCTTGATCAACACCATCGGCATCCACGCCAATTCGGGCGAAGGCATCATCACCATCGCTGGTGGGATCACCCACATTGCTGGCAATCGCAGCCACATCGAGCAGAACCGAACCCAGCAGGGCGCCTTGACGGCCAATCGTGACACTGGAATTAAGCAAACCGTCAGCCTGCTGGGCTGCCACGGCTACAGCATCAATATCGATTCCAATCGATCCGGCTGCAACTGTTTGGGCTGTTGCGAGCAGATTTGATGTAGCCGATGCAATCACCGTATTGGTATCAGCACCTACAACCAAAGAACTATTGAGAAGACCACTGGCCACGCTTTGAAAAACCGATGCCGGCATGGCGCTCTGGCCTGCGGCGGCATTGATATCCAAGCCATCGCCGCCGGTGGCTTCTGTAACAACACCAAGACCACGCCAATTGCTAATCGTGGCTTCTGGATTAAATGAATCACTACCAGAGAAAGCACCCGCATCAGCGCTAACGCTGAGTACGGTGGCCTGCAATTTGCTAACAGCTTTAAAAACAAGACCGGGTGGAGCTTGCGCTGCCACAAGAACTGGATCCAGAAAGATCGGATCCACCATCAGCGCCGAATTCAGAAGATTAGGAGCTGCCATTACAAAAAAGAAAAAAGGGCGGCCAGTTGCTGATCGAAATCCAGCAACTGGTCGCCCTGGGGAAGGAAACGAGAAGGCGAGCGCTGGGCACTCGCCTTACAACGCTTAGGCGCGGGCGCCGAACTTAACGGAGCTAGCGTCGGCGTCGCTGCTGGAATTCGCGCTAGCGGTGAATGAACCGCTACCGAGGATCGTGACGTTGTAACCACCCATGCCGACGGCATCGCCAGTGGCAGTAGCCGAAGCATTGCCATTAACGGAAGAGGCCATCACGGTGTTGCTCAACACCGCTTGGGCAACAATGTTGCCGCTCAAGGTGATGGCGCCATCGCCATTGGAGTCAAAGATGCCGTAGGCATCGGTGTTAGAAGCCGCCGTTGCATCGCCCGCGATGGAAGAAGCGCTGGCGTCAAAGTCACCAAAGGAGGTGCCTTTCACCGTGTTGATACCTTGCATGCCGCCGAGGATGTCGACATCTTGGATACCGGAAACGGAACCGGCGAGATCAGCGATGGCGTTATCAATTCCAGTGGCTCCAGGATTACCAATGGTGGAGGCAACCGCATTCACACCAGCAAGACCTTGACCTGTGACGTCACCGTCGGTGGGGCCGGCGGTGAGAACAGTTTGAGTTGCTCCGGCATCAGAACCAAGGATACCGGCGGAATCAAAGTCGCCAACAGCCGTTGCATCATTGGAGGTGGTAGAGGCCAGCAGATCCACCTGATCGGTAAAGCTGCCCAAAGCAGACATCTCACCTAACACAGAGAGGCCACTGATGTTGCCGCTCTGGCCAATGGTGATGTCGGAGGTGTCATCGAGGTTGAGACCCAACGACGTGAGATCACCCTGAGTGTTTGCAGAGCCATTGACACTTGTTGAGATGGCAGAGCCATCCACAAAGGCCCGGCCGGCCACATTGCCATCAGCACCAATCGTGATGGTGTCAGCGGTCTGATTAATGCCTTGGCTATTCAGCTGGATGGCTGAATTGGCATCATTATCACTACCGATGTTTCCGACGTTGCTAGCACTGGCCGTACCAACAAGGTTGGCAGTACCGGTGAGATTACCGTCGTTGCCGATGATTACCGTGCTGTCAACCAGGCCAGTAGCGGTCTGGGCCGCCATGGCAGTTGCATCCTGATCGCCGGCGGTCGTGCCGTTCGTGGAGGCGATGGCCTCGAGGCGACCGGTGGCTCCGGCCAAGATCGTGCCGGCGTCGTTACCAACAGTGATTGGCGAGGAATCAACACCAGTTACAACGTCGCCGGTTAGGGCCAGCACTGAAGCAGCAGTAGGAGCTGCATAAGCGGCGACCGTACCAGCTTGGGCGAGAGCGGCATCCTCAATCGAGCTGGCGTCAGCACTCAGGGTGCTGCTCGCCTGGAGGCTCATGCCATTGGTGGCATTCAAGCCGATGGTGGTTGCGCTGGTGTCGAGGGCAATCACCTCGCCATTAGTACCACCAGCAATGGCAGTAGACGTACCACTCATGTTGCTGGCTGTCGCATCACCCACCAGGGTGGCGCTAGATGTCAGCTGGGTGGTGTTGGTACCAACAGTAATGATGGTGTCTTGGATGCCGTAGACCAAGTCGCCAGAAGCCACATTGGCAGCGGCGGCCTGATCAGCACCAAGCGGGTCACCAATGTTGCTAGCTGATGCAATTTGGCTGCTGACAGCATCAGCATCCAAAGCCAGGGTGGTGCCTGTTGACAGAACACCTGACGTTGTAGATGCAGAAGCTAGTTCAATACCAACAACTCGGTCGTTGTTGATAGTGGCATCAACGGCTGCGCTGGAAGCATCAACAGAAGAAGCAGTAGCAACGTTTGTGATGCTGGCATCAGCATCGATGATACCGGCGGTGCCGATAGTTACCGATTCGTCGGTTGCATTGAGACCGCCGGTCAGATCGACATCAATGTCGGCGTCTGCATTGCCACTAGTGGATTGGGCAGTAGCGACGTTGGCTGCAGTAGCTCTGGCCCCCACTGTGGCTTCTGTACCGGATATCAAAGAACCGGTATCGAGTTCAACACCTTGGATGGTGGTGAAATCAACGTCGGCATTAGTGCTGGCGTAGATGCCAGTGGCTTTGGCGTCGTTGGTGACAGCCGCCGAACCGATCACTGTGGCATTGGTTCCGAAGGTGGTGGCACCATTATCGAGTTCCAAACCTGAAACCTCAACAGCCTGGGCCATGGCCGTAGAAAGTTCAGTGCCAGCCGTCAGGCCACCGGTGGAGGCAATGGCATCCTGATCAACAATCGCCTGACCAGTCAGGTTGCCGTTGGTTCCAACGGTGAAGGCTGCTCCAGTATCGACACCAGAGATCTGGCTGGCTACATCACCAGCAGTTGCTGTTGCGTTCCGGTCAACGTTCGTTGCTGTGGCCTTGTTGGTGGCATCTGCGATGCCAGTAACAGAAGCATTGGTTCCAACGGTGAATGCTCCTGCCGCATCCAGACCAATGTTTGTAGTAACAGTGGCATCAGCGGTTGCGTCAGCACCAGTGGCGTTTCCAACGGTGGTTGCAGTTGCAACCTGGGTCGAATCAGCATCGGCTGTAACGACAGCCGATTGACCAACGGTGAACGCATCAGTTTGCGCACCGATGTTGGTGAGGGCGATTGCATCTGCGTTGACCGTGCCTTCCACAGATGTGGCAATGGCGGTGCCGGTGATGACGCTATCGGCATCAACAACAGCAGTGGTACCAACCGTGAAAGCACCGTTGGCTCCGTCGACCATGTCGAGACCGACGGCGCTATTCAACTCAGCGTCTGCGTTGACGGTTGAGTTAACACCCAAGGTGCCAGTGTTGCTGGCAGTGGCGCTCAGGTCAACCTGGGCGTCAGCATCGACGCTGGCGCTGGTGCCGAAGGTGATGTCGGCGTCGGAGTTAAGACCCCGAACGTCCATCTGTTGGGACGTAACCAGACCAGAGTTGGTGTTGGTGGCCGAAGTGTCGACGTTACCGGCCGATGCATTAACAACATCACCAGTGACAGATGACGCGATGGCATCAACATCAGCAGTACCAGCGGCAGTAACGGATGCGTTAGTGCCGAAGCTGACATCTGAAATAGCGCCAGCGACATTCAAACCAGCAACAAAGTCGGCACCAGCATTGGCAACTGCCGTGGGCTCATTACCGGTGCCCTGGCTACCGATGTTTGTAGCTGTAGCACTGAGATCAACAGCGCCTTGCCCCAAGATGGTGGCGTTGGTGCCGATTGAGGCGACATCGCCCAAATCGATACCAACAGCACCTGACTCCCCGTTTGCAGGGTTAGTTGCAGCAGCCGGGTCCAGGCCGACGTAGGACGTGGCATCAACCTCACCATCCACGGAGGTGGCGGAGGCATCCATCACCGCATTGGCAACACCAGCCACGGTGGCATTGGTGCCTACCGTGAGACCGCTACCGGCTATAGCATCAAAGTCGCCAATTTCCAAGCCACCAACTTCGGTGAGTTGGCCATCAGCCTTGGCACTGTCGCCGGTCGTGTCAGCACCCGTCGATGCGGCACTAACAGAAAGGTCGACATCTGCGCGACCAAGGATGTTGTAACCAGAAGTGCCGACGGCGCTATCGCCAACCGTGAGGGTTTCAAGGTCGGTACCTTTGGTTTCGGCGATGGTTGCAGTTGCTGCTGCATCGCCAGTGTCGGCGGTAATGCCATCCACCACCGTGGCGGAGACATCCATTTGGGTGTTGGCCTGACCCTGCACCTTGCCATCGGTACCGATCACCACGGTGTCGGACTGAATACCGTTGATGAAGGTCGCATTGGAATCGGCCGTCGCTGCTCCAGTGGTGGCGGCAGCAACCGCATCAAAATTGGTGTAGGCGAGGCCAGTCACCGTGCCGGCGTCACCAACGGTGATGCTGTTATCAACAACGTTGGTTCCGTTCTGGCCATCAGAGATACCGGCCACACGGAAAGCATCGGCATCAGCAGTGGCAAAACCGGTTTGGGTAGTAGCAGAGGCGTCAACTGTCACTCGGTCAGCGCTGCTACCAGCAGCACCGCGGATGGTTGCGTCGGTGCCAACGGTGATGTTGCCACTGGAAGCGCCAAAGTCGTTGATACCAACGGCAGTCAGGTCCGAATCTGCGTTGGCATCTGCGCCATCGGTGCCGGGGGTACTAATAGTGGTTGCCGTTGGACTACCAACGGAGGTAGCAACTGAAAGGGCATCGGCGTCAACGTCAGCGGTGATCGTGGCTGTGGTGCCAGCTGAGATGCCAGTTCCGGTGATACCGAGGGCACCATTGGTACCTGTGTTTGAAATGGCGTTGGCATCACCGTCAACGTTTGTCGACGTTGCCTGAGCAAGGGCATTGAGGTCTACATCAACGACGCCTGCCGTACCGATGGTCAGATCGACATCAGTATTGGTTGCATCGGTAATACCAGCGAGATCGCCAGAGAACATCGAAGCCGCAGTTGAAGCTTCGAGTTCAGTTGCACCAGCGGCATCTGTGACGGTGTTAGCAATTGCCGGACCGCCAGGGCTGAGTGAAACCTGGAAGGTGTCAGTAGTAGCCGTTGTAGATGTCAGTACAAAGTACTCAACACCTGTGGCGCTCATGTACATGTCACCAGCGGTGACAATGGCGCCCCTGAAGTCGTTGGCGGGGGTGCCGCTGGGAACTGTTCCACTTCCAGCAGTTACCGTGATCGCGGTGTTGACGTTATTGATCGTCGAGGCAGCGGATTGGGCCGTGCCGTTGACGTCAACCTTCACGCTGGCACCAGTGCCGGCTGTGAGGCTTGACCGGTCTAGACCGGTGTTATCGGTGATGTTTGCACCAGCTGCAGCAATGCCGTCCACGGAGGAAGCGTCAGCAGTGGCGTTGGAAGTTGCATTGGCATTGACAGTGGCCTGCTCCCCGTAAACGAGGTCAGACTGATCAACGGCAATGGCGGAATTGATTGCGGCCATTTGGAGTTGGAGCCCGGGAGCGGGCCAGAGAATTCAACTC
>Ga0247833_1008317_pt1:0-2500 | contig 10574 bp, 6 predicted proteins | sample LaCruzMarch2015__7_FD_187117 | JGI IMG/M metagenome (GOLD analysis project Ga0247833, IMG submission 187117) | Freshwater microbial communities from meromictic Lake La Cruz, Castile-La Mancha, Spain - LaCruzMarch2015_8m | ecosystem: Environmental > Aquatic > Freshwater > Lake | place...
TGGGTGGATGTGTGTGTGTGTGTGTATGTGTGTACACTTGAGTGTGCGTGTGTTGTAATTCAAGATAATTCAAGATATACAAAATTAAAAATAGACATGTTGAGAAGTAAGAATTCAACTAGTCTTCTTTATGTGTTCATTGTGTTTTTGTTTCCAAGGAGGAGTGCAAAACGAGAAAAAAAATTGAGCGTTGTGTGCGCACTTGAGTCCCCCGTGCAAAAGACTTGAGTCCCCCGTGCAAAACACTTGAGTCCCCCCGTGCAAAAGACCTCAGTCCCCTGCGCGTGTGCTTCTAATTCATTCTAGAATCCTTCAAATTCAATCTTGTCTTTTAAAAAAATGTGCAGAGTTGAGGAGTACAAAGAGGTAAACTCCCCCTCACCTGACGGATACGACCATATCAACGGTAATGCACCGGTTCTCATCCGAACACCGAAGTTAACGCCGTTTGAGCCCGTTTAGTACTGGGGTGGGGGACCACCCGGGAACAATGTGGTGTTGTATCCATTTTAGTTTTCGCTCGTTTTTCGTTCTTTTTTTTGCTCTCTCTTTAGATTGAATTTTTCTTGCTGATTTTTTTACATTTAAAGTTGGAAAAAATACACATGTCTGAGCAAAGTTAAGGTCCAAAATGGGTCCAAAAGTGCCCAAAATGACTCACCAAGACCACTTTTTATTTTTTTTTTCCAAGAAGCACAAAAGTTTTCCTCTTCAAATTTTAACCCAAGTTAAAATCTATGTTTACACATAGAAGCACACAAGTTTTGATAGCTGAAACTCTAAATCCAAGGTGGAAGAGGTCCCAAGGTGTTTCCGCTCTAGGCCCTTACAGTGGAAGAACCCTTTTTTCAGTTTTTCACCTTCCCCTGCGCTCCAAAGTTCCAATCTGCTTTGTATTGGCGCCTAACACACTTGAGCGCAACTGAATCTCCAAAAATTTATTCTTTGGACGGCTTCGGCATGATTCTCACCCATAACTTCGAGTGAGTCATGGAAAGTTCCAGAATGCGTTCACTAAGACTTTGTGGGAACGAAGTTTTCTCCCTGAAGTCCAAACTCCAAATTTCTTTCACCCAAATATTCCTCACAGTGAATGTAGGCATTGGAGTGAAGTTATTTGATTGTGCCGGCATTGCTTCGGTCAAAAACGGTCCTTGAACGTTTTCGCGGTTTTGGCACCTTTTTCACCAGAGTAGACTTTCCCCTCTAACTCAGTTACCCTTGAGAGATCATTTTGCTCTTTTTTTTACCTCTTTGGGGTCTATGTTTGCGCATCTGTGTGCAAAATTTTTCCTCACCATGAGGTTTACGTGCTTCAAAAAGTCCCTACAAGTGAAAATGGCATTTTCACTCCACAGAGTGTGGAATGCTTACAAGGGACGGAAGTCCGCTCGCAGGAAGGTGGTGTAGCCAGTTAAATTTTTTTTTCAAAGTGGACTGTTCAGAGTTCTATTTGCACTAAAGACTTCTTTTTTGCTCTTCGTCTAAGCTCTTCATTCCTGGAAAAATGTGATTTCCAGAAAACACTTGAATGCACGTAGCTCTTTTAGTTTAAGCGCTAAGTCCAATGAGTTCAAAATCTTAAGTTGGCAGTTCTATTCCCCACGTAGCAGTATTTTTTTTACGGTCTTCAAACGTATTGCTTCATGGTATTACCTCCAAACACTCTTGTACCCTCGAATGCTCCATTTCCTTGTGGAGCACAGAACTCTTCAAGCTCACACGCTAAAAAATTCAAACTTAAAATTTTAGGTAACAAATACTGCATTGAATTTAAGTGCATTAATTAGAATGGGCTTCAAGCTTTCTGGAGAAAGAAACGTTTGCAAATTTTCCAGTACTTGAGAAATCCCAATTGCCGCAATCTTCACCGAGATGTTTTAGTTCAACTAGTTAGGCAGCTGCACTCGAAGCTGAGGTGAAGAGAGATCGATTCCCGTTGCAGCTGATATTTTTTTACACGCTTCTGAAACTGATTTGGGTTTTCTGAGCTCTCAAGAACCAACTTGTACTGTTTATGTGCACATGTTAGTTTTGTTCGGTTTCACTTCAACCCACAACTACTTTGTTCGTAAGAGCTGGGAGACGAACTCGGTAAACGCTCGGTCGTCGGAAGTGAACAAGAACCCACGAGGGTGTGCCGTCAGTTAAGTTTCGAACCCGTGCCGTAACCTTACGTACCCGGGCGACACGGGTGCTGGACACTTCGACGCGTTTTTTACCCTTTCCAGGCACGTATTTTCAAAAAAATAAAAACTTTCATGCAATAAAAAGTAATAGCGCATCTTTGAAGCTACTTTTGAAAGTGTGAACATGCCGGGAAGATAACCCGGAAAAACGCTCGGTCGGGAGTGAACAAGAACCCAGGAGGTGTGCCGTCAGTAAGTTTCGAACCCGTGCCGTAACCGTACGTACCCGGGCGACACGGGTGCTGGACACTTCGACGCGTTTTTTACCCTTTCCAGGCACGTATTTTCAAAAAAATAAAAACTTTCATGCA
>Ga0247833_1008330_pt1 | contig 10556 bp, 8 predicted proteins | sample LaCruzMarch2015__7_FD_187117 | JGI IMG/M metagenome (GOLD analysis project Ga0247833, IMG submission 187117) | Freshwater microbial communities from meromictic Lake La Cruz, Castile-La Mancha, Spain - LaCruzMarch2015_8m | ecosystem: Environmental > Aquatic > Freshwater > Lake | place: Spain...
TTCTCTACGATACCATGGTGAAAGCCAAAGTAGAGAGGAAAGTAAGTACTTAAGTAGGTTACGTCTCTATACTAACACAACGACATGGCCGTAGCAATCGACACGCCCTCGCCATGCGCCCAAGCCCAGTCGCAAAGTAACAGCGTCGATGATGACCTTAGTATTATGAGCTCATTGCCATTGATACAAGCTCCCGTCATGGGCATAATGTGGTTGCTCGGTGGTAAGCATGCAAAGAAAGACGACGAGCCAACGTCAACGCAGGAAAATTCGGAGGATTCAGACTGCATTAGTGTCAATGCCAAGGCAGTGTATTCCGATAGTACCACCAAGATCAGTCCTGAAATGGACGTGGACGAGGGAGACGCCGCAGAAAGACCAATCACTGCTAGCCCATCTGCTGCAAGAAGTCCGACTAACTCTCTTAGAGCATCCGCTGAGTCCTTTGTACAAGAGAATAAGCAAATACAAGGTCTGAACAGGTTGAGATTGCTCTGTGGTGCCATCGTTAATCACACTTGGGTGCAACATTTCATCATCTTCCTCACTGTTGTTAATGCAGTCATGTTGGGGGTGGCAACATACGACTTTGTGAAGGAAAATTCCACATTAAACTCGGCATTCGCAACAACCGATATGATAATCCTGATTATATTCACAATCGAGCTAGGAATGCAATTACTCTTTCATGGCTACAATTTTATTAAGAGTGGATGGCTGGTTTTCGATTTCGTCATTGTTATAGTGTCATGGTCTGCTGCATCATTACAGGCATTCCGGATTTTACGTGTATTGAAGCTTGTATCAAGAATTAAATCATTAAGAGATGTAGTGGCAGCGCTTGCCAAAGTCTTACCACGATTGGGTGCTATTGCTTCCTTGTTAGGGCTGATTTTTTATATCTTTGCAGTAATGTTCACTGAGATGTTTGGTGATTTAATCTTATCGGAGGACTACTTTTCTACACTAGATCGTTCACTTCTTACTTGTTTCCAAATGGTAACATTGGAATGGGGCGACATAATGAGAGAATGTATGACTCAAGTATGGTGGGCATGGATTCCTTTTGTTTCATTCATTGTTATCACTGGCTTCATTGTCTTCAACCTTATTGTTGCTGTGGTATGTGAGGCTGTTTCCGAAATTAGCAAAGCCTCTGATAAAGAGAGGAGAAAGTCTCGGAGAATGACTGATGAAACGATGCGTGAATGAAGTGGAACGGCATATTAATTTGTTGCAATTAAAAGATGTTGAATGTTATCTACAACTTAATAGCCTGATAGACGTTTGATGTGGTTACGTGAAAAGTTTATTGATGCTAGTGTAGTGGCCATTGGCAACATAAACAGAAGCTATAAGTATTTCTGTCATAAAATCTATAATTAGCTGTGCATCTAGACTAGTTTCAGAACCATCATCTACTCTGATTGTACTCAGATACCTCACTCTTTTGAAAGATATGATACTGCAGCCAACGCAAATCTTCATCGGCAGTTTTGAGAACAACCGACCTGCTCTTCTTCATACGCAGTATCTTCGTCAAATCTTTATTACCACTAAGGACCCAAGATTCACACCCTACAGCCTCACGACGTAAAAACTCACGTAATGATACCCAACTTTCATCAATGTCATCAGTGAGTCTGAGTCCCCATGGTGGATTGCAAACAAATATTGTCCGTCCCTTCAAGACTCCTCCATTAGCACCAACAAGATTCCAGTTGACACAATCTCCTACATTCAACGACACAATGTCATCAATACCTGTATTACGAATCGATGATTTTGCCAAAATTACTGCACGTACATCTCTCTCATTACATAGTATTCGTACATTATTATTACTGCGTGCCCATTCCATACCCAATTTTGCCCTCTTTGTTGCATCAATAAGGATGGTATGCCATTCTCCCTTAGTATCAAAACCCTTCCATCGTGTACATGGTGGACGTTGATGCTTGTTATCGTTACCGATTATTGCATTATTATTACCACTGTCTCGATGCTGCTGTTCATCAAGACGCGGTGATGGTGGTATCCACCCAATACGTGAAAGTCCCGGTGCAATATCGCATGCAATTAATGCCGCCTCCGTAGCCAATGTGGCACTTCCAGTCATTGGATCAACGAGTACTGCACCTAATCCATCAACCTTGGCTGCTGATATAAGCTTGTCCCAACCAGCCTCGAGAAGTAATCCAGCTGCCAATGTTTCCTTCATTGCTGCTCGATGGATCGGGGATGATGACAACTCGTCGTCGTCGTCGTCGTCGTCGTCATCATTGACTTCTGAACCACTAGATGATTTGTTGTCAAGTGCACGACGATACCCCCGTCGATGCAAACTCCCACCGGAATGTAAACATCGGTATATATCAACATCTGCGACTGTTTCCCATTCATCTCCTTTATTCAACGCGACACCATATCTGTCGTCGAATTTGTTGCTTTTGTTATTTCTATTTTTGCCGTACCGACGTTGTCGTCCTCCTTCGCCACCATCAACTACATTACGTCCTCTCAATACCAATACCAAAGGCACGTCCGAATCAATAACATCAACATCTGGCCTAGAACCATCATCTCTCATTTCACGCACAGCATCGACGATTGCATTCTTAACAGTCAAGGCCGTAAAATGACTATGTGATATATCCTTCGGTATGGAAGATCCGGCATATATTGTGGACACCGACAATGTTAGGAGACCACCAGAACCATTGCCCAGTAGACTTGGGATGTGTACGGCAGAACGTATGAATTGGTATAAATCATCACGATTGCGTATTCCCGACGTAAATTCATCATCCATGTTGTTGCTAGGAGTTGTTATCGATGATGAAGATTGAGACGAGTAGTAGGAAGATGCAACAAGTTCCATAATCCTATGAGCTGTACGACACCATAGTAATGACAGTAACCCTATCTGTGTCGATCCAGAAAATCGTACGCCACTTTTACCATTCGTTTCTACATCATTCGCACCGAGTGCACGTAGTTCCGAGGCGAGCGTATCATGTAGGCCGGGTATACACGTCGCAAAGTACGATCGAACATCATCATCTATTACGTCGTCCTGTACAACATCGTCGTTGTCGACTACCTCATTTCTTTTTCGTCGTTCTCGTTTTCTTCGATTCTCTGATATTCGAGTATTCGTCGTTTTCGACTTTGCCGTTATGGTCCTTGGGTAATCACCCAAGCCATTATTGTCATCATCATCATCATCATCTTCTATAACCCAATCGTTGTTCACATCGAAGGACGATGAGAAGAGCCGTCGCAGTCGATGATTTCTTCGGGAGATCACGGTGGTGGTGGTTATTGTTGGAGCAGTGGTTTGAAATCCAGCAACCCCTCCTCCTCTTCCACCTCCCATTACAGCTATTGCAATGATTGATAAAGCAGCAATCATTTTCCCCACCACAAAAAAAGACAAAAAAGGAAAGGGGATGGCTTGGCGCCAAAACAAAACACCCCCTCGCTCACACGCACATGGGGTTGATCGTGATGATGTAGACCAAGAGCGGGGATGATTGAGCGTATCTACATTGGTGGTCTTGACCCAAGTCGTGGTCTCACCGTCGAAATTGTAGTGTCCAAACTCAAGACTGTATCGGGTGTTGAAATTCTTTCTATTAATGATGTCCCCATCACCACCATCAAGACGAGGAGAAATTCGGGGAGTGATCGTGCTCGTCATAGCAAACATCACTCATCAATAATATACAAAGTCAAGGGTGTCGTTGACGAGGATGGTGATATAGTTGATACGCGTAACTTTTTCTACCTCGAAGCTCGTCGTGTCGTCGACGACGACGACGACGACGAAATAATTACCGCCTCTGATGCCAAAGGAAGAAATACGAAGTGGCAAGTCAGACGCTCCGCCATCACTTCTGCATTAGAATTGCTCGCTAGACAATACAACGGAGTGAAATGGAAGGGATGTAATTTACGAGTTGAGCCCGCACGTCCACATTTCTTAACACGGTTAGAAGAAGAGCGTTCACTTCGTGATGGCTGTATTAATGATCAAAAACAAGTTGGTACGACGAATGAAACTCGAACGGAAATGAAGGAGGAGGAGGAGGAGGAGGGAGTGGACAAAGAAGTGTCAGTTATTAAAAATCGACGTCGGTTGCGTATACGTAAGGCTTTTGGAGAAGAGGCATTCCATGTAGATACATATCCACATGTAATTGAAATTAACAACCAAAATCAACAATATAATAACGATAATAATGATTCGGGGGGATGGGATACATTTGCGACATCACATAAACGACTGCATGACAAATATCAATCTCAATATAAGAAAATGATCGAATTGCGTAAGAAGGAACGTAGACTATGGGCAACGAGTGGTGGTGGTGAGGGTACGAAGCATCTTAATTTAGAAGAAAACACGCTACCCTCTTCGAACAATGTAGGATCGGAAAATAATGATGAAGGAAGGTTGAGGAGTTTGATCTTTTTAAATAGAGCTATTCATGTTCGCTTTAGCAGTAATGACGACGTTGCTGTTGGTGTTGTTGATAAAAATACTCTAGTAGTAAGTAGCACCAACATCGATGATTCAGTGTCAATAACATCATCACCAGCAGTATCATCTACTTCTGACGAATCTGATAATGAAGGAAGTAGAGAAGGTGCAGGACAACGACAGGGTGGTTATGTTTGGTCGGATGATGATAGTGATGGTGGTAATGATAATGTCCACGACACAAAAGTGGATGATGGTCATAATAGCAGTGATGCTCTGATTAGTAATGATGAACGAGACGATACTCAAGATATAAAGTATAATCAACATGATGATGAATACACTTCGTCAAATAACAATAATGATAACGAAGGACTGTTTTTGGTCAGAAGAAAGAAAATTATTAATGAGTCTGAATATACAAGGGTTGCTACAATAGATGAATTTATGGACGGTATGGACTTTGATATTGCATCCAATGACTTTGAGGGAGATGTGTATTCTAATAATGAAGATGGTGATGTCTACAACGACGATGATGATGACGACGACAATTCAAGAACTGATTGTGATGTATCAGCTCACATATGCCTAGATGATGATATCCGTTCGAACATGGACGTTCTATCACAGTTGTTCCCTGATGCACAATTTAACAATCGTCCACTTGCACCGTCCACGATAGATGGTGATGAATATGTAGTTGACGAAAGAAACAAACATTCCTCGTCAGTGTTTGGCACTGGATTGATTGTTCAACGGTACGACCCAACAAAGGAGACAGAGCAAACGTTGGAAATGAAGACCGATCTAGAAGTGAAAAAGAATGATCACATCAAAGATGATCACCATCAGGAAAATGCGTCTTTGTCAAACAAGCGTTTGGATGATGAATGTACAGCGGATGAGCAAACTACAAAAATGGAAGAGAGTGATGAAAAATCATGTATCAGAGATCTAATTGATGATAACATCGACGACACGAAGTCAAGAGTAGGAACTAATATTGTTGGGAAGGTTGTACCGGCTAAAGATGTTTATGAACAAGATGCGCTTGAGGAAATATTTGAGCAAGCTCGAGGAGGAAAGTCTGATTCATTTTCGTTTGGGAGTTTATTTCAGACAGAGGAAAAGTTGGAAGTAGGTAGTAATGAGCAAGAGATATATGAACAAGACAAACTTGAGCAAGTATTTAAACAGTCAAAGCGTGGTGGTGACGATGGCGGGTTCTCGTTTGGATTTATAAACGAACAAATAAGTAATATGACACTTGCTAGAGATGGAAATAGTGTTCAATTCTCTTCCGAGAATACTAGTGAAAAAGTGGATATAGCAACAATTGAAACATCATCAGCGATTCAAGAACTAAAAAGTATTAAGTTACATGGGAGGAAGACATTCTCTAAATGTGAATTGGATGAATATGAGAAATATTTCTTCAGTCTCAATGAAGGATCACAAATTCTAAGTGACTTGGATGGGATGAAGAATAATGAAGAGAATCAGGAACGATGGCAAAAAGAACGAGCAGTATTAACAGCTGATTGGAAACGTAAACAAAAGTCGGCACTCTCTAAGAAAGGAAAGAAAAAATCTCGTATTTAAGGTAGAGATTAATATAAAAGAGAGACTGATACCATACTTCCACGCCAGTTTTTCATTTGCCACGCAGAGATTCTATGCCATAGTTCCTCCTCTCCTTATACCATGTTTTCTTAAATAGTATTTGCAGAATTGGACGTACAACATTGGAAGTGTTGGCCATGCCACGATGCATCAATCTGTAATCGTATACAACCATATCTCCAGCTCGACATTTGCCATCCCACGTAGACTGTGTAATTTCAGCAACAGGTCCAAATCCAGGTAGGCCACGATTACGATGGGATGCTGGCCAAAATTGTGTATACCCAGTCTTATCATCCAAATCTATAAGTGGTATGAAAAAGCAAATGGCATACGGTTCAGCGAGTTGTGTCAGCCACCCCTTTGCATCCCATCCAGCATCTGTTGCACCGCTTTGATGTTCACCATCGGCATGCCAACCTTGATTAGGTGCACCAGGCTTAGAGAACACAACACTGATATCAAAATCAATATTGTGTCCTAATTGACCATTTAATATTCTCTCAATGAGAGGAGAGATACGTTTCAGTAATGTACAGTTCACAAAGTCCCGTACCTTACATATTGGTGATGATAGTAATAGATCAAATCTCTCATTCCCACGTGAGGAAATTTCTTGAAAGGCAAGTATGTCTTTACCAATTGTAATATCTGGTCGATGTAATGATAATAATTCCTCTATACATGATATTTCATCATTGATGTAATGTTTTAATTCATCTACTTCTCTTGTGTCTAGTAATGCAGTTTGATGATATATACCCCATTCCTTCATAGTCATCATGACTGTCCTTTCTACATTTTCATTTGACTGCTTTTCGGCGACTGTGATGTATTCGTCATATCCTTCTATTGGTCTCAAAGTTAGTATAGCCGGACTTGATGCCCAAAGTTCACATATGTGGCATGCACTAGTATTGTCGGATATGACATGTGCGGTTGCTGTAACAATATCATCAACTAAAGGCGCTTCGGTTACTGCACAGAGTAGGTCGACCGATTGACCCTCATATGTTGCTTTGCTATTGGATATCCAATTTATTACGTAGTCATCATACTCGACTAGATGCTCGTTAACTATTTTCCAAGCCTCTGGACAGGGAGGAGACACTCCTATCAAGATGCACTGCAGGCATTTGTTTCTGGAAGGGGAGAGGAGACGAGAGAGGAGAGGAGAGTGGAGAGAGATGAGAGATCCCGCCTAATCTTCTCTTCAACTTCAAATAGGTTTTGATCATGAATGGACGAACATCTGCGGACGGCTACATTCTTACACCCGAGCAGATCGATACCTTCCACAAAGATGGATGTGTAACACTCCCCAATGTTCTAACTGAAGAGGAGGTATCGGAAATTGAGTTAATATTCAATCGCTTTCTCAATCGAGAAATTTATGTCCCAGATAAAGACTTTTGTGACATGTCCAAACCATTCGGTATTCCTTTCGACCAATGGTCCATTGTAAATTGTATGCTCCCAACAACGTAACACCCAGAATTTAAAGATAATATATTCGAACGCTTAACAGCCATGATTGTGAAACAAATACATCCAAAATTGGATATGATCAAGGATTATGATCAGTTATTGAATAAACGTCCTGGTAAAAGTGATGCTATCTTTCCATGGCATCAAGATATGGGATACTGGCCTGGACCAAAGGCATTAGGTGGGATTAATGAAACATCAACGTGTACATTCTCATTAGCCGTGGATGATTCCACGGAAGAGAATGGATGTTTGCGTTACATCCCTGGATCGGGTGTGACACGTACTTTGCGTCAACATGCCCCCCTATCAGGATCGAGAGACGAGGGACATGCATTAACAATTGACGTTGATGAAGCCAGCGGTGATGTTGTAACATTGGCACCATGTAGGAGAGGATCGGTTACATTACATGATGAATTTGTTGTGCATGGCTCTTCTGGTAATATGACCAGTAATCAACAGCGACGTACATATGTAATAGCATACCGACCGAAGAAGGTTGTTGATGCAGAGAGGAAGATTGGATTCACTCACAGTCATAATGATGTTGTGAATTGGGATACGTTCAAAAACTTTGAGTAGATAGTAATTAATATGCAGTTAACAAACCTACGATACCTTCTGTCAGTGCACTTGAACATTTAAAGCTTTGTAGAGTCATTTGAATGTGAGCTCATCTTCTTCTTGTAACATTTCAAAATGCTTATTCACCATCTCGTCAGTAACATCCGCCAAAGTCGTAGGGTTCCAATTAGGCCTACCATCCTTATCGACAAGTGCTGCACGTATACCTTCATAAAAATCACTACCCTCCTTCATCATATGCAAAACTATTCGATATTCCATTCGTAATGCCTCAGCAATTGACTGTGCTTTGGCTCCACGTTTTAATCCCTCTAATGTCACTTTTAAACTAGTTGGTGACATGGTCTTTAATGTTGCAAGCGTTGTGGTGGCAAATTTCGATTCGTGTCCTAAACTTTCTAATGAAGAATATATCTCTTCGACTGTGTCCTTACCATGAAATGCATAATCAATATCAATTCTATTTGTAGATAAATATGATTCTTCTAAACTCTCTTGATGAAATGATTGTAATACACTTGCAACACAATCATCATTATTATCATCACTGGATGCGATTTCTGTAGCAGCAATTAGACATTTTCTTAATTCGTCAATTTGATTTGACTTTATATAATGTGTTGCAATACCTGTATGTATCAAATCTTCTGCTTTTAATCTTGCACCTGTCAATGCCAGATAGTTGCCCACCCCACCCACTTGATAATTGCTGTTATTACTGTACAATTTAGTAAGACGTGGGATCCACCAACTCCCACCGACATCGGGATATAATCCAATTTTACATTCTGGCATGGCAAATATGGCATTTTCAGTGGCAACTCTATACTTGCCGTGGATGGATAATCCCACACCTCCACCCATGACGACACCATCCCATATTGATACTTGGGGTATACGTTTTGGTTGTGTGGCAATTTTATAATTCAATTGATATTCCTCTCGAAAGAAGGTTGATGCCAATGATGTAGGATTGAGGTAAATTGATTTCACATCTCCACCGGCACAGAAGACGGGCTTGGTCTTACCAGCTTTGCTTTCGTAGGATGAACCAATCATGAGTGTTGCACGGATATGTCCTCCAGTACCAGTAGGAGATGAGGATTGCCATATATCAAGGGTGGGAGAGAGACATCGGATCATGTCAAGTGTTAATGCATTTAATGACGAAGGATTGTTGAGCTGTAGTATGCCCAGTTTGGATGACAATGATGGCAGGACTTGCGTGGTGAATGATGCTGCCGCCATGATGACAGATAATAACAAGAAGAGAGACGTATGGCCGGTGCTCACGCTGTACGGACTATGATGTGCAAAGAGAGTCATTGTCAATGAGCTCAAACAGTTTCAGTATCAACTCCGCGCCCAAAAAAAATGACCTAGGGTGTTTTAAACTCAGCGTCTCGGCGGGAAGCCAAAAGAGGACAATCCACGAACCGGAAGGGAGAAATGAGTCGCGCTTCTCATTAAAAAGCAAAAGAAATAGAAACGTCACTACCGTTAATTTTTTTTGTCACTATTTGGACAAACATTGTCACTATTTGGACAAACAAACTGTGTGGGCCTTCGGACGCTGTGTCCAAAACGACTCCTAGAGTGCCTTTGATTGCCAAGTCGAGGAGTTCGAGTGAGAGCAGTCATCATATTAATAATATCCACCCATGTCGTCGCCATCTCCATCATTACTGGCAGTTCCAGAAAGCGCCTCCTCTCAACGATGTTATCTCGTCCAGAGTACTGAATTCCAAGGCCTAGTCGAACACTACAGTGAGGTACACGTTACGCAATGTTTAGCCTACTTCACCGCACCTGTGGGATATAATATCCCAAAATTCAAATTTACCAATAATTGGGGTAAGTCTGAACTTGTCAATTTTTCCAAGGGTGATCTAAAAGGCAAGTCAGCGTACTTCTCGGGTCTTTGTCAATTCTTACGCAAGGCCAAAACGTTCAATGCCACAATTGCATTCCATGACCAGTGGCCAGGATGGGAATGTGACATGTACTTTTATATTACCCCACCGTCAAATAATCCAAATGTACACACTGTTCATGTTAAGTATGGTGAAATATTCTCAGTATCGACCGCAACTGGGATGGCTATTTTACCCAAGGGCGTAGACTTTATTTTGAGTGATAATCGTAGTCCAATTGGGTTAGAAATGTGGCTGTCGGAGGCAAGTAAAATTGGATATAGTAGCAAACTTGATGTTAAGGCTGGTTCGGCATTTCCAAAATCGTCGGGAAATAGTAGTGTAGCGAACAACAGCAGGTCTGCACCTCAGGATACTACTGCTCCTACACATCCTATACCCATCACTACCACCAACAACAGCGTTCCTCGGGCATGGTCACGTTCTCCTCCACG
>Ga0247833_1008344_pt1 | contig 10540 bp, 9 predicted proteins | sample LaCruzMarch2015__7_FD_187117 | JGI IMG/M metagenome (GOLD analysis project Ga0247833, IMG submission 187117) | Freshwater microbial communities from meromictic Lake La Cruz, Castile-La Mancha, Spain - LaCruzMarch2015_8m | ecosystem: Environmental > Aquatic > Freshwater > Lake | place: Spain...
CGCCGACGCGGCGGTGGTGGTGGCAGACGGCCCCGCGCTCACCGCCTTCGTGGCCCGCTGCCTCAACGAACCTGCCTGGGCCGAGAGCCTCGGCCACCGGGCCGCCGCCCTCGTTGCCAGCCAGCGCGGGGCCACGGCCGCCACTGCGCGGCTCGTGCTGGAGACGCTTGGTGAGAACAAGGTCGCGCGACCGTGATCTGACCAGCCCGCATAGCGGCGGGCATCTTGCCCGCCGAAACCGGTCGCAGTGGCCCGCGGATTCCGCAGCGCAGAGCCCCGCGGCCACGGCCCAACGGCCTCGGCCGGTTGCCGATCTCGGGCCTCATGGCCCATAATCAGGGCTCGCGTGGGCGGCAGCTGTGCGGCCCGTTCCTTCCCTGTCAGATCCCCATCAGCACGAGGCTCCAGTCGTGGCACAAGGCAAGTATCTGTTCACGAGCGAATCCGTCTCCATGGGCCACCCCGACAAACTGGCCGACCAGATCTCCGATGGCGTGCTCGACGCCTACCTCGCCCAAGACCCCCACAGCCGCGTCGCCTGCGAGACGATGGTGACCACCGGGCTGGCCGTGATCGCCGGTGAGATCACGTCCAAGGGCACGATCGATTACCAGCAGGTGGTTCGCGACGTGATTCGCGAGGTCGGCTACACCGATGCCGAGATGGGGATCTCCGCCGACACCTGCTCCGTACTCGTGGCCGTCGGCAAGCAGAGCGTTGACATCGCGCTGGGCGTCGACGAGAACGCCGCCACGGGCAAGGACGTGGGCGCGGGTGACCAGGGGCTGATGTTTGGCTACGCCTGCAACGAGACCCCGGAGCTGATGCCCCTACCGATCTCGCTGTCGCATCGCATCCTCGACCGGCTCACCGAGGCCCGAAAAAAGGGGGAGGTCGACTGGCTGCGGCCCGACTCCAAGAGCCAGGTCACGGTGGAATACGAGGGTGACAAGCCGGTCCGGATCGACACCGTGGTCGTCTCGACGCAGCACGCGCCCCACGTCTCCAACGAGGAGCTCCGGACGTTTGTGACCGAGAAGATCATCAAGCCGCTCCTGCCGACGCACCTCGACACCAGCGACATCACCTACCACATCAACCCCACGGGCCGATTCGTGGTGGGCGGCCCGCACGGCGACTGCGGCCTCACCGGCCGGAAGATCATCGTCGACACCTACGGCGGCTGGGGCCGCCATGGCGGCGGTGCCTTCTCCGGCAAGGATCCGACCAAGGTCGATCGCTCGGCGGCCTACATGGCCCGGCACGTCGCCAAAAACATCGTCGCGGCCGGTCTTGCCGACCGCTGTGAGGTGCAACTCGCCTACGCGATCGGGGTGAGCGAGCCGGTCAGCGTCCACGTCGACACCGAGGGCACGGGCAAGGTCGAGGACGAGCGGCTCTGCGAACTCATCCGCGAGATGTTCCCGCTCACGCCCCGAGGGATCATCGACTACCTTGACCTGCGGCGGCCGATCTTCCGGCGCACGGCGGCCGGCGGCCACTTTGGCCGTGATGAGTTCCCGTGGGAGAAGACCGACAAGGCGAAGGCCCTGGCCCAAGCGGTGCGCACGGCCGGTGCGGTGGCCTGAGGCGTTCATGACGGCAGGTCGCTCGTTGTCCGGAACCCCGGCCCTCACACGTCGCGCGACCCTCCGGAGCCCGGCGGACGGCGCCTCTGGCCTGGTGGTCACGGGCGCGGCGGCCTTGGCTGCAGCCCTGGGAATCGCGGTTGCCGCGGCCGGGATCACGCTGCTGATCCGGCGGCTGGGCGGCGGCTTTGCCGCGGCCCCTTCGGCAACGGTCCCCTGGGCTGTCGCGGTCGCGGGCATCCCGCTCGTGCTGGCAGTCGAGGTGGCGGCGCGGTTGGGGGGTGATCGTTGGTCTGCCGGCCTCGCCCGCGGCGGGCTGGTCGCAGCGGCGCTCGCTGTCGCTCCCCTCGCTGCCACGGTCGCTTGGCCGACTCGGGCAGCAGGCCTCTTCGGCACGGCGGTGGCGCTGATCGCCGCCCTGCACCCCGTGGCTGGCTGGCGACCGCTGCAGCTGCGCGGCGTTCGCCCGGCGGGCCGCTTCAGTGACGATGGGGTGGCGACACCCGCGGCCGACGGTCGCGGCCGGGGGGGCGAGCGTGAACGGGCTTTCCCGTCCGGTCCAACGCAATCGCCGGTGCCTGCCGACCGGCAGCCCCGGATCACCGCTTGGTCGGGGGCGCTTCCGGACGGCTTCCGTCAACGGCTGGAACGGTTTGAGACGCCGGCCGGTGAGGACTGTGTGCGCGGGCAGGTGATGCTTTCGGTCGCGGCCGGCAGTCGCACGGGCTACGCCCACATCGGCTTTTGCCCCGCGTTCGCCACGCTGCCGGCCGTCGAGGTGACCACCGACTGCGACTTCGTGGAGGCCGAAGTGGCGGCGGCCGAAGTCCTGCCCTGGGGCGTCCGCGTGGAGTGCCGGCTGTCCGAGCCGGCCGAGGAACCGCTCGAGATTCCCGTAGCCATCCGGGCCGTCCGGTCGGCCTAGCGCTCCCACCACACGACACACCACATGGCACGCTGGCCGACCAATCTCTGGACCACGCTCTTCACCTACGGTGTTATTTTCGTGGGCTTTCCCCTGCTGGCCCTGCTGTTCTGGCTCTGGGTGCGCGGGGGCTGATTCCGCCCGGCTGCCAGCAGCCACACGCTTCTTTCCTCCAGGAACCGAGACGAGCATGCTCTACGCGATCGTGATGGCCGGTGGGTCGGGAACCAGGTTTTGGCCGGCCAGCCGGGCGGCCCTCCCCAAGCAACTGCTACCGCTGGCCGGCGAGCGGACCCTCCTCGAAGACACCGTGGCCCGACTCGACACGCTCGTGCCACCAGAGCGCACGATGGTCGTCACCGCCGCGCGGCTGCTCGACGCCGCCCGCCGGCAACTGCCGGGTGTGCCCGAGACGGGACTCGTCGGGGAGCCCTGCAAGCGCGACACCGCGCCCTGCATCGGACTTGCCGCCCTGCTCGTGGCCCGCCGCGATCCCGACGCCACGATGGTGGTGATGCCCTCCGACCACGTGATCAGTCCGGCTGAGAAGTTTCGCGGGGCGATCCGCCAGGCCGAGGCGCTCGTCGCGGCCGCGCCCGGCAGGCTCGTCACGTTCGGCATCCGCCCCACCTACCCGGCCGAGAGCTTCGGCTACATCCAACAGGGTGAGCCGCTACCGGTCGGCCCGGGCCAGGCGCCCGCCCACACGGTGGCCCGCTTCAAGGAAAAGCCTCCCGCGGCGGTCGCCGCCGAATACCTGGCTGCCGGCACCTACCTCTGGAACGCCGGGATCTTCGTCTGGAAGGCGGCCACGATCCTGCAGGCGCTCGCCGAGCGGCAGCCCGAGTGCCTGGCCCACCTCGAGCGGATCGCCGCCGCCTGGGACAGCCCCGACCGCGACCGCGTCTTCGCCGAACAGTTTGCTGCGATCAAGGGTACCTCGATCGACTACGCGGTGCTGGAGCATGCCCCCGACGTGGCCGTGATCGAGGCCCCGTTCGGCTGGGACGACCTGGGGGGCTGGTCGGCCGTGGCCCGGCAGCGGGCCGCCGACACCGCTGGCAACACGTTCATCGGCCGCCACCTCGATCTCGGCTCGAAGGGAACGATCGTTCAGACCAGCGACGACCACCTGGTCGTCACGCTCGGCCTCGAGGATATGCTGGTAGTGCACACGCCCGATGCCACCCTCGTGGCCGATCGGTCCCGCGAGGAAGAGGTCAAGCAGGTGGTTGCCGAACTCGAGCGGCGTGGCTGGTCGGAGTTTCTGTGAAGCCGGACGTCGAACGCAGAACAGGGGACAGACCCCGTTTCCCGATCGGGGGCAGCACGGCCGCGGGCCGCGTTGCCGGCCCAGGGGTTGCGCACAGCCGGGAAATGTTCCCTGGTCTACCGGCTGCGGCGGCCCGGGACCGGCGACCGTCCCCATTGCCAGCCGCGTCTGGCCGCAGGCGGCCTTGGCTCGCACTCCTGCTTGCGATTGCCGCGGCGCCGGCTTCGGCCGACGACGCCGTGGCGGCCCGCGACGCCGGCTGGCTCGCGGCTTTTCGCCGCTCGCGGGAGGCGCTCTGCTGGACCGACCTGGCCGTCCATCACGACTGGCGGGTGCAGCGACACAGCGGTGACGGCCGCTGCCGGATCCTCGATCCGACCGACGACACCGTGCGCGAGGGCAGTCACGAGGACTGCCGGCGGGCCTTCGCCGCGCTTTCGGCTGACGGCACGATCCCGCGACCCGACGGGCCGACGGTGATCCTGCTCCACGGCCTCGGCGAAGGCCGCGACTCGATGCGGCCGCTGGCCGAGCACCTCAAGACCGCGGTCGACGCCACCGTGATCTGCTTTGGCTACGCGAGCGTCACCGCCAAACTCGACGACCACGGCGCCGCGCTCGCCGAGGTCGTCGCCGGCCTGCCGGCGACGGCCCGAATCAGCTTTGTCGGCCACAGCCTCGGCAACATCGTCGTGCGTCGCTGGCTCGCGATGGCCGATCCGGCCGACCGCGAGCGGGTGCACCGCGTGGTGATGCTCGGGCCGCCGAACCAAGGTTCACGCCTGGCCCGAATGGCAGCGGGGCTGTGGGGCCTGGCCGACCATGTCGAAGGCTCCGCCCGCGAACTCGTCTTCGACTGGCCGCAGGTCGCGTCCCAGTTGGCGGTGCCACCCTGCGACTTCGGAATCGTGGCGGGGGGCAAAGGAGACGATGCGGGCTACAGCACGCTCCTGGCGGGCGACGACGACGCCGTGGTCTGCGTGGACGAAACGCGGCTGCCCGGGGCCCGTGATTTTCTGCTCGTGCCAGTCCACCACGCCGCGATGATGCGAGATCCGGCCGTGCAGCAGGCCACCGTCTCGTTTCTGGAGACGGGCCGCTTCCCCGTCGCCGCCCCGCAGGCGGCCCGATGAGCGACCCGATGTCGCAGCCGATCCCCGCCGGGCGGGTCGCGGGGATCGACTACGGCCGGCGCCGGATCGGCGTGGCGGTGTGCGATGCCTGCCGGATCATCGCCAGCCCGCTGTGCCTCCACGAGACGATGGGCGACCACGCCGCCGATGCGGTGTTCTTCACGCGGCTCGCCGAGCGGGAGGAGTTGGTCGGCTTCGTGGTGGGGCTGCCGCTCCATGCCGACGGCAGCCCGAGCGCAATGTCGGCGGAGGTGGAGCGATTCGCTGCCTGGCTCGGCCGCATCACCGGGCTGCCCGTAGCCTTCCAGGACGAGCGGTTCACGTCGCACGAGGCGGCCGGCAAACTCGCCGGCGTGGGCCTGAGCCGCGGCCAGAAGAAGAGCCGCAGCGACGCCGTCGCCGCCCAGGTGGTGCTCGCCTCGTGGCTCGAGCGGCAGCAGCCCCTCGAGAACGATCCCTGAGCATGTCCGTCCTTACGCCGGCTCAGGGCGTCACCCCGATCGGTGGTGGCTCGGGGTGGAGCATCAGCGCATCAGCCCCCCGGATGTTCGCGGTAAACTCCTGCCATGAATCACCCCACTCCCCCCCTGCGGCTCGTCGTCGGTTGCGGCTATCTCGGCGCGCGGGTGGCCCGCCGTTGGCTCGACCGTGGTGACCGGGTCGTGGCCGCGACGCGTTCCCCCGCGCGGGCCGAGGCGCTCGCGGCGGCAGGCATGAAGCCTTTGGTCCTCGACGTCACGGCGGACCGACCAGGCTGGGAGCGGGTGTTCGGCGAGAGCGGGCCGGGCGTCGCCACGATCTTCTGGGCCGTCGGTTTCGACCGCTCGGCCGGCCGCTCGTACGAGGATGTGCACGTCGCCGGCCTCGAGAAACTGCTCGGTGCGGCGGCCGCCGGTGGCAGCCGGCCGCGCGTCATCTTCTCGAGCTCGACCGGCGTCTGGGGCGACGAGCAGGGAGGCTTCGTCTCGGAGGCCACGCCGCCCGATCCATCCCGCGAGGCGGGCCGGGTGCTCGTCGCCGCCGAGCAGCTGCTAGCAGGCCATCCGGCCGGCCCCGGCACCACGCTGCGGTTTGCAGGGCTGTACGGCCCCGGGCGGCTTCCACGACTGGCCGACCTGCGGGTGGGCCGGCCGATCGCCACCGACCCCGACAGCTGGCTGAACCTCGTGCACGTCGATGACGCCGCGAATGTCGTCGTCGCCGTCGCCGACGCCCCGGCACCGCGTCCGCTGTATGTCGTCTCCGATGGCACGCCCGTGCGCCGGCGCGAGTGGTACTGCCGGCTCGCCGAACTCGCCGCCGCACCGCCGCCTACCTGGGACGAATCGACTCCCCGCAGCCGCGGCGGCGACAAGCGGATCGACTCGTCGCTCGTCTGGGCCGACCTGGGGATCAGCCCCGCATATCCCCAGGCGACGGCGGCCCTGCCGCAGCTCGTCGCGGCACCGTGATGCGGCCCGCTTCGGATCCCGTCGCTACTGAAGCACGGGCACGGGATTCTTCTTCGGCGCGGCCTGGGCCGCTGCAGCGATTCCCTCCGCCCCCGAGAGGGCCTGGAGGTAGTCAGTCGTGACGTTCATCGCCTCGTCAAAATAGTAGTCGCGCTTCACGATCGGCCGCTTGGAGAACTCCGACTGCTCGAGCTTCTCCTCCTCCTCCTGCGCGGCTTTCTTGCCCTCGTTCCACTGCCGTGTGAACGCCGCCTCAGCCAACGAGATGGTCTTTTCGTCCTTCCGCTTGTTGTACCGGTCGATGTCGCCCGAGAGCGACTGAAACTTCTCATCACCCGCCACCCGCTCCGCCGACCGCTTCCGCAACGATTCGACGACCTGCTCAGTCACCTGTCCGGTCGGCTCGTAGCGGGCCGCCGGCACCCGGTCGAATGGAATCGCATGGTCGAGGTCACTCTCGCCGACCGGCAGATGGGTCGTGATGCTCGGCAGCGTGACGTCGCTCTTGACCCCCTCCAGCTGCGTGCTCGCACCGCTGGGCCGGTAGAACTGCTGCATCGTGATCTTGATCGCCCCCAGCGACGGGGCATTGTCGAACCGCCGGAACAACTGCCGGCCGAGGTCGAGGAGGCTTTGCACGGTACCCTTGCCGTGCGTGGCGTCATCGCCCACGATCAGCCCGCGGCGGTAGTCCTGGATCGCTCCGGCCAGGATTTCGCTGGCACTGGCGCTAAACTTGTTGGTCAGCACGACGAGCGGCCCGTCCCACGACACCCCCGAGTCGACGTCGTCGTAAGGCCGCACCTGCTGATCCGCGTCCTTGATTTGCACGACCGGCCCCCGGTCGATGAACAGCCCGGTCAGCTTGATCGCCTCGGGCAGCGACCCGCCGCCGTTGTTTCGCAGGTCGAGCGCCACGCAGTCGACGCCCTTCTGCCGGAAGTCGTCGAGCAGCCGCTGGGTGTCGCGGGTGCTGCTCTTGAAGTCGGCCTGCCCCTGCTGAGCGCCCTCCATGTCCATGTAGAAACTCGGCAGGTTGATCACGCCGATCCGATACGGCGAGCCGTCGGCCTTCTTGCCATACTCGATGATCTCGCCGCGGGCCTCGGCATCCTTGAGTTCGATCTTGTCCCGCGTGATGTCGTAGACCTTGGGAGCCGTCTCGCCGACCGGGATCACCTTGAGCAGCACGATGGTGCCGCGCTTGCCACGGATCAGCTTGACCACTTCATTGAGGTTGATGTCGACGGTATCGGTGATCTCGCCCCCAGTCCCCTGACCCACGCCGATCACCCGATCCTTGCTCTTGAGCCGGCCGTCGCGGTCGGCAGCCCCGCCCGGCGTCAGTTCCACGATCGTCGTGTAGCCGTCTTCACTCTTGAGCTGGGCCCCGATCCCGTCGAGCTGGAGCTTCATCCCGATCTCGAAGTTTTCGAGGGTTCCGGGCGACATGAAGCTGGTGTGGGGATCGAAGCTGGCGGTGAGCGACGAGAGGTAGATCTCGAGCAGCTCGTCGGCCGTCATCTGGTGCATCCGCTTGGCGAAGCTCCGGTAGCGGCGATGAAGCTTGTCCTTGGACTCCTCGAGGGGCGTCTCCTCCATCTTTTGCACCAGCAAGTCGTACTTGACCCGCTTCCGCCAGGTGTCTTCGAGCTCGGCCTCGGTCGTTGCCCAGGCCGTGGCGTCACGGTCGATCACGATCGACTCGTCCGTGGTGAAGTCGTGCGCCGCATCGATCAACCGCTCGATCCCCGGCAGCCGCTCGTCGACCCGCTGCAGGAACCGCGTGAGCACCTCGTAGGCGAAGCTGACGTCGCCGCGCTTGATGTTGTCGTCGAGCATGTCGCGCTTCGTCGCGAACTGGTCGATGTCTGACTTCAGGAAGTAGACCTTCATCGGGTCGAGTGACTCGATGAAGGAGTCGAACCAGAGCCTGGCGACGCCGTCGTCGATTGGCCGACGCAGGAAGTGCTCCCGCTCGAGGTGCCGGCGAACCGCCACGGCGATCGGGCGATCGTTGGCACCCGGCTGCGGGGCAGCGCCGGCGGCAACCGCCGCCGGCAGACCGGTGGCGCGGGGAGGCTCCTCGGCAACGCCCGACCCAGCCACGCAGGCCAGCAGCAGGATGGCCGAAACACCGCGCAGGACGCCGGCGCCGAGCACGGGAAACCGGGCTCTGGAAAATCGAGCTCTCGAGGTGGGGGTATTGCTCACGCTCTGGCTCCTGGGGGTCTGTCTCCACGCGGCGTTACTCGCCGAAGAATCATTGTGACGACTCGCCGCCCGTTTGGCGAGACAATATTCTGCGACGATCCGCCGGCGGTTTCAGCCGCAGCCGATCGCGCCGGCCAACGCCTCGACGGCCCGTTCGCTGACCGCCCGCACCACGAGCGGGTCGGGGCCGAGCCTGGCCACCGTGAGCCATTCGAGCCCGGGCCACGCGGCCCGGGCCGCGGCGACAGCGGCAGCGACCTGCTCCTCCACATGGCCGCGAAACAGCAGGTGCGGCTGCACGATGATTCTGCGGATCACGCCGCCGGAAGGTTCGACGGCCTGCGCGAGCGCCTCCGAAACGCTGGGTCGCGCCGCGGCCACGAACCCGGCGAGCACCCGGCCCGGACGGGATTCGGCGGCGAGCGTCGCCTCGGTGAAGCCGGCCAGTTGCGCGGGTGCCGTGGGGTCGCTCGAGCCCCGCCCCACCATCACCAACGCCGTTTCCGCCGCAGCCACCGGCTCGTGGCCTTCGCGCGCCTCGGCCCGGCGACGGCGGGCGAGTTCGACGATCGCCGGATGGCAACCCAGCGGCCCGGCCCGGACCACGGTGATCCCGAGCGCGGCCGCCGGCTGGGCGATCGCCTCGGGGACATCTCGCTTGGCGTGACCCGCGTCGAAGAGCAGGAGCGGTGCCGCGACCACCTCGCGGCAGCCGGCGGCGGCCAACTCGGCCAGCGCCTCGGCGATGGTGGGCCCGATCACCTCCAGAAACCCGAGCGCCACGGAAACGTCCGGCAGCGCCGCGCCGACGAGTTCAGCCACACGGCGGGTCTCGGCAGCCCCCACCGAATCGGCCGTGCCATGCCCCACGACGAGCACGCCGCGGCCCGGCCCGAAGGCCCCGCGGGCGAACGCCACTTCGAAACCGGGGTTTGCGCGGATTGGCATCATGCCTGTCATGGTAGCCCGTCGCGGAAATGAAAGCCCCTCGCTCAGGCACAGGAAATGACGCTGGCCACGCGATTCGGCAGCGGGATCAAAATCCTCCCACCTGGCTGACACCCCCCCGGCTCGTGCCGGGGGCTGAGTGGAAACGCTCGCGCAGGGCTTCGTGAGGGCGACTTCGGCTATATAGAGAGCAGTCATCCACCCCCCGCCGCGACTGCCCGTGTCCGAGTTCCCGCCCACCCCAGCCGTCGCGGCCGCGGTCGTGCTGCAGATCGCAGGGCGGCCCGGCCCGGCTTTTCGCCTCGACGCAGCCGGTGAGAACGTGCTCGGCCGAGCCAGCGGATCGCTTGTGACGCTCGCCGACCGCCTGGCCAGCCGGCAGCATGCGACGATCCGGTTTGATCCCGCGGCGGCAGCGTGGATCCTGCGCGATCTCGGCAGTCGCAACGGCACCTGGCTCGACGACATCCGCATCACCTCCGCGCCGCTTGCCCCCGGCGGCCAGATCCGAATCGGGACCACCGAACTGGTGTTCCAGCCGGTGGCGGCCGAGCGGATGCCGTCCGGCGATGAGCCGGCCGCGGCCCGCGTCATCCGCCGCGGACCGCCCGCCGAACTCGAAGGCGTCGCGCTGGCCCGCGCTGGCGACGCTGGCGAGGAATCCCGCTGGCCAATGCTGCTCTACCAGGCGGGCATCCGCCTCCTGTCCGCCGCGTCGCGTCGCGACGTGATCTGCACCACGCTCGAACTGGCTGCCGAGTTCACCGCCGCGTCGAGCTTCGCCTGGCTCGAGCCGGTCGACGGCGGCGGGCCCGGGCCGGTCTGCGTCGTGCCGCCGGGCAGCAGCTTGGCGGCGCGGGTCGTCGGGGCGGCCTGGAACGACGCCACCGCCGGCCTCGCCGTGTGGCTGGCGGCCGAGTCGCCCGGCGCCGGGGACCTGGCCTGCGTGCCGCTCGTGGACGGCGGCCGCGTGCGGGCGGTGCTGGCGGCCGGCGGGAGCATTCGCG
>Ga0247833_1008345_pt1 | contig 10539 bp, 9 predicted proteins | sample LaCruzMarch2015__7_FD_187117 | JGI IMG/M metagenome (GOLD analysis project Ga0247833, IMG submission 187117) | Freshwater microbial communities from meromictic Lake La Cruz, Castile-La Mancha, Spain - LaCruzMarch2015_8m | ecosystem: Environmental > Aquatic > Freshwater > Lake | place: Spain...
CACGTCGTAGATGTCGGCCTCCGCCACTTCCGCGAGCAGAGCAAGATCGTTGACGAAACTCACCTTCATCGCAAGGAAACAGTTGGCCGCGTACTTGGCTACCTCCGCAGAGCGATGACTCATGCGCAGCACGGGAGCGCCGGTACGCACGAAGGGCGCGTAAAGCTCGGACATGAGTTGATAAGCACGGTCCGAGCGACAACCCACCACCACGCGGTCGGGCTTCAGAAAATCCTCGATGGCCGTTCCTTCCTTGAGAAACTCGGGATTGCTGACCACCTCGACATCGTCCGGCAAAAGGGCACGACAACGATCCGCGGTCCCGACCGGCACCGTGCTTTTGAGTACGAAAATCGGCGCCGCGCGGCCCTGAGGGCGAGTGGCGAACGCCTCGGCCACGGTGTGCGCGACGGCTTCGACAAAGCGGAGATCAGCCGACCCATCGGCGTTCTCCGGAGTCTGCACCGCCACGAAAATAATGTCGGCGTCCGCCAGGCCTTCCGCAGCCTCCGTGGTGTAGCGCAGTCTCCCGGCTTGAACATTTCGCTGAAGAAACTCTCCCAGTCGCGGTTCAAAGATTGGAACCTGCCCCTGGCGCAGGGACTCCACCTTGCGGGCATCCGTGTCGACAAGCGTCACCGTATTGCCGAAGTCGGAAAAACAAGCCCCACTCACGAGCCCCACGTAACCGGAACCGAAAATTGTCAGTTTCATCGTGTGTGATATTACTACGCGAGGACATTGGCCCTCGCAACGAAAGGACCCCCATGAAAAACTCCCCCAAATGGCTCCTTGCTCTGCTCGCCTTAGCCTTCGCCTCTTGCACCCAAAAAACTCCGCAAAAAGAAATCTGGATCTACGCCAGCTTCTACCGCGAAGTGATTGCCCTCTATGAACCGGCCCTCAAAAAGGCGTTCCCGGACGTGAAGATCCAGTGGTTCCAATCGGGCTCTGAGAACGTGGCGGCCAAGCTTCAAACGGAGATTGCCGGCGGAAACCCTCAGGCCGACCTGCTCATCACTTCGGATTTGTTTTTCTACCTCGAACTCGCCAAGCAGGGGGCCCTCCTCCCGCTCCCGACTTCGCCGGGTCTCGCCCATCTACCCGCTGGCCATGTTTCCTCAGATAAAACGATCGCCGTCACTCGCTACCCAGTGATGGTCCTGGCCTGGAACAAAAGCGTGCCCGAGGCCGACCGGCCCAAGAGCTATAAGGACCTCGTCAATCCCAAGTACAAAGACAAGCTGACGATGCCGTCGCCGCTGGAGTCGGGCACCGCGATCACCTCCGTGATGTACCTCAAGCAGCTCTTCGGCGAAGACTACTTCAAACAACTTCGGAAAAACGAGATTCTCGCGGCCGGTGGCAACGGCTCGGCCATGGCTCGAATCCAGTCCGGCGAGCGCCCTGTAGGACTGGTGTTGATGGAGAATGTTCTCCAAGCGATGGAGAAGGGCAATTCCTCGGTCGGATTCACGATTCCCGCAGAAGGGGCCATTGCGATTCCGTCGCCGATGTCGGTGCTGAAAACCACCCGCAATCCGGAAGCCGCGCAAAAAATCTTCGAATGGTTCTTAGGCCCCGAGGCTCAAGGCATCCTCACGAAAGGCTGGGCTTATTCGGCTCTGCCCGGAAGCCCCCATCCCACGGGAGCCCCCGCGTGGGGCAGCTTCAAGACTCTTCCGTGGTCGCTCGAAACCTTCGCCACCTGGGGCGTCGAGAAGCAGGCCGTCAAAGATCTCTTTCAGAATACCGTTTTGAAGTAAGCCGCCCCGTGGCGCCTGAGGCCTTTGGCCGCTAACATCGGGGCGTGTCGGAGTTCTGGTCGAACGCCCTCCTCAATTCTTTGGTGGTCACCGTTGGCGTGACCCTCCTTTCTTGCGTCGTCGGCGTGCCGCTCGCGTGGCTGATGGAGCGAACCGACTTGCCCGGTGCTCGTTGGCTCGATCGCCTGGTGAGTTTTCCGTACGTGTTGCCTTCCTATCTTCTTGCGATTTCGTGGATCGTCCTTGCGAACCCTGCGGTGGGTTGGCTGAACCTCCTGGCCCAGCAGCTCCTGGGGCTCGAGAAACCTTTCAACATCTACGGGCTCGGCGGCATCATCTTCATCGAAACCACGGCCCTCATGCCCATCGTGTACCTCTCGTACAAAGCAGGACTCAGCCAGCTGAGTCCTTCTCTCGAAGAAGCCGCGCGGCTCGCCGGGGCTTCTCCCTGGCAAATTTTCCTGCGCATCACCACGCCCATCCTCAAGAACACACTGCTCGCGGCACTCATCTCGATCTTTCTCGCCTCGCTCGCTAGTTTCGGCGTGCCCGCCATGATCGGTGGCCCGGGTCGGGTCTTCGTGCTCACCACGGGCCTGTACTCCCTCGTAAAACAAGGCAGCTTGGACTCGCTCGCACAGTCCTTTCTGATCGCCACGTACATGGCAGGCTTTGCGCTCCTCTTTGTGCTCCTCACTCAACGACTCAGCTCAAAAAAATCCTCCGCAATGGGCGGAGCCACCAGTCGCCCCTCCCTCGTGGGGCTAGGCGCCTGGCGCTACCCGCTGTCGGCTTTCGTGTGGAGCTTCTGGCTCCTCTTCGTAGGCATGCCGCTGCTGGCACTGGTGCTCTCGTCGTTCCAGCTAAATCCCGGGGAACTGAGCCTCTCCAGTTTTGGATTACGCCAATGGGGTTACGTGCTCTTCGACCTGCCCGACTTCCGCCGTGCCATCACCAACAGCCTCATGGTGGCCACCCTCTCGGCGCTCTTCATTTTGTTGCTGTCGCTCGCTGTGGCGCTCAGCTCGTGGAAAGGTCACCATTCTCGGTCGCGCAGTCGCTACTTCGTCCGCACGGTCGATGCGTTGTCTGCCCTCGCGTACTCGACGCCGGGAACCGTGCTCGCGCTGATCCTGCTCTTCCTCTTTGCCAAACTCCCGGGACTGGGCCTGGCGAACACTCTCACTGCACTCGTGCTCGCTTGCTCGATTAAGTACTTGCTCCTGGGCATCAAAACGGTGGAGCCTGCCGCCTTTCTCGTTCACCCCTCCCTGGTGGAAGCCGCGCGACTGTCGGGTGCCAGCGCTCCCCAACGCGTCCTGCTGATCTGGATGCCGCTGTTGAAACGCGCGCTGTGGGCTGCGGGCATCCTTGTGTTCATGCCGGTCCTCTCGGAGCTCACGATGTCGATCCTCTTGCACGGCCCAGGCACCGAAACGCTTGGCGTGCTGCTCTTCCAGCTTCAAGAGTATGCCGATCGCACGTCGGCCGCCGTGATCGGCACGATGCTGTTGGCCAGTCTGTTCCTGTTTGACTTCATCGTCCGGAGGAAACCCACCCATGAGTCTTGAAGTCCGTCATGTGATCAAAAGTTTCGCCGGCGGCAAGCGCGTGCTCGACGACGTCTCGCTCGACCTGCCTTCCGGTCAGTTCTCGGGACTCCTCGGTCCCTCGGGTTGCGGCAAGACGACGTTGCTCAGGATTCTCGCAGGTCTCGACAAGCCCGACGCCGGCGCGGTCAGCCTCGATGAGTTCCCGATGCTCGACATTAACCTGGAGAGCGGCAAGGGGCTTTTCGTGCTGCCCGAGAAGCGCAACATCGGGATGGTTTTCCAGAACTACGCCGTGTGGCCGCACATGACGGTCTTTGACAACGTGGCCTTCCCCCTCCGTATGCGGAAAGCCTCGAATGCCGAAATCGCCAAGGAAGTTCCTCAGGCCCTGGCGACCGTGCTGCTCACCGGCTTGGAAAAACGCCGCCCTAATGAGCTCTCCGGGGGCCAGCAGCAGCGCGTGGCGCTTGCGCGTTCACTGGTACAGAAACCTCGTTTACTTCTCCTCGACGAGCCGCTGTCCAACCTCGACGCCCACTTGCGCGATCTCATGCGCAAAGAGATCCGTCAGATCCAGCGCGCCCTCGGAATCACCGCGGTGATCGTCACTCACGACTGGGAAGACGCCTCCAAGATCTGCGACCGCGTGGTGGTTCTGAACAACGGACGAATCGAACAGACAGGTACTCCCGCCGACCTGCTCGCCAATCCCAGCTCCGAGTTTGTGCGTCAGCTCACGCGCGTGCGCGCGGCGGACCATTGATCCATGAGGACTTTGACCGCCTTCGGACTAGCCTCGTTCCTCGCCTCGACCGCTCTCGCTGCCAACTCGGTCCCGACCCGTTGCACTCAGCTGACGGAACGCGAGCTCGGAAAATGGAAAGCTCCCGAGCCCGACCCCGGCTCCCTCGACCGCATCCGGTTGGACGCCCGGGATTTCGAGAAGATCCGCCAGGCCGAAGAGATGGACTACGCCGCCGCGCTTCTCGAAGCCGAGACAGCGTCAAAGAAAATCTCCCCGGGCCTTCTGCAAGTGATACGCATTCGCTCCAAACGCACCACTCTCGCGCGGCCCGAGGTGGCCAAGCTCCGGAGCGCCGCGCCCAGCGATTCGCGTTTGTCGGCCACGATCAATGCCGGACTCGCTTTCGCGAGTCTGCGAGCCACGTTGGACACTCCCAACGAAAGAATGATCGCGCTCGGCGAGACCGAGCAAAATTTTCAGTTCACTTCGGTCGCCCGCGGCCAAGGCTTTGAGTTCGAGCTCGACCGCGAATGTCGCATCCTAGGCATCGGGCTTTTCGAAAAAGCCCAAATGCCGGTGCGCAAAATGACGTCCGCCCTCTGTGGGACCTTCAACCGCCTCACCACCAGGCCCCCGCCCTGGAGCCCAAACGACGTTTTCAAACTAATGATGGCCGTGTACCCGTCAGACGAACCCGGCTCCGAAACTCAAAACAAAGAGCGCCTTGATCGCACGGTCACACAGGCCAAGCTCTGTCGCGAGTACGCCGAGTTTCTCGCCCCCGAACTTACCCAATCCGAAGCCGCCAACGCCGCCCACGCGACCCCCACTCCCACGGACACGCCCACCGCGCCGCCCGCAACGCCTGCACCTCAGCCGGAATAAAAAAAGGGCCGATCCGCGAGGACCGACCCTTCGGTAAGGACGAGAGGAGCTCGAGTACTTAGGCTTTGCCGAAGTAGCTCTTGAGGCCTTCCGTGTTGGCGGTCATGGCTTTGTCGCCCTTCTTCCAGTTGGCCGGGCAAACTTCGCCGTGTTCCTTGTGGTACTGGATAGCGTCGACGACGCGCAGAACTTCTTCCACGTTACGGCCGAGCGGCAAGTCGTTGATGGTCACGTGACGAACCGTTTGCTCGGCGTCGATGAGGAAGAGTCCGCGGAACGCGATGGCGGCGTCTTCGAACAAGGTTCCGTAGCTACGAGCAATCGTCTTGTGGATGTCCGAGAGGATCGGGTACTTGACGCCTTCGATGCCGCCTTGGGCCTTCGGCGTGCGCAACCAAGCGGTGTGCGAGAACTTGCTGTCGATCGAGCAAGCGAGCACTTCGCAATTGCGCTTCTTGAACTCTTCGATCTTCTCGGAGAACGCGTGCAGTTCGGTGGGACAGACAAACGTGAAGTCGAGCGGGTAGAAGAACAGGCAAAGATACTTGCCCTTGTAGTCGTTCAGCGTGATCTTTTTGATGTCTTGACCGATCGCTGCTTCGGCTTCGAAATACGGGGCCTTTTTACCGACGAGAGTTTCCATGCTTCAAAATCCTCCTTATGGATCACCGAGGGTTTAGCATAGAATTATTCTAAACGGCCACCGTCCGCTGCGTGAGGCTTCAAATCGGGGCGTGTAGAAAGCGACGCAGAGCGCGCGGCAAGAAGGACGCCGCCGGCAGGGCATACTTCCGTCCCTCATCCGAAAACAGCAGTCTACCGAGCAGACGCCCCCGCTCCCAAATCCTAGTCAGGCGTGAGCCTTCCTTGTGGTTCCAGGCCTCGGAAAGACGCAGAAGGCTGTCTCGGTCCATTTCGGGGCCTTCGGACGTGGGCCAGAGGGCCACAAGACGCTCCGCTTGCTCCAGACTCTCGAGTTCGTCCAAATTCGCAGCCGGATGGGCCGTGCCCAAGGATTCGCCAAAAACAAAGGCCCCCGGAGCCACAAAGCCCGGATTACCCACGCGGAACGTTAAGGTTTGCACCCGGGCACCGGGGTTCACCATAAACAAGGCCCGCCACGGCGCCGGGCCGGCCCCCCGAGAATTGCGCAGGGATTCGAGCGCACGCTCAATCGGGTAGCGTGACGACGCGTAAAACGAAAGAGAATATCCGCCCCGCGGATGCGGCTCGAGAAAGGCTTGGGCCCCCTCGAGCTTCTGGAACTGACACGGCGCACCCTGAGCGATGCGGCCCTGGGGCAACCAAAGCTCGGCCGCTTCGATGCGCTCGGTGCGGAGACGATTCCGTACAAGAGGCCAACCCGCAAGATCTTCCACCGGCGCATCCAAAAAGACCGGAAGCTCTCCGAAATGCTGCAAACTCGGTGGCACCAGCATCCGGCGTTCGAAAACCTTCACGCCCGAAGCGACGGCAATTTTCTTGAGGCTCTCAAACAGTTCTTGGCGGTCCACCCAGCGGTCAGCCGAGGAATTTTTCCCCCAGGCGAAGCCGTAGCGAACTCCGGAGGGCAGTCCCCAACTTTCGAGACCCGGGGCTTTTCCCAAGAAGGTCATCCGGTCCCCGCCCCGTGCACCCACGGCACGCAGCAAGCGCAAAGCCTCCACCGAAACCCGTGCCGGGCGCAAGCGCGGTCGAAACTCGGCGAGTTGCCACTCGACGTCCCAGCCCGCTTGCGCGAGTCGAGCCGCCAAGTAGGCCGCGCCGATGGTCGATCCGTATACCAAACCCTTCATGTGTCTGTAGGGAAGTGTAGCAGACAAGGACACGGGGCAGTATAAGTGGACCGCATGAAAATCATGGTCTTCGGTTCGACAGGATTTATCGGTGAACGTCTCGTAAAAAAACTCCACGAGAAGGGGCACGAAGTCGTGCGCGCAACCCTGCGAGGGAAGCACGGAAGCTGGGAATCCGAGGTCGCCCATTGCGACGCCATCGTGAATTTGGCCGGAGAATCTCTCTTCAACAAACGCTGGAACACCGACGTCAAAGCCGCCATCTACGATTCGCGCATTCAAGGAACCCATCGCATCGTCGACGCGATCGGCGCCGCCAAGAAAGCCGGAGGCAAGATCAAGGTCCTGGTGAACGCCTCGGCCGTGGGCTTTTACGGTCCCAGCTGGGACGAACTCAACGAATCCTCCCCCGAGGGCTCCGACTTTCTCGCCTTCGTTTGCCGTGACTGGGAAGCGGAAGCCCGCCGAGCCGAAGGCACCTTCGGCGTGCGCACCGTGATCACGCGTTTGGGCATCGTGCTGGGCTCCGAGGGTGGCGCGCTCGCAAAACTCGTTCTGCCCTTCAAGCTCGGCGTGGGCGGCCCCATCGACCTGGGCAAACAGTGGACCTCGTGGATCCATGTCGACGACGTAGTGGGCATCCTCATGCACGCTCTCGAGAACGAAAGCGTTCGCGGCGTGCTCAACGCCACCGCACCCCAACCGGTCACCAACAAGGAGTTCTCCAAGGCCCTGGGCCGCGCTCTCCACCGTCCGAGCTGGTTGCCGGTTCCGGGCATCGCGCTCGGCATCCTGTTGGGCGAAGTGGCGGAAATTCTTGTCACGGGCCAGAAGGCCCTGCCTAAGCGCACCCTGGAGAGCGGTTACACCTACCGCTACCCGGCGATCGACGCGGCCATGACCGCGGCCGTCGCGAGCTGATTTGATTTGCGCATGTCTCCGGGGCTAAACCGGAGACATGGGTACCACACCGAATCTCCAGACCACGTCCGAACTCTCCTGCCTCGCCAACCGCTTCGACCACGTCGAAGTGGCGGTGCAGAACATCGACACCGTGGAAGAGCTCTTCAATCGCGTGGGCTTTGCCCGCACCCAGGAACGCAAGGACGCCAGCGGCACGAGCCGCCTGATGATCCAGGGCCACACCCGCGTTCTCCTGACACAAGGCACCCCGGGCACGTTTGCTGCCGACTACGTCGCCAAACACGGCGACGGCTTCTGCTCGCTGGCTTACGCGGTTCCGAGCGCCCGCGAAGCCTATGACACGGCCATGAAGCGCGGTGCCGAATCCGCTCTCGTGCCTACCACCACGGACGATCGTTGGGAGAGCCACTCCGTTCACACCACGATGAGCGCGATTCGCAGCATCGGCGATCTACGGGCCACGTTCGTCGATCGCAAAGCCCAACTCGACGGGAGCGACATCGGAACCTTCGATATGCGGGCTCCGTTTGCTGCGGGCTTCCGTCCGTCCCTGAGCCCGCGTCCCGTGGAAAACGTGGGGCTTCTCTCGATGGATCACCTCACCAACAACGTCGAAATGGGCCAAATGGAACGTTTCGCGAAGTTCTACCGCGACATCTTTGGTTGGGTGGAAACCCGCTACTTCGACGTGCGCACGGACCAAACCGGCATCAACTCCAAAGTGCTCCAGTCCCCAGATTCCGGCGTGCGTATTCCCATCAACCAGGCCACCGAGAAGCAAAGCCAAGTACAAGAGTTCTGCGACCGCCACAAGGGCGCGGGCGTGCAGCACCTCGCCATCAGCACCCACGACATCCGCGCCACCGTGCGCGCCATGCGGGAGCGCGGCTTCCTTTTTCTGGATCCGCCGCCGGACACTTACTACGAGGATCTCCCTCAGCGCGTACCCGGCATCAAGGAGCCCGTCGCGGAACTTCGGGCCCTCGGCATCCTGGTGGACGGCGATGAAAAGGGTTACCTGCTGCAGATTTTCACACGCGACCAAATCGGCCCGTTCTTTTTTGAAGTCATTCAGCGTCGAGGCCACATGGGATTTGGCGACGGCAACTTCAAAGCGCTCTTTGAGGCCGTCGAGCGCGATCAGAAACGCCGCGGTGTTCTTTAGTTCTCGAGCTGATCCTCGATACCTCGATCGAACACACAGCGATCACCTTCGCCCGGCAGCTAAGGCTTCTTAGGGTCGTTGCTCGGCTTCCATTCGCGCAAGATTTTTGCGACCGCCTCGAGCGAAGCGCGGGGCTTGCGATTCCCCGTGGCGTAATCAATTTCGATCAACCCGAAGCGGGACTTCAACCCCTCCGCCCACTCAAAGTTGTCCGTAAGCGACCAGTGCAAGTAACCCACCACCGGCACACCGGCACTTTGCGCCCGCTGCAAGGCGGCCAAGTGATCGGCGGTGAACTGCGCTCGCCACTGGTCTTGAGCGTCGGCGAGACCGTTCTCGGTGACGAAGATCGGCAGGCGATAGCGGACATAGATGTCTTTGGCCGCCTGCTCTAAGCCATCCGGGTACATCTCCCATTTGAGATCCTGCTTGGGCCCGGGCCCTTCTTCCACCACCACGAAGGGCGGCTTCGGCGTGAACTCCACCATCAGTCGCCCGTAGTAATTGAGTCCCGCGTAATCCATCGACGAACGTCCGCCCAGTTCCACGCGGTCGCGCACGATCTCCGAGCCCGGCATCCAGAACAAAATCTTGCCGCTGTGGAGCGAGTCGAGAAACTGCGTGTTGAAAGCCCAATTCGAGAGGCGCGCAAACCACGGGTCCAGCCACTTTCCCACCGGTTGAAAAACACGCCAGTGCGCGGCCACACTCCAAAGGGTGTCGGGGTGCTTCACCCGCTCCGCCACCACGGTGAGCAAGTGCGCCTTGGCCATGTTGGCCGCCGCACGCATGGCACCACGAGCGTCGTCCCGCCGCCCAGGGGGCCACTCGCCCTTGAGGTAACCTTGGTGCACAAGCACCATGGGTTCGTTGAAAGTCATCCACAAACGGACATTGGCGGGAGCCAGGGCCAAGCGATCGGTGACCTTGCTCGCATAGCGACTAAACAACGCCGCAAACTCGGGAGCCTCCAGGCCTCCTTTGTCCGCGAGCCAGGCCGGAAGCACGAAGTGGTGCAGGGTGACCACGGGCTCTTGCCCCCGACGGCGGAGGGCCACGAGCATTTGTTCGTAGTGAGCAAGGGCCTTGTCGTCAAAGACTCCCTCACGGGGCTCGATCCGCTCCCACGCGATGGAAAGGCGAAAAGCCTTCGCGCCCAGCTTTTCGCTCCAGGCGAAATCCTCCTCGTAACGATTCCAAAAATCGGAAGCGCGTTCAGCATTGCTGGCATCTTTTATTTTCCCAGGAATTTTCGTCCAACGCGTCCAATCGCTCTCGACCGGAGAGCCTTCCACCTGAAAGGCCGAGTTCGAAACCCCTCCCAAAAACTCCGGAAAGGGCCAGCCTTCGGCTCCTGCAGTGGCTGCGACCAGCGCAAGACCCAGCAAGGATGTCTTCGACGATGCTTTCACCAAACCCTCTTTCATCAGGCCCTCAATAGAAGAGCGTTAGGAGGAAATTCCCCTGGATACGCTGATACTGATACTGCGATTTATTGGAGGAAAAACTCATGTTTCCGATGATCTGCAGACGGGTTTCCATCCACGATGTCCACAGGCGCGAAACGGAACCCGTATACCGCACCAGCCAATCTTTGCGGTCCGAGGCGGTCTGATAATACGGCGTGTACTGCAGGGCGAGCTCTTGGCCCAAAGACAGCGCCCAGGACTCGACCAGGGGCCGATCCCATTTTCCGAGAACCGTC
>Ga0247833_1008348_pt1 | contig 10536 bp, 9 predicted proteins | sample LaCruzMarch2015__7_FD_187117 | JGI IMG/M metagenome (GOLD analysis project Ga0247833, IMG submission 187117) | Freshwater microbial communities from meromictic Lake La Cruz, Castile-La Mancha, Spain - LaCruzMarch2015_8m | ecosystem: Environmental > Aquatic > Freshwater > Lake | place: Spain...
CCAACACCACAGCATTGCCATGCAGTTGGTGATATGTTGGCGCGCATGCATTTGGCGGGTAAAGATTACAACCGCCATCAGCCCAATTTACGTGGATTAGCTTGGTGGAATCAGACAGTTCCTGTGGTGTTGCCATTTTTGAACAACGCGCAAAACAGTTTGATCCAAAGCGAACTCGCATTTCAAAACCATGTTGCCCATTCCTCTGCTTATGCTGCCCTCCCACGCGGACCCGTGCATGCTGACTTGTTTCGCGACAACGTGATGTTTGAAGGCACAGGCAACGCGCTGCAATTGACAGGGTTTTTCGATTTTTATTTTGCGGGTGTTGACACCTGGCTATTTGATTTGGCTGTATGCCTGAACGACTGGTGCATTGACATAGACACTGGCGCCTTGCATGTCGACAAAACTGCTGCTCTGCTTGCTGCTTACCAAGCAGTCAGGCCTTTGATTGGCGCCGAACGTCAACTTCTCAACCCCATGATGCGCGCTGGAGCCTTGCGTTTTTGGACATCGCGCTTGTGGGACTTTCATCTTCCGCGCGAAGCGAGCATGCTCACCCCGCATGACCCGACACATTTTGAACGTGTTTTGCGTCAAAGAGTGGCGCATTCGATCGGGTTATCTACATGAAACTTAATGTTGTGGAAGCACGCACCGGATCTAAATGGGTTCGGCAAGGTATTCGCGTGTTTTGGAAACAACCCATCGCTATGAGCGGATTGTTTTTCCTCTTCATGGCCATCATGTCGTTGTCTGCATTGCTGCCTATCGTGGGTAGTTTTATTGCCCTCACCCTTTTGCCTGCGGCCACCTTGGGTTTGATGGCGGCCAGTCGTGAAGTTGATCTAGGCAAATTCCCCATGCCCACTATTTTGGCCATTGCGTTTCGCGCCAGTAAAGAACGTAAACGCGACATGGCAATCTTGGGTCTTCTCTACGCTCTTGGCTTTGTCGGTGTTATGGGCATCTCTGCATTGATGGATGGCGGAGGCTTTGCCAAGTTATATCTGGTAGGCGGAAAACTGGACGCAGAAACCATCATGGATCCAAATTTTCAAAACGCCATGTGGCTATCTCTTCTGCTTTATATGCCGCTGTCAATGGTGTTTTGGCATGCGCCTGCACTGGTGCATTGGCATGGTGTGCCAGCCCTCAAAAGCTTGTTTTTCAGTACTGTTGCGTGTTTGCGCAACTGGCGTGCGTTTTTAGTGTTTGGTCTGATGTGGATAGTGGTGTTCATGTCCACCGCATTGATATTGAGTTTGGTATCAGGCTTGATGGGTGATGGTGAGTTGGTATCTATGACGCTTTTGCCCGCCATGCTGATGCTAGCGGCCATGTTTTTTTGTTCGGTCTATTTCAGCTTTCGCGATTGTTTTGTCAGCGACACTATTTATGCCTAAAAAAACTCAAACCTGCGTGAGTTTGGCTACGCTCAAAGCCAACCACTTCATACCGTGACGCAGAAAATTCACTTGCGCTCTGGCGTCGTCACCCACACCCTCCAAGCCTACGACTGTGCCTTCACCAAACTTGGTGTGAAACACTTGCATGCCTGAACGTACCCAAGCATTGGGCCCCGTGGCGGCAGGTGCGCGTTGCACCACGGCCGTTGGCGCACTGGCCTTGGTTTGCCAATCGTTATTGGACCAAGCCGGTTGTTGCCAAGCATTGCGAGGCGAAGCATGTGCATCCGCAAAAGCAGATCTGGCAGGCGTGATCCATTTAAGCGCGTGCTCAGGCAGTTCATCAAAAAAACGGCTCTTGATGTTGTAGCGGGTTTGGCCATGCAACATGCGGGTTTGTGAATGGCTTAAATACAACCTACGCCGCGCTCTGGTGATAGCGACGTACATCAAGCGTCGCTCTTCTTCCAATCCGTCGTAGTCATTCATCGAGTTTTCATGTGGAAACAAGCCCTCTTCCATTCCCGTGATGAACACGCAATCAAACTCTAGGCCTTTGGATGCATGCACCGACATCAACTGCACAGCATCTTGTCCCGCTTGTGCTTGGTTGTCGCCTGACTCAAGGGCTGCGTGGGTCAAAAATGCCGCCAAGGGTGACAAAGTTTCACCTGTATCTGGGTTGATCATTTCACCGTTCACTGGCATTGCCACAGCATCTCGGCCAAAACCTTCTTGGGTAACAAAGCTCTCCGCGGCATTGACCAACTCAGTCAAATTCTCAATACGGTCTGCGCCTTCGCGTTCGCTTTGGTAATGCTCCACCAAACCAGAGTGGTCGAGTAAGAGTTCAATGATTTGCCTGAGATTTTGGCCTTGGATCTGTTCGCGCAGCACGTCGATCTTGGCGACAAATGCGGTGATATTCACGCCTGCTTTACCTGTCAGGGTGCTGACTGCATCGTGCAAAGGGCACCCCATAGCGCGGGCAGCATCTTGCAATTGTTCAATGCTGCGCGCGCCTATGCCACGAGGCGGAAAGTTGACGACGCGCATAAAACTGGTGTCATCACGTGGGTTTTCAAGTAAACGCAAATACGCCAAAGCGTGTTTAATTTCAGCGCGCTCGAAGAAGCGCAAACCGCCATACACACGGTACGGCATAGCGGCATTAAACAGCGCTGTTTCAATCACACGGCTTTGCGCGTTACTGCGGTAAAGCACTGCAATTTCATGGCGATGCGCTACACCTTGTGCACCATCGCCGTTTTGGCCTTCGCGCAAGAGTTGCTTCATTTCCTCCACCACCCACTGCGCTTCTGCAAAGTCGGTGGGCGACTCGTAAATGCGCACAGGTTCACCGGCACCTTGCGTCGTATGTAAGTTTTTACCCAAGCGGTTTTTGTTGTGGTCAATCAGGTGGTTAGCGCTATCCAAGATGTTGCTAAAACTGCGGTAGTTTTGCTCCAGCTTGATTTGGTGCTGCACTTGGTACTCGCGCACAAAGTCCGCCATATTGCCAACACGCGCGCCACGAAAGGCATAAATGCTTTGGTCGTCATCACCGACAGCAAATACAGCACCGCCGTCTTGCGCCACGGGACCTGCGAGTTGCTTGATCCATGCGTACTGCAGTTTGTTGGTGTCTTGGAATTCGTCAATCAAGATATGACGGAATCGTCTGCGGTAATGTTCACGGATCGGATCGTTATCGCGCAAGAGTTCATACGAGCGCAGCATCAATTCACCAAAATCCACCACACCCTCGCGTTGGCATTGGGCTTCGTAGAGTTCATACAACTCCACTTTTTTACGCGTGTCGGGGTCTCGCACATCGACATCTTTGGGACGTAGGCCGTCTTCTTTGCACCCAGCAATAAACCACATGGTTTGCTTGGGTGGGAAACGTTCTTCATCCACCTGATACTGCTTGCTCAAACGTTTGATGGCACTGAGCTGGTCTTGGGTATCCAAGATTTGAAAGGTTTGCGGCAAATTGGCTAATTTCCAATGGGCACGCAAAAACCGATTACACAGCCCGTGGAAGGTGCCCACCCACATGCCGCGCACATTGACTGGCAACATGCCAGACAAACGCGTCAGCATCTCTTTAGCAGCCTTGTTCGTAAAGGTGACAGCCAAAACGCCACCAGGCGAAACTTGACCGGTTTGCAACAACCAAGCGATACGCGTAGTGAGTACCCGGGTCTTACCAGATCCAGCACCCGCCAAGATAAGCGAATGGTCAGCCGGCAAAGTTACGGCAGCAGACTGCTCTTCGTTGAGGCCTTTTAACAAAAGGGCTGAGGGATGAGCGCCACTAGGCGTTGGGGTGTCGACCCCCGTTGGGAAATGCATTGGGTGATTTTAGAAGGCGCAGTAATTTTGCAACGGATAAGCGCTGTTAGAATCAGCCACCGGGCCCAAGATTCTTGCGCTCGGTTTTTTATTGTCTGCATTTTGCGCGATAAAAATCCGACCAAGCCAAGCGCTCAATCTTCGAACGTTATTTTCTGGAGCTTGGGATATGGAAATTTTTGATTACGACAATATTTTGTTACTTCCACGCAAATGCCGCGTGGAAAGTCGCTCTGAATGCGATGCAGGGGTTGAATTAGGAGGACATAAATTCCGTCTTCCCGTAGTTCCCGCCAATATGAAGACTGTGATCGACGAGAAAATTTGTGTCTGGATGGCGCAGAACAACTATTTCTATGTGATGCACCGCTTTGACTTGGACAATTTAAAGTTTGTGCGCGATATGCACGCCAAAGGCGTTTATGCATCCATCTCTTTAGGTGTGAAAGGCCCTGACCGCGCCACAGTAGATGAATTACACGCGGCAGGCATGACGCCTGATTTCATCACGATCGACATCGCACACGGCCACGCTGACAGCGTGCGCGACATGATCGCCTACATCAAAGGCAAATTGCCCAAAAGCTTTGTGATTGCAGGCAACGTTGCCACGCCAGAGGCTGTGATTGATCTTGAGAACTGGGGCGCAGACGCCACCAAAGTTGGCGTGGGTCCTGGCAAAGTGTGTATTACCAAACTTAAAACAGGCTTTGGCACAGGTGGCTGGCAATTGTCAGCGCTCAAATGGTGTGCGCGCGTGGCTACCAAACCCATCATTGCCGATGGTGGCATTCGTAGCCACGGCGACATTGCCAAGAGCATCCGCTTTGGCGCATCTATGGTCATGATTGGCTCTCTCTTTGCTGGCCATGAAGAGTCGCCTGGCAAAACCGTGGAAGTGGACGGCGAAATGTTCAAAGAATATTACGGCTCGGCGTCTGACTTCAACAAAGGTGAATACAAACACGTCGAAGGCAAACGCATTTTGGAACCTATCAAGGGCAAGCTAGCCAATACCTTGATTGAGATGGAACAAGATGTGCAAAGCTCCATCAGTTATGCCGGCGGCACCAAACTGATGGATATTCGTAAGGTGAACTACGTCATCTTGGGTGGCGACAACGCAGGCGAACACCTGCTGATGTAACTATGCCGCGAGCAGTTCACTGGCCAAAGCATGGATGCGGTGGCCAGGGTTGGCAAGGGCTTCCACCACGCTGAAGTGTTGCAGGCCTGCAATCGCTTCAGCAACAGGCACATGGGTTCTACCCCACGCTTGTTGTATGAGCGAGTTGTGGCGGATAAATTCTGCACTCTCTAATGCACCACACACCGAATACAGTTTGCCGTGCTTAGGTGCTGGCATCCATGCGGGGCTATTGTTCACCGATACCTCTTCTGTCAAGCGCAAACTGTCTGTTAAGAATGGCGTGGCACGCACGGATTCCAGTTCGTACAAACCTGAAATAGACATGGCTTTGTTGGCTAAATCGTGCGGCAAAGCAAAGTCATATGCGCGCCAATCGCAAGCTAACAGCATGGTGGCCAAATGTCCCCCGGCTGAATGTCCAACCAAGGTGATGCGTTTGGGGTCTCCACCGAATCGATGCACATTGCGATACACCCAAGCCACTGCTTTGACCATTTGCATCGTGATGTGCGAAATAGTGACTGCAGGGCACAAGGTGTAGTTAGGCACCACCACGCAAGTCCCTTGTGTGGTGAAAGCAGGCGCCACAAATGAATGGTCTGCCTTGTCTAAAGAACGCCAATAGCCACCATGGATAAACACCATGACGGGCGCACCTTTTGGAGAGTGCGAAGTATTAGCTGGAAATATATCGAGCGATTCATTCTGACCATGGCCATAGGCTACGTCTTGGAAGCAACGGTTTTCTTTGCGCGCAAGCACAGACGTATCACGCCAACGCGCAAAATGTATTTCATGCTCAGGCACTAAAGCACGGTTGTTGTACATGCTGTCATACCAGGCGCCGTCATGGGTTGTTGTCATAATTTTTTCTCCAGTCGGATTTGAATATTGGTCCAGTTGCGATTGCGGGTGGTGCTGTTCTCGTACAAACTGCTGCTGTTGTAGAGATTGTTGGTGTTATAGCTTAAAGGAGAGAGATTACTCAAAGTCAGACGCCAAGAAGTTTTAGGGTCAACCCGCCACAAACCATACACATCCATCACGCGTTTTTGTGACACGTACAGCCATTGGTATTCGCTGCTGTGGGTGGTGTAACCTGGGTTCACATTGATATTGCCGCCCATCGTATACGGCATAGAACGTAAACGGTAGTCCGCACCCAAATTTGCCGTCATGCTGGGTTGTTGATCCAGGCGGTTGTTGGGACCTGCAATATTTAAAACATTGGATTCATAAAAACTGATATTGCTGCGTATATCTACTGCGGGGGCGTCCGCCACCATTTGGTTCAAACGAAATTTGGCTTCCAATTCAATGCCTTGGGTAATAGCATTACCGACGTTTTGCGGAATGGATACATACAACTGCGACGAATAGCCAGAGATGGTTTCTAAACTGGTAACGTTGCGAATCAAATTACTAACGCGGCGATGGAATACCGACGCACTCATCACACCCCCATCGGCCAAATAGCGCTCCACAGCAATATCTAAACCCAGTGCCACTTCTGGACGCAACCCTGGGTTGCCCTTGCTTCCAGGATTGGTGGCGATATTGGCATTACTGCCGACATCGTCTCGCGACGGGGTGTAACGCGCTAACAAAGATTGCATCCACGGCGCTTTAAAACTGCGCGTCAAACTCATGCGAACTTGGTCCCGCCCTTCTGGATTGGGTTTCCATAGCGCATGCAACAAGGGAGAGAACACACCCACCCGGTTCGTCGCCTCAGTTTCACCGTTGTTACCGTAGGTGGACATTTGCTCATAACGCAAACCTCCATGGCCCGACCAATTCGGCGTGAATTGTTTTTCGTCTTGTGTGTAGATGGCGTATTTGAGGGTGCGGGCTTGCATATTGCCGTCACCATCGCTATAGACAGGTTGTGCGGATTGGGTACGTCGCACTATCTCTATCTCAGCTCCACTCACCCACTGGTGTCCACCACCCAAGACATTGGTGTATTTGCCATTCAAACTTACTGAGCGGTCTCTGGTGGTGGCGCTTTGGCTTAAAGATGGTAGGACTGACCCACCACCTGTTGGGGTTTGGTAAGAGTGGCTGGTGCTGTCCCAACCGCCTGTGTTGAATTTCCATTCCATAGAGCTATCAGCAGAGAGTTTTCTGCGCCACTGGCCGTTGAGTCGCGCCATGCCGAAGTTGCCGTCGCCACTGGTGTTGGCGCTGTCCGTGCTAGCGGTAGATGCACCAGAGACTGTTTGTGTCTGACTCAATGCAATCGTTCCCGAATTGTGCGAACGCGAATACACCACAAAAGGCATCAAGGTCAATGTCTCGCCAGGCGCACCTTTGAATTGCAATCGCCCCGTGCTATTGAATCCATCACGTGTGCTGGATGAGTCGTTGATACGTGTACGCGCAAGCGTTGTCGAAGTAGATGTGTATTGGCGCGACAAGACTGTCTCGCTGTGATCTGGCGTTGCGTTTTCGTACATCGAGAAAGTGAAATTGGAGCTCCAATTTTCAAATTCTTTGTAGGTGGTGTATGAACCATTGGGAGAGTGATATCCACCTTGCCAAGAAGAACCCAGTTTGAGTTCAGAGGGCATGCCACGACGCCCTTCGCGGGTGATGATATTGATGGTTCCCGCAATGGCTTGTGCGCCTGTCTCTGCAGTGGGAGCGCGGTATATCTCAATACGCTCCACCATTTCAGGTGTAAGAGACTCAATTGAAAAACCAGGTGGGACACGCTGTCCATCCAACAAAATTTGTGTGTAACCAGCACTTAAACCGCGCATACGGACACCTCCGCCACGACCTGGGTTGCCGCCTAAGGTGATGCCCGGCATGCGCTTTAACACTTCACCGATATTGGAGTCGCCTTGCTTTTCAATTTCTTCGCGGCCGATCACGATCTTGCTGGCTGTTGATTCGCGGCGTTGTTGGGTGTCGTTGTCGCGGCCACTGGTGATTTCGACTTTGCCCATGTCGGCCACTGGTGCTGGTGCAGTTTGAGAAAGCACTGAAGGCGAGACGCCCATCAAAAAGGAGATCAATAGCGAACGCACGACTAAGTTGTTATGCACAACAGGCAAAGAGACGAACATCCGCACATAAAAAGTCATAAGCCAAAAGTTTAATAGGGCTTGAATGCCCTTGCCGTGTAAAGTTCAGCTTTTATTGTTTTATTTGAGTATGGACCACGCATCAACGCCCCACGCATATGAAATCAAGAGTGCGTCACTTCCTTTGGTAGCTTTTTTAATTAAAACTGCGGATCTTTCAGCCTTAGAAATTGACCTTGAGCGCCGCTTAGGTGCAACGCCTGAGTTTTTTGATAACGATCCCGTCGTTATTGACTTGAGTAGTTTGGATGTCAGTACAACCTCGATCGACTTAGTCGGCGTATGCGAATTACTCGAAAAGTACCGAGTGGTTCCTGTTGCATTTCGTGGCGCAACAGATGTCTTACATCACAACGCGCAAGAAGCAGGATTGTTTGCAGCGCGAGAACTCCATATGCCCAAGTCAAAAGTAGAAACAGTTGTGCAAGAAGTCATTCGTGAAGTGGAAGTGGTACGCGAGGTGCAAGGTGCACACGAGAGTGCCATGGTGATCGATAAGCCTTTGCGCTCTGGGCAACACATCTACGCCAAAGGGCGTGATTTGATCGTGATGGCGATGGTCAATCCAGGCGCAGAAATCATGGCCGATGGCCATATCCATGTGTATGCGCCATTGCGCGGCAAAGCTATTGCAGGTGCCCGTGGCGATGAAACTGCCCGCATCTTTACATCCTGCTTAGAAGCGGAATTAATTTCTATTGCAGGCACCTATCGCACCAGCGATTCGCCTCTGCCAAAAGAAGTGGCAGGTAAATCAGCGCAGATCTCTTTGCAAGGCGACAAGTTGGTAATGCAAAGGTTGTAAAATTGATAGTTGCATTTTTATAAGTAAGTAAGGGTTGATTCATGGCAAAAATTGTTGTGGTGACTTCTGGCAAAGGTGGCGTTGGTAAAACCACCACCAGCGCTAGTTTTTCATCGGGTCTGGCTTTGCGTGGCTTTAAAACTGTCGTGATCGACTTTGATGTAGGTTTACGTAACCTCGACTTGATCATGGGATGCGAACGCCGCGTGGTGTATGACTTCATCAACGTGATCAACGGCGAAGCCACTTTGAACCAAGCCTTGATCAAAGACAAGCAGTGCGATAACTTGTTCGTGCTGGCCGCATCTCAAACCCGTGACAAAGACGCCCTCACCAAAGAAGGCGTTGAACGCGTACTCAATGACCTCAAAGGCATGGGTTTCGACTACATTGTGTGCGACTCCCCTGCAGGCATTGAAATTGGCGCCATGATGGCCATGCACTTTGCAGACGAGGCTTTGGTGGTTACCAATCCTGAAGTGTCTTCTGTACGCGACTCAGACCGCATTTTGGGCATGCTCAGCAGCAAAACAAAGCGTGCCATTGAAGGTGGCGAGCCCATCAAAGAACACCTATTGATCACCCGCTACAACCCTAGCCGTGTTGAAGATGGTCATATGCTCTCGCTTGAAGATATCCAAGACATCCTGCGTATTCCTTTGATTGGTGTGATTCCAGAATCCGAAACTGTTTTGACGGCATCTAACCAAGGTTTACCTGCAGTGCACCTGACGAATACTGATGTGTCAGAAGCTTATAAAGACGTCATCAGCCGCTTCTTGGGCGAGGACGTTCCCCTGCGATTTACCGAACATGTAAAGCCCGGTTTGCTCAAGCGCATCTTCGGAGGTAAATAAGCCGATGTCTTTACTTTCCTTCTTGCTTGGCGAAAAGAAAAAAACTGCCAATGTCGCTAAAGAACGCCTGCAATTTATCCTCACGCACGAACGTACTGGACGCAACCCACAACCCGACTACTTACCAGCGCTGCAACGAGACTTAGTGGCTGTGTTGTCGAAGTATGTCAACATCAATCCGCAAGATATTAAAGTTAATTTTGAGCGCCACGATAATCTAGAGGTGTTAGAAGTCAAGATTGAATTGCCTGACAGCGCTTAATTAGCCGCCCTTGCTAGGACGCTTGCCAGGATTTTTTTTGCTGCGTGTAGAGACACCGCGCTCTAAGCTGACGCGCTGACCGCGACCACCAGTACGTGCAGAGGTACCAGGTAATGGTGTTGGTGCTGCTGTGCGTTTGCGATCGGCTTCTGTAATTATTTTGTTACCCATGTTGTTTTCCAGAAAAATTAATTGTAGCTATTTTATGTCGTATTCTTGCGTTTTTGACTCTTATGAAGACTGTTGTGACCACTATCGTTAACTATTACCTCGCTCCCCAAAGCCCATGGACCTATTTAGGCCATCAGCGACTTATGAATATGGCCCAAGAGGCAGGCGCTCAAGTTCGTGTCATAACTATGGATCTAGGCAAAGTGTTCCCAGTGTCTGGCGGACTTCCCCTTGGTCAACGGGCACCTCAGCGTCAGGCTTACCGATTTGTGGACTTGGAACGGTTTAGCAAACATTTGCAGTTGCCAGTGCATCTCAAACCAAAGTTTTTCCCCGTAGCGGGTGATGACGCTGCGCGCTTGATCATTGCTGTCGATATGCACCAAGGTAGCGCGCAAGCAGCCAAGTTGGCTGGTGCCGTGTTGTCCG
>Ga0247833_1008351_pt1 | contig 10534 bp, 27 predicted proteins | sample LaCruzMarch2015__7_FD_187117 | JGI IMG/M metagenome (GOLD analysis project Ga0247833, IMG submission 187117) | Freshwater microbial communities from meromictic Lake La Cruz, Castile-La Mancha, Spain - LaCruzMarch2015_8m | ecosystem: Environmental > Aquatic > Freshwater > Lake | place: Spain...
TGCTTCAGTTAGTTGTTTTGCTCCTGCAACAGCTTTTGTTGGATCACATGCATTCTCCGCTTCTCCATTAACTATCCGAGCCAGAAGCTCCGATGCTTCTTGGACGGCTGGAACAGGTTTAGCATTCCAAGGCAATAACAATGTCACAGTCATAAAAGACTTGTAAGAATTGTTGAGTTTTAGCTTTTACAACATATAATAAATATATGAGCAAAACCATTCACTTTGTGTCAGGACTGCCTAGAGCTGGCTCCACATTGCTCATGAATTTGTTGGCACACCACCCACAAGTGCATGCCACCGCTACAAGTGGATTGCATGAGATAGGTTACATTGCTCGTCAATTCTCAGCCACAGAAGAATTCAAGACCATTCCTAACCCCAGACATGGAGAGACTTTGTTCTATGATTATGTGAAAGGTGGGTGTGAGAATGCTTTCAATCGTCTCACAGACCGTCCCATTGTGGCAGACAAATGCCGTTCATGGATTGGACACTTGGACATGTTGTTTGCCATATGGCCTCATGCCAAGGTGTTGGTGCCTGTGAGAGACATGCGAGGCATTCTGTCTTCATTTGAGAAGAAGTGGCGCAAACATCCATTCCCCTTTACAGCCATTGAGAAGCAAACTCCTCAGAATTGGACCACTGTGGAAAAGAGAGCTCAAGGTTGGTTGAACATGCCACCATTGGGCATTGCTGTGGAGAGATTGTCTGATGCAGTCAAGAGGTACAAAGATAAGCTTCACTTTGTACACTTTGAAATGCTCACAGAACAACCTGCTGAAACCATGCAAGGCATATGGGAATACTTGCAGATCAAAGGTCCCAAGCACAATTTTAACAATGTGGAACAATACACCACAGAGCATGAATTGGGCTGGCCATATGGTGACCACGCCATTCGCAACAAAGTTGAACCTCTGGAAAAAGATTGGGATCAATTGTTAGGCAAAGAATTCTCAGAGCAAATAAATCAAAGCTTCAAGTGGATCAACAGTTTATAATTATTTGCTAGTACGTTTTGCTTTTTTCTTAGCAGGCTTGATGTTATAAAACTTAATAACTCTGTTAATAGATTCACCTAATCTGTTACTCTGCAAATCACAAGCTTCATCATGCAATCTATCCAATAGCACTTGCACAACCACATCAGGATGATTGGCCATGTCTTGATAAAATTGAATAAAGTTAGCTACAAATTTTTGTTCTGGAGACAGTTGTATCTTCATTAGTTAGCTCAATCTACCCAACTAGTGTGCAGGTGTTTTTCACCTTGATACTGTGTAATTTTTGCTAATGATAAGAACAATTTACTAAAGTACAAACAAACACTAGATGTAGCAGCTAGAAGGGTGATATAAACAACAGCCATAATAAACAATAAATCTGCACACCCTTCTACTAGCAATGTGACTAGAAACCTTGCAAATTCATTTAAAGAATAAGAAATTTGAGCTGTTAGTTCAACTAAAAATGTCACCAGAGAAGCTAATACAAATATAAAAAAACTAACAAAATCAATTGACAGCAAGCCTGTTTCTTCCAGTTCACGCATCTCACTAGTCTTTCTCACTTTTCTTTCTTTCATTTGCTTTTTTTTACTCCTGCGCGCTTTCACTCACTTATTATATGAAATGCACCCATGACTTGCTACATGAATGATCAGTAAGAAGGAAATAATTAACGAACCGGTTATGGAGTGCAGGGCAACAACTGTTCCCATGCATAACCTACATCACCACACTCTGTCTCAAAGAAATTGTCCATGCATTGCATGTCTTGCAAACATGAGGCATGGTGCTTGATGCTCCATGCATGAAAACGATGCACAAACTTGGCATGTGCATTCAAATTCTTATAACCTGCAGCACTGGCACTCTGATTGTGCATGTGCATATACTCTGTGGTTGCAGCATCCATGCTCCACAATGCTTTGTGCAGATACAAATTCACAATGCGACGCGCCAGATCTTTCATTACATTCATATGCTTGTTCCTCTTCATGCCATCACACACTGTTCATCACGCACAGCATCTTGCACATCCATCTTGCTGGCCACAACAGCCTTGCACCACACATTGTAAATGCTCTCATCATTGAACAACACTCTGTTGCGCACACCAGGATGGATGATTTTACCCTCATGATTCTTGTGCAACTGCCATGCCACCACTTGATGACATCCAAAGAATTCACCATGATTGAAGGGTGCAGCAATGCGTCCCTCATATGTCATGATGGCATAACGCACATTGATGTCTTTAAACTGCTCTTTGGTCTTGCTTTCTTGTGCTGTCAATTTGCGTTGCAGTTTGTCATCTGCTTCCATGCCTGCATGAGGCTTGTACCAGAACTTCATGTGATACACCTTGCACGTAACAGATGTATCTGTCACAGCATCCTCTTGCACGTTCATCCAGGTGAACTTTTTAGGACCCGATAATTTGTAAATGTATGCGCTCATGTTATAGTTCTTTCTTTATGGAGTTGTACTGCAGGAAGCTAGTTAGTTCATTGTTCAAATGCTTTAAAAAGTCTTTAAGATCTGCATTTTGAGCTCTCAATGCTGCATTGCGCTCTCGCAAATCATTGAGTGCTTCCTCTGTCTGTTGATTGTCTACGAACCCCATGCTACGGTTTCTCCTCACCACATGCAGTGGAGTAATCATCTGTAGCTTTACCATCTGCAATCAATGCATCACAATATGCATCTGCTTCTGCATAGCTATGAAAGGATTCAATGATCTGATCTTCTGTGCAATGGCAATTGTCACAAGCAATAACCTCTTTCATCACATGGAACACAGATGTTGGCCCTGTGCGGTCTTCTACAACTTTGACAATCATGGCTTCTGTTTGAAGGTAACATCAATGGTTGTGTTTTGAATGCATGCATTGGCACTCTTCAGATTGTATCCAGGAGAACATGGGCACATGCTGCATCCTGCACGCATGCTAAACTTCATGCCATACCAACCGGCTTCAATGAGAAAGCTTTGAATCTCAAAAGAAGCCACATTGAAAAATGCATGCAAGAACGTTTCATCCAGCTTGAGCTCTGTGCGGTTGTACTTGCGCCATAATGCATCATTTGATTTGCTCACACCCTTGACACTATGCTCAGGCTTGGCCATGTACCAACGATGATCGGGTTTCAATGCTTCAGGAGAAGGGACACCATCCCTAAACAAAATGTTCTTTTTGGCTGTGTACCTCTCGCTGTATCGAGCTCGGAAATTCACAGTAGCAGTCCAGCATTGCTTATCATCTGCATACAAAGGATCAAACATGTCAAAGGTAAAGTCCTTGTTATGCTTACCAGAAGAATACAATGTATTCCAATCAATCTTGTCTATCGTTTCATTCATCATACTACTATTATGCAGGAATATAGAATTCAGTCAAGCTTATTCGTCACCAATGTGGCGCATGTATTGCATGGCAAATGCAATGTCCTTCTCAGGGTACTTCTTGAGGCGCAAGAAGTTCTCCATGGTGCCATGCTCCTCTTTGATGTATCGATCCGGAAAACCATACCGCCAGCCGGAAGGAGGATCAATGAGAATGCCCTTGGGCTTACTAATTTCTTTCTTCACTGTTGCCTTTGGTTGTATGATTCTTGTATTTGGTTACTGTGCCTGCACCCCAATCATAATCTTCACACACAATGTCGCCTTTGAATTCATAGCCACATCCCTTGAGGAACATGCCAAACTGGCTGAAGATCTCACTCAATCCATCAGCTTGAAACTCCATGACAATTTTTGGTTTGCTCATCTCCACACTGCCCGCTGTGCTGGCGGGATCTGCATCATCAAATTGCCATTCAAACTTGAATTTGTTCATGATGCGTTTATGTGCCTCTCTATGTTCTCTTCTGCAATCAATCCATTGCCTGTGGCACACAATATGTCATTGCACTGACCTGCAATGAGATCAAAGTCGTCTCCTACCACAGAACTAGCATTTGCAGCAATACTTTTGATGTGAGCAATCCAATATCTTGTTTCAGAATCTGCTATCATATGCCCACCGATTCTAAGGCCAATTGCGTGCACTCAGTCACATATGCATGCTGGTCTTTGCCATTGCGCTTCCAAATGCCGAACATGGCATGATTGCCATCTGAAGAGCTGATGCCTTGATCTGGTCCTGCAAATTGAGACAATTCATGAATGGCTCCTCTGCGCACCACATGCTGTGTGGTTTCACTCAAGCTCTGATGCATGGAGCGCCATTGATCCCATTCCGTTGCAAACGTTTCATGATACTTTTTCTTGGTCATTGTTTTCATCATACCACTATTATGCAGGAATACAGAATTGAGTCAAGCTTTATTTTACCTTGCCGTAGTACAGGTCAAGATGTCTGCCTGCATCATTTGTAATGCTGTATTCAGATGTGTACAGAATGGCCTCAGGAGTTTTATTGATAAATTCCACAATGTTCTTTATCTCTCTGTTGGAAAGCTCTGTGGTGCCCACAGTATTGTCTATGTGAGGCATGGGACAGGTGAAAGCTCTGCTGGAATTGGTGCACACATTGATGTAAAACGTGATGTCTTTGTCTTCCAGGCTCAAGTTGTTGTTGAATTGTTTGGGACTGTACACAGTGAACTCTTCAAAATGGTACGTCTCACCCACTGCATAATGAAACATTACAGTTCCTTGTTGTTAGTTAGAAACACTTGCTTTGGATGTGCTCCAAACTTGCCTGCCATGTCTGCATCTCCTCGGAATGATTCTACTTGATCAATTTGAACCATCTTGCCCCCGGCAAGCACCTGCACAGGTTGATGCAGCTCATCAGGCTTGAGCATGTTTATGATGTCTCTCAATCTTGCATATGTCATGATGGTACTTATTCTGCTACTAGATCCAAATCGTAATCTTTGAGCACCACAGTCTTGGTGAAAGGATGACGCAAGAAGGCTTTGGCATGTGCCTGTTTGTTGAACATGAACTGCTGATCGCGCTTGCCTGTGCTCAGATCTGTGCCCCCACCCACATGCCGACCATCATACTTTTCTTCACACAATGTTTGCAGTTGCAGTTCTGTGTCACTGTACTTGTAACGATTCTTAATGTACACAAGCAAGCTGTAGTTGGCGTGGTAGGCATATGGTTTGTTCATTTGTTTTTTCATCTTGACACTATTATGCATGAAATTAGAATTTAGGCAACATCAAAGTTATGGCCAGATAAATCGCTGTGACTATACTGGTTACCAGCACAACGATTATGGCTTTTGAATGGTTAATCTTAATGCGGTATGCATTTGCTTCCACATACATCACTGCTGCACTGTATTGAATTTTATCTGGGTCCATAAAAAAGACTGTTTTTATTTTACTTAAGAACAGAAAAACTTAAGATGATGAGCTGATTACTTAAGGGGAACCAGCTTACCCTCTCGAGCCCAAGCTTGATCGCGTTGCATGGATACCATGTCTGCACCAAGTGTGCTCTGATACTGTCGGCCTCCGAATTATTTGTTCAAGACTTCCTTGAAAATGGCGATAAAATCCAATCCAGTATCGCCAGTTTCGAGGAGTTCCCTGTCTTCGATGGTTTGTTTTACTTTCTTCTCTTTCATTACATCTATTATATATTCTCGAGGGAATAATAAAAGAGAGTTTCTTTAATAAAAATGTTTTCAAAGTAAACTTTTTATGATGGGTTGGTACACTTTAAGAAAGTCTCTCTTGAAGTTGCTGGCGTATCTCACTCCCTTGAAGCGATTGGCTTCCCATATGGTAAGACAACAATTGTCAGCATGGTATCCTTTGTAACTATCTATGCGATCAATTGTCATTTTGAATGGGTTGGAGATGAGCTTGTTCTTCCTGCCAGGTCTCTTGCCATATTGCATGGGCATGCCTGTGTATGCACACAACCCTTTTTGCTTTAAGAATTTCATGACCACCCATTCTGGGGTGATGGACACTGGATGTGGCTTTTTTCTGCATTTTGCAGTGACAAGAATTCTGGATGCAAGAATGTGAATCTTGTTCAACTCTTTGTCTATGGCTCTCATTTGCATGTGTCCAGTATGCAGGAATTGCAAACATGTGCAATGACATTGTTAACCACTGGCCATCAACACAGCATGAATGTCTGCACAACCGGATTGGGCGAGAATCTCCATTTGATCTGTAGATTCAATGTATCTGAATGATTCATTTGCATATACATGGTAGAATATTTTGGTTATGGAGGAAGATCCAAAATACCCAGTATTAGTAGAATGATTCACAATTTTAGGAGCTCTGCCCCAATATAACCACACCCGGGAACTCATGAATTGATATCTAACATCTGTGGGATTAACCCCCAAATATTGATAGTCTGTGCCCAGATTGGGGTCCATGAGATTGAGAACTGTAGATTTGGTGGTATTAGGGACAGCTACATTTCTTGCATGATAGCCATCATACAAGCCGTCAGAAGAGGGAAAGGATGTTAAGCCGCCATAGAACCCATACCCATCAAAAGTAAATACAGGCGGATCAGGCGGCTTAACACACTCTATGAAAAAGCTTTTCCAGGCATTGAGAGAGGATTTGTTGCACAGGGGAACAATTCTGTTGAACTCACTGTCATTGTAGAACAATTGCACCTTGTCAAAACCAGGTTCATCCACAGGAGCACCCACAGTGTATCCAATGCCTGGTTGCCAAAACAATGCATTTAATGCAGCAACTGCAATTGTAACTGCAGGCAGAGTGTATTTGATGCCTGTGATGACAATTTGAGTGCCTGCAGCAATTGTAACATTGGATCCTGCAATTGAATAATTCTGGATCCTGCCATTGGATGTCAGGATGTGAGGGTAGTGAGGGACATACATGTCTGCTTTGCCTGTGGTGCCATCAATGGACACAGGAATGAACCCATTGCCTGGGGTGAGACTGTTCAGTTGTGAGATGGTTGTATCAGCCATGGACTATATAATATTTATTTAAACATAAATACTTTTATGTCATATATGAATATATTGAACAGGTATTTGGAAGAATACAATGCTGCACCTGTGTCAGGCATCAGCTACCAGCAGTATGACATATGTGGCACAGAAGGATGCTACCAAGTGCTTGAACAGACCAGACTTGTGGCATCAACTGACACTCTCCAGCAAGCCAAAGAGTTGATTGATTCAATTACAAGTGGTTGTTAGCTGCTGGGTGCTTCAGAAGGGGCTGGAGCTGGAGCAGCTGGCTGATTAAGCTGAGGAGCAGCTTGTCCTTTGACTTTGTCCACCAACTCAAACACAGCTTCATAAGGAAGACGGCCCAGACCAGTTAACAGAGTGTTTACTTCTTGCAGAGATAGATCTAATTTCATAATATAATTTATATTAGAACCATGGTTTTGCAACATATTCCGAATAAAATTTATCTTGTTTCATGTTCAGATTTGTCCATTTAAAATGGTTTAACAATTTGGCCAATTCATGCACTGTGGTATCCATGTCAATATTATTATTCTCTTGAACCTTATCAACAGCATCTATGAGCTGTTGCAGGATTGTCATGAAATTATTTAGTCTTCTTTAACAAATTCCTTCTGGATGGGGTAAAGATAACATTTGACATCATCTGCAGAATAACTAAAATGCACCCCGGGATACTCATGCATCTTGTTATTGCAGTAAGTAGCAGCTGCTGCCACAGCTGCTTGTTCACTTTGTGCTTTGACTATCCTATCATAACTGATGTGAGGTTTGATTGAAAACAAACAACCAGGATCATCCACAGTCACCTTCACAAGCCACAAACCTGGCTTTTTGACTATGTTAATTTTTGCCATAACAGCAATACACCACCTCTGGTCTCACAACACAAGGTACAAAATCGAAGTACTTGTTTTTATCTTGATCATACCAACTTTGACATCCTCTGTACTCTATGGAAGGATCCATGGCATGCAAATCCAATTCTATCTTTGCCACAGCTTCCTTCACTGTGTAATCTGTTATGATTTGCTCTGCAGTCTTTTGCTTGACTGGAGCATCAAATTGCTGCAGAAGCTCACCCAGAGTGTTGGGCCCCATGGGCATGACGTGCACAACAGGAGCTCCTAGAATTGATGAAATAATTTTATTAATAATGTGCATAATGTGTTGAAGCATATTCCTCCTGCAAATCCCAATGCAATCAAAGCCAAGCCGATGGAACAGTCATTGACAAATGCTTTAACTGCCCAATGGATCCACTTTTTAAATGACATTACACAAGAGTGACTTGATCTTTTACCTGGATTTCAACTGTGTTGAGAAAAGCTTCAAGCTTCACATCATCAATGTCTATTTTGAATCTCTTGGCCATGTCCTTGGCCACTCTGCGGAGCAGAGGCTTGTTGTTCACCAGAGAAGTTAACACCATGTTGACTGTGCAATTGACTATGTTCATAAATCAATGTTAGATAACTTGCATGAATAAATCAAGCAAATTTAATACTTAGCATGAGCTTGTGTCTGCTTGTTGTCTTCAATTGTTTGGATGGTATTGAGCCTGCCATCAGGCAAGCCAGCACCAAGATACCACATTATGATCATTACTGAAACTGGATCCCACATGTTAGTTAATTTAATTCAAACTTTTGAAAATGAAATTTTAAAGAGAGATACAAATTGTACAATTTTGCACAAGCTATTAACGGGCAAAGAATAAAAAATACCACAGCAATTTCTATAAATTTCCTCACTCATTTACTTATATCAAAACCTTCATCTTCCAGAATAACTGCTGTAGCATCAGCAGACATGGCAATGGCATCTTTGTAGTTTCCCTGCTCAAGGCATTCCACAATGGCATCTGTCTCATTCATGACAACTGCTGTGTCAGCCAGATCATCCAAACTCAAAGGCACATGTGCATGCAATTGCATGTTGATCAACCACCGGGCCACATCATGTGCATCGTGATTGGCCTGCATGTACTCTTCCAGCTTAGAAATTGTAATCATAAAACTTGACAGCTTGCTCGCCCTTTTTATGTAACCCAAACAGGCTGTACTGTGTGCGTTGACCCACTTCAGCCCAACACTTGGCTTTGGTGCGCCAGCTCAGAGTCTTTGTTCTGTTTTTGATGTTGCTGGTATGTCTATACTGCTGTGCATGGTTGTCAGCAAAATGACCACTGAAGCCGCCGGGGTGAAAGTCTGTAGGTTTGCGTATGCATTCTGAATCCAGTTCACGAATTGTAACTCTACGCGGGCTGATCACTTCAATCACTTCCCATGCATCACGATCTGTGTAATGAAATTCTGTCACATGTTGGCCAACAAATGGCGCTTGTTCTGGCAATTGTACTGTCTTGAGGTTCATACAAACATTATGGTTGAATTATAAGATTAAGCAAGCTTTAAAAAAAACGGTCTAAAGTGGTTTATATCTCTGCGTAGATGGCGATGAGATGCATTAAATACCGCATATCTTTTGTTATTTTTGTCAGTCTTAATATATTCCGTCTTGTTTTTCAAATAATCTAACATTGATTTTCTATCATATTCTACTGCCCATCCTGTGTCTGTATCTACATGTATCATACGGTGATTTACTTTATCTTTTATTTCATCAGGATACACTCTGAACATTCTTTTTGACATATTACCTTTTACATCTGCAGAATAACTATTGTACCACGAATCTTTCTTAAATTCAAAATCAATACCTTGCAACTGTTTATCACGCCTATCATGAAACCAGGTTACCTTGTTATATGTCTTTTTAAGATAAGAGTAAACCATTTCTTCTGCTTTAACTCCCTTTTGCACGTTGGGGTTATCTCCAAAAGCTTCTATGGTAGTCTCAGTCCATTTACTTGTAATTCTATCACTCACACCATTAGTATCGGTGCAAGCTGGTGATGGTGCAACTGTTTCATCATATTCTTCTCTGAGCTCTTTGAATGCATCAATCCAATGCTCTCTTTTGTCTTGAAAGATTTGCACTTCTCCTGTTTCACACGTGATAAGAATAACCAGATCGGAAACAGCAATCCCCGTTCTCTCTTCGAACATATAACTATAAGCAGTAGCCTGCATGAAGTAATCCCATATCCACTCTTTGCGTTTAAACTTGGAACTGGTCTTAAAGTCTATTACAGATAATTTGCCTTTGTAGTATCCTATGCAGTCCACTTGACCTGCCACGCGCAATGCATCTGAGTACAAGTGTTGCTCCAAGCAAACTATATCGCTAATACGATCAAGATGGGGGGTAACCCTATCGAACATCTCGCCAATACTTTCGGTAACCGGTTCTTTATTAAGATACTGTTCACAATTATTATGAAACGTATTGCCTCGAACTGTAGCCGCTTTACTAATTTCCTTAGCTACTTCTTCTCCAACACGCTCTCGCCATTCCTTAAGTTGTTCTTTCTTTCGCTTAGAGATAACGGTTGTGACAGAAGGATATTTAGTACCGTCAGGGGTGACGTAATATCTTGTTCCCGATTCCAGAGTTACTTTTTGTAACACCGGCAGCTCTATGTTCATTGCCTATATATTATACGAATATAAAAAT
>Ga0247833_1008354_pt1 | contig 10530 bp, 9 predicted proteins | sample LaCruzMarch2015__7_FD_187117 | JGI IMG/M metagenome (GOLD analysis project Ga0247833, IMG submission 187117) | Freshwater microbial communities from meromictic Lake La Cruz, Castile-La Mancha, Spain - LaCruzMarch2015_8m | ecosystem: Environmental > Aquatic > Freshwater > Lake | place: Spain...
ACTTCCCCCCTTCGTCCGGTGCTGCCACCCGATATCCGGTCCCGCAAGGGTCAAGTGCCGATCGTTGTGCTGACCGCCTATTCAACCCCCATGGCCCGGCTGGTCGACACGCATTGCGATGTGGTTCTGGTCGGAGACTCTGTCGGCATGGTGGTGCATGGCCTGCCTTCGACGCTGGGTGTCACGCTGGACATGATGATCCTGCACGGCCGCGCGGTGGTGCGGGGGGCGCAAAAGGCGATGCCGGTGATCGACATGCCGTTCGGAACCTATGAGGAAAGCCCCGCCCAAGCCTATCGCAACGCGGTGCGGTTGATGACCGAAACCGGCGCGCCGGCGGTCAAGCTTGAAGGCGGGCAGCACATGGCCGAGACGATCGCCTTTCTGTGCGCGCGCGGCGTGCCGGTGATGGCGCATGTCGGGCTGACCCCGCAAGCGGTGAATACTCTGGGCGGCTACAAGGTGGTAGGCCGCGACAATGAGGCGGCAAAGGTCATGGCCGACGCCCGCGCGGTCGAGGCCGCAGGGGCCTTTGCAGTCGTGCTGGAGAAGGTGCCGATGGGCCTTGCCGGCAAAATCACCGCAGCCTTGGCAATCCCCACCATCGGCATCGGCGCGGGGCGGGATTGCGACGGGCAGGTGCTGGTGGTCGACGACATGCTGGGCCTGTTCACCGAGTTTCGTCCGAAATTCGTCAAACGCTACGCCGAACTTGGCCGCACCGCCGATGACGCCATCGCCGCCTATGCCGCCGAGGTGCGCTCGGGCAGCTTTCCCACCGCCGAGCACAGCTTTCCCGATGACGTGCCTGTGAAGCCGTGACCCCGATCCTGCGGACGGTCGCCGACATGCGCGCGCAGGCCCAAAGCTGGCGCAACGCCGGGCAAGTGATTGGCGTGGTCCCGACGATGGGTGCCCTGCACGAGGGGCATCTTTCCCTTGCCCGCCGCGCGCGGAGTGATTGTGACCGGGTGATCACGACGATCTTTGTGAACCCCAAACAGTTCAACAACCCCGATGATCTGAAACAGTACCCGCGCAGCGAAGCCGCCGATGCGGCCCTGCTGGCAACCGTCCCGGTGGATGCGATCTTTGCCCCGCCGGTCGCAGAGGTCTACCCCGAAGGCTTCATCACCAACGTCACCATGCAGGGCGTGGCGCAACCCCTGGAAGGCTACATGCGCCCCGGTCACTTTGACGGGGTGGCAACGGTGGTGACCAAACTTTTCGGCATGACCCTCGCCGACCGGGGGTATTTTGGCCAGAAAGACTGGCAGCAGTTGCAAGTGGTGCTGCGGCTGGTGCGCGACCTCAATCTGGCGGTGACGGTGGTGGGCTGCGAAACCGTGCGTGAAGGCGACGGTCTGGCCATGTCGTCGCGCAACCAGCGGCTTACGGCTGAGGGTCGGGCCAAGGCCCCGGTCCTATACGCCGCGATCAGCCGGGCGGCGGCGGAAATACGCGCCGGTCACGCCGACCGCATGGCGATCCGCGAGGCAGCTGAAACCATGCGTACCGCCGGCTTTGAGCGCGTGGAATACATCGAGCTGCGCGACGCCGAGACGCTGATGCCCTCGGACGACCCGCGCCGCCCGCGCCGGATGCTGGCGGCGGCCTGGTTGGACGGCGTGCGGCTGATCGACAACATTCCGGTCTGACCCGGCGCTAGTCTTGCGGAGCGCTTGCGCGCAAGGCTTTTGTCTCGTCGGCGCGCTGGCGCGCTTCTCCTCGGTCGATGGGGGTTTCACCCCCAAACCCCCAGAGTATTTCTGAAAAGAGCAAGTCTGGGCAGAAGATTCGGGACTTGGCGGATGGGGTCAGTTGCGGCAAGACTTGGCCCAGAGCGGCGCGCGATTTCCTTGCGTCGGGGTGATGTAATCAGCCGTTACATCCATATGTGATGCAGACCAGATTCATTGGAGGACGCGATGGCCGATTTCGACACGCAGATCAAGGAAAGCCAGGCGCAGGTCGCCGAGGCGCAGGCGAAGATCTCTGCCATCACCAGCCGGATCGAAGCGGCGCGGGCAAAGCTTGACCAGGGCGCCGAGCTCGACGTGGAAAACGCCACGCTCGCGGATGTGCGGCAGCACACCGACCTCATGAACGCGAATATCGCGGAACTGATCATGGGGCTTGATGACGTGACGGCGGGGTTCTCCAAGGACTTCGACGAGATGCGGACCAAGACCGGGATGGAGAGCTTTATCGGCATCTTCTCCTCGGCCAAGTCGGAATCGATGCGGCAGGAGCGGATGCGCTCGGCCAGCGTTGATGACAAGCTGCAGGACCTGATCGCCAAGTCGGATGTGATCGTGAAGCTGCTGCAGGGCCAACTTGACCTTCTGAACGTCCAAAAGGTCAAGGTCGAAGGCAACCTTGCCAGCACCTTGACCGAACGCGAAGAGACGGTGGGTGCCTTGGAGGCCGTGCGGGCCGAGATTGCCGCGATGGACCCCAAGCTGATCGAGCTGGAAAACAAGATCGCGGTTGAACAGGACGCCGCCGCACGGACCAAGCTTGAGACGGAACTTGCGACCCTGAACGCCAAGCACAACGCGCTGGTGCAGGACGAACAGGTGAAGCTGGCGAAGTCCCAGACGCTGGAGCGGTACATCGAAAAGGGCAAGACCTGGGTTGATTCGTTGCAGAACCAGGCGGCGACGCAGCTGGTGCTGATCAACAAGCTGCAGACGGATACCAAGCAGCGGGTGGTCCTCTATGACGCGCTGACGTCGTCGTTGAAGACTGCCCAGCAGCAGGATGTGGCGCACCGGATCAACGAGATCGGGGTGAAGACCGACCAGGAGGCCCAGACCGCAATGGCCGCGATTGGGGCCGCGACGAACGCCAAGATGGCCGACATGCTGGAACGGCATGAGGACCACATGGTCTTTGCCCGCGAAATTCTGGAGCAGAAGGCGAAGGCGGATGAACGCTTTGCCCGCCGCTTTGCGGCTATTGTCGAGAAGCACGACAAGAACGCGTATGGGGAGTGAGGAAGGTAGTTCTTGCCAATAGCCTCGGGAAGCCGGGGCACCATGGAAAGGGCCAAATTCGAATGCCTCGCTTCGTAAACTCTGCAGCAGTATTCATTGGAATATTGCTTGTGTTGGGGGTCACAGCGGCGTTTGCCAAGCTCGTAGTGACTCTTTGGATATTGCTCCTCAATAATTTTGGCGGCGGCGGTCTTTTATTCGGGACATTTACACTGGTTCCTGTCTGGTTCTGGATTGCCGTTAGATTCTTTTTCCCAGTCATGAAACAGCTTAGGTCGATCGATTTTGCTCCTGTGCGCCTTGCCACGCAGGCGGTGACTGTAGGGCAGGTGATAACGATTGTGTGCAAACACTTGGGCACCCTGCTTTCAGACATCGTTGCAGTCTTTCTCTGGATAAAGGGTCAGCTGAATGCCTGACCCCACCGTCAAAGACGTCCTCACCTCCGACCATGCCGAGCTTTACGACACGCTCGTCGCGCGGCGGTATTTTGCCAAGTTTGACCGGATTTCCGGGCATCTCGGCCGGGTGGCGGCGGAGATGGAGGCGGAGGGGCGGCTTTCCCGGACTGAGGCGCGGGTGCTGGGGGGATACCTCAAGGCCGTGGCCGCGACTTTCCGCGCGCTATCCCACAAGTACCTGATGACGGGGCGGGGGGAGGCGGCTCCGCGCCTGACCATCGACCGGCACGAAAGCGGGTTTCCTGTGGCTCAGGAACTCATGACCATGGCGGTCGATGCGCAGCAGGCGGACCGGCATCTGGGTGGAATGCCCTCGGAGACCGAGCTCAAGGACCGGATGGTGCGGCAGATCGTCGGGGATCTGACCATCCCCACGGCGCTGCAGTTCGCGCTTAGCCAGCGGTACTACTATGAGGCGCTGGCGGCGGGGAGCATCTTCTGGGCGCGGAACGATCCGGATGCGCAGTGGCTGGCGAACCGGGGTGAGCGGCGGCAGTACCTCGTGCATTGGGCGGTCTGGGATACCCAGGTGAACCTGCCGGTGGTCTATTTGATGGACCTGGAGGACAGCGGCAAGAAGCCCCTGCCGACAGATGAATACCGCTGGCCACAGGTGCAGGCCGCGCTGATGGCGCAGGCGATCGGGGGCCTCAAGCTGCTGACCATCGCCACCGGCTTTGACAAGGATTTCGCCGACCTGCACCCGGTCCGGCTGCGCCGCGTGATCCTTGGCCCGATGTATTCGGCCAGCTTCACGCTGCAATCCGGCCCGATCTCCAAGGTGCTGGAGGGGGCGCGCGCGCCCGAGGGGCAGGATTGGGCGCTGGTCTGGACGTTGGAGGACCTCCTCTCCGACCACGAGGAAGAGGTGAAGGAGGGCTGGTTCTCCTCCTGGGTGCGGCAGGTCTACAAGCTTGATGCCATCGCGGGGGCCGAGTTGGGGGCGACGCGGCAGGACCGGATGATCATCCTGCCGGAGCGGCCCTATCAGGTGCTGGTGGAGCAGAACCCGGCGGGTCTGCGGGGATTGCGAAAGTTCGTGGTTGGGGCCGGAGGGCGGTTGATCCCGGCGGTGTGATTGGCGGTGAGAGCCGGGGCGCTGCCCCGGACCCCGGAGTATTTTGAAAAGAGCAACTACCTTGCGATTTGCTCTTTGCCAAATACTCCCGCCGGAGGCCACTGGTAGGGGCGCAACAGCTGTCTGGAGGATGAGATGAGCACCCGCGACACGATGGAACTGAAGGAAGAGACGATCCGGGCGCAGTATGAGGCGGCCTTGGGGCTGGTCCTTGGCTTTGACCACGCGCCGCGGCTGGCGAAGCCTCTGGCCGAGGCGGCGGTGGAGCGGTCCCCTGGGGTAGGCGCGCGGCCCCGGTTCCGGTCGACCGTGCCTGGAATGTCGGCGCGGTCTACGGCGCGACCGGGGGGCGTGCGGCTGGCTGAGCGGATCGAGGGCTTAGGCGATGGGTTGGTCTCGCCGGTGCAGGCGGCCTGTCTGGGGGCGTTGCGGCGGGCCTTGGCAATTGCGCTGGCGATGGGGGAGACGTTCTCGGCGCAGTCGGGGCTGGCCGAGTTGAAGCGGGCGAACCTTGAGGGGCGGGTGCCGGAGCCCAAGCGCGGGGAGTTTGGCGAGCTTCTGGCCGGTGAGGCCTTGGTGGTGCTGTTCACCTTCGGCAATGCGCTGGCCTATCTGATCGCGCCGCATGTGGGGACCGCGACCGTCGAGCTGGGCGAGGTGGAGGAGGTGCTGACCGATAATGCTCCACTGGCGCTGCAGGGGGGGCTGTGGGAGCTGGATCAGGACATCGGGGCGCTCGCGACGGATGATGTGAAGCTGGTGGCGGTGGTGTCGGCTTTCGCCGAGGCGATGATGAAGAAGGTGGCGGTCCGGGCCGACGGGGGTGCTCGGGTTTCCGTGTTCACTGGCGGGTCGTGGAAGGTCGAGGCGGATGGGCTGACCATTGCAGGCTTCAAGCCGGCCAAGGCGGCGAAGGGTGGCATGATCGCCATGGCCTTCAAGAAACCTGAGGAGGTGGTTGGCAACCACATCGCCAAGTATCAGTCGCTGCGCCTCAGTAAGATGCTGATGGCCTATGATTTTGAGCGTCGGCTGAACCCGTTTGCCGAACTGGGCGGGTTCATCTTTACCTTCATGGGGGATGGCAAGCCGGGGACGGGGAAGACCACGCTGATCCAGATGATGGCGGGATTGCTGAATGATTACTGCAAGGTGGCGGGGTATCCGTTCCGCTATCAGAACTTCTCCATCGACCAGATTGACAGCTATCAGGGCAAGTCGGGGCAGAACGCGAAGGCGTTTATTGATGCGGTTCTTGATCCGACTGTGATCGGGTTTGGCACCATCGACGACATCGACCAGGTGGCGGGCAAGCGGGGGGACCGGCAGTCCTCGGCGGGTCAACAAGAGGTGACGGCGGTCTTCATGCAGGCCTTTGCGGGGGCGGGGACGGTGGTGCGGGGGAACTGCACCTTCGGGATGTTCAGTAACTACCCGGAGAACGTGGACGACGCCCTGCGGCAACGGGCCGGGGCGCGGTTTCTGGTGGACGGGCCGCAAAGCCGGGAGGATTACATCGACATCCTCTCGCTGCTGCTGGGCAAGAACCACGCGATCCCGGTGGGCGAGCATGAGTTGTTCGCGGCGCAGGAGATCAGGAAGGCCGTCGCCGCCAGCTTCGAGGGGCATTCGAAGCCGCATGAGGCGGGGCTCTTGAAGGTCTGGGACCGGGTGTCGGGCGAGATTGACAAGCTGGATACCCTCGCCAAGATGGGGGCCTACCTCAAGGCGATCCAGCAGGCGGATGAGCGGTTCACCGGCCGCGCGATCAAGAACATCACCGATGCGGTGAAGGTCCGGGCGATGGACTTTGAACTGCCCGATGAGTGGATGGAGGAGCCGGACCTGTTCCTCTTCAAGCCCTATGACGAGAAGCTGGCGATGATCCGGGGGCTGATGACGCCGATCTCGGTGGAGATGGTGATCCAGGAGATCAACCGCTATGCGGATTCCGAATTCCGCTATGCCGACAAGTCGGATGAGGTGGCGATTGAGGGGATGGTGCGGGATTTTGGCCGGACGGAAGAGGCGAAGCGGCGGTATGTGGAGGGGAAGGGGTGAATTATGAATACGTTTGGGCCAGCATTTATGGCCTTCGTCGTCGGCGGGATCGTCGCAATCGCAGTGCTGCTTTTGCAGCAGGCTTTCTCAGAAAAAAATCGATCAAGGATCCGCAGTGTTTTTCAACGCCTGAACCTAGTCGCTCTGGCGTGGGGAGGTGTTGGAGTAGCTTTTTCTTGCATGGTGACGATTGCTGCGGCTGGTTTAAGCTCAAACGATCGACTGCTGCCAGCCATACTGATGCATCCAATGGACTTTCTATTCTGGCCCGCCATCTTGGGGTTCCTAGGTGGATTATCAGTTTGGATAATCAGACGACACTAGCCAATCAAGGTGGCGATCCCTCTATTGGTCTTGGCTCCCCAGCCCCCCACCCCCAGCCCCTCCCCACGAGGAGGAGGGGAGGCGCTTTGTTGGTTGGGGTGGGTGCTGGTTGGGGGCGATGTGGCACCCCCTCCCCCTCGTGGGGAGGGTTGGGGTGGGGGGCCTCGGGCATGGGGTGTGACGGATGACCGGCATTCACCCGATCACCCGCGCCAATGCCCGCAAGCTGCGCCATGCGATGACCCTGCAAGAGCGAAAGCTTTGGACGAAGCTGCGGGATTTGAACCGGATGCTGGGGCTGCATTTCCGGCGGCAGGCTCCGATTGGGCCGTTCATTGCGGATTTTGCCGATCTGGGGCGGAAGGTGGTGATCGAGATTGATGGGGGCGGGCATGGTGGGCCTCGGGACGTTGTCAGGGATGAGTGGTTAAGCGCGCAGGGGTTTCAGGTGTTGCGGTTCTGGAATCCGGAGGTGTCGGGGAATATCGAGGGTGTGATGCAGGTGATCTTCGACGCGGTGGGTGGCGAGTCTTTGGACGACGCCCCCCCACCCCATCCCTCCCCCACGAGGGGGGAGGGAGGCTCTGAGCTTTCAGCGTTGTTCGATGTGCATGGGGCAAGAACCTCCCCTCCCCCTCGTGGGGAGGGGCTGGGGGCGGGGGCACGCCGCCAGAAGGGAAAGCACCATGAAACGCCCCACCCAGCGCAGCCAGATGTTCGGTAACCTGATCGACGTCTCCTCCCCGTCGCCCTGACCCCGCCCTGACCCCAGCCTACGCCGAGGAGGGGGTGCTTCTTCGGTTGGCGTTGGCGATGGTTATGGGCGGCTGGGTGCTCCCTCCCCCTTCGTGGGGAGGGTTGGGGGTGGGGGGCATGACGGATGCCCGGTATCCACCTGATCACCAGGGCCGGGGCGCGGTGGCTGCGCCTTGGCCGCGTGACCCCGATCAATCAGTTTTTGGCAAAACCGGAGCGGTTCAGACCCGTGCCCGGCTGACCGGAGCGGTCGGTGAGGCGTGATCAGGCAACGGACGCTTCTGCACAGGCGCTGCGCAGGCCATCCGGCACCGTCAGCAATGCGGCAAGCCCGCAGTTGCCCTTGGTCAGATCCGCCAGCGTGACCATGTCCAACTCGTGATAGAACGCCTCAAGCGCGCGCGCGACATAGCTGCGCAAACGGCAGCTTGCGGACAGCGGGCAGGTGTTGGTGTCGGGTACAAAGCATTCGGCAAAGGGCACGCCTGCTTCAAACACACGGAAAACCTCTCCCATAGAGATCCGGGCAGGTGGACGGGCCAGGCGCAGACCGCCGTTGCGTCCGCGCAGGGTTTCCACGAAGCCATGCGCCTGTAGCTCGTTTACCACTTGCAGCAGATGGTTGAGCGAGGCGTTGCAGGTCTGGGCGATTTCGGCACTGCGCAGCGTGGTACCTTCGTTGACCGCGCAGGCCATCAGGATGCGCGCAGCAAGGTTGGTCTTGGTGGTCAGGCGCATGAAGTCGCTTTCTAGGTGCAGGTTTGCTGTGTCTAGACGCGTGAAACCCGATCATCCTTGATCTGGATCACGTCACTAGGGCGCAGCCTAGCCTAAGTGACATTGAAAATGAAAGTTTGAGTGAGCCGGTGACCAAATCCCCTGCGCTGCCGTCCGACGTGTCTGCCCGGCTTGCGGCCGTGCTGTCCCCCGGTCACCGATACCAGCGTCGTGCTGCGGGACTGTCGGTGCTGGCGGGGTTGGTCTGGCCCGTTCAGGCGGCTGTGGTGGCTTGGGCCCTTGGGGATGTGCTGACCGGGGCATCGCCCTCACCGCTCTGGGCAGCGCTTGGATTTGCCGGGCTTGGTCTTTTGCGTTTGGCCGTCACCTTTGGAGCCGAAGCCCAGTCGCAGGCTGCAGCCGAAGCGATCCTTGCACGGGCGCGCGCCGGAATCGTTGCCACCGAGGCGCGTCGGGCGGGCGACAGCAGCTTTGGCGGGGCGGGAAGTGTGGCCGCGCTGGCCGGGGAAAAGCTGGACCTTCTGGCCCCTTATGTCTTGCGCTATGCCCCGGCGCGGGCGCGGGTAATGGTGCTGCCCCTCGTCATTCTGGGACTGGCGTTCTGGCACTCCTGGGCGGTCGGCGTTGTCTTGCTGATTTCGGGTCCGTTGATTCCGGTGTTCATGGCGTTGATCGGAATGGCCGCAAAGGAAGCCAGCGCCCGCCAGATGGCCGAGATCGGCACGCTGAACGATTTTTTGGTCGAAAGGCTGTCGGCGCTGGTCGACATCCGCTTGCTTGGGGCGGCGGACCAGATCTTGCAGGGCTTTGAACGTCAGGCGGGTGATCTGCGGCGTCGCACGATGGCAGTACTGGGGGTCGCCTTCCTGTCCTCGACCGTGCTGGAGTTGTTCGCGGCGATCGGCGTGGCGATGGTGGCGGTATATGTCGGGTTTTCGCTGCTGGGTGCTTTGGATTTTGGTGCTTGGGGGGCAGACCTGACCCCTCGGGCCGGGATCTTCCTTTTGTTGCTGGCACCGGAATTTTACCAACCCCTGCGCGATTTGTCGGCCGCCTGGCACGACAAGGCGGCGGCCACGGCGGTCATCGACGAAATGGCCGCCTATTCCCTGGATGCCGGGGCACAGCTGCCTGGAACTGGCGGGCCGGCCGCGCGCCTGTCCGGTCCGGCGGGCGTGCGCCTGAGCGGCTGCGTAACGCCTGAGGGAAAGGCGCTGCCCGACATCACCATCGCCCCGGGCGAGCGTATCGCCCTCGTCGGGGCCAGCGGCACCGGCAAGACCAGCGCGCTGCGGCTGATGGCCGGGCTGGACCTGCCGCAGGCGGGCAGCGTCATCGTCGCGGGGCAGAGGCTGACGGCCGAAAATGCCGATGCGTGGCGGGCACGGTTGGGCTGGATGCCGCAAGCCCCGCATTTCCTGACGGGAAGCTTGCGGCAGAACCTGACCCTTGGCCGAAGCGGAGACGTGGCGGGCGCGCTGGATCTTGCGGCTGTCGGGGCGGTGGTTCAGGCGCTGCCACAGGGTCTTGCCACCCGTTTGGGGGAAACCGGAGCCGGGCTGTCGGGCGGTGAGGCGCGGCGGATCACGCTGGCGCGGGCGGTTTTTGCCGGCCCGGATCTGGTGTTGGCAGATGAGCCGACGGCCGACCTTGATGCCGAAACCGCAGACAAGGTCACCAAGGGGCTGTTGGCCCTGGCCGCGCTGGGGATCACACTGGTTGTGGCCACCCATGACATGGCTTTGGCCGCGCGCATGGACCGGGTCATTGATCTGGGGGGCACCCGATGACGGCACTTTGGGCGATCTTCCGGGTGATCCTGCGCGACCAACGCAGGGCCATGGTGCGGGGGGCCGCGCTGTCTGTGGTCGTGCTGGTGATGGGCGTGGCGCTGTTGGGCCTGTCGGGATGGTTCATCACTGCGGCGGCGGCGGCAGGTCTGGCCGGGGCAGGGGCCGTGTTCGACGTGTTTCGCCCTTCGGCGATGGTGCGGTTTCTGGCGCTGGGTCGGGCGGCGGCCCGGTATGGCGAGCGGATGTTGACCCATGACGCCACCCTGCGCGCGCTTGAAGGGCTGCGCTTGCGCGTCTTGGCGGCGCGACTGTCTGCCCCC
>Ga0247833_1008362_pt1 | contig 10517 bp, 9 predicted proteins | sample LaCruzMarch2015__7_FD_187117 | JGI IMG/M metagenome (GOLD analysis project Ga0247833, IMG submission 187117) | Freshwater microbial communities from meromictic Lake La Cruz, Castile-La Mancha, Spain - LaCruzMarch2015_8m | ecosystem: Environmental > Aquatic > Freshwater > Lake | place: Spain...
CCCCCGCCCCCACTACCATAACTAGTTGATAAAGCATCTCCGCCATCTTCTAACATGCCGACTCCGCCAATTCCTCCAACTGCTGGACGACCATCACTACCCCGTCCTCCTCCTCCTCCGCCACTACAACTAAATCCAATAAAGGGTTCTATCGCTATTGCCGTTACGGGACCGTTTGCTCCAGATGTAGGTGAAGTAAGTGTTGCATTGCCACCTCCCGGTGGACCGACATACGCCCTATAAGTCCCGCCAGCCCCCCCTGCACCCCCAATAGATGAATAACTTATAGTATAGCTTACTGGTGAATTGAATGTAGATACACCACCGGAAGTTGTTGATACAACAACGCTATAATTGCCTGCCGTCAATGTGCCTGTAATAATTGAAACGTTTCCGCCATCTCCACCTCTGCCGCCACTGTAATTAGTCCCAATCGTCCCATTACTGCCATTAAAACCTGGATTAACTAGTAATGCCCGAAACGGCGTTGAACTTGATACGCTATATGTTCCGTTGGCTACAAACATAGTTCCTAAATATGTTCTGTATTGAGCACTCCCTACGCAATCTATACTCATATACTTCGAGCATATACCCTTTAATATATCTACGTCTGTATCTAAATATGACATTTAGATTATATTTATATTAAAAATATGAGAATAAATCAAATTTTTAATAAAATTCTATGACCTTACCATTTAAACGACCAACGGGAAGCAGAGCCGCATTATTCGCCTTGGCCGCCTCGTAATTCTCCATAGCGTATATTTCATTCTTCGCTTCGTTGTATGCGTATTTTTTCTTACCAACCGTTATTTGTTTGATTTTCAACTTGACCTCCTTGGTATCCAGTTCCGGCTTCACGTGCAGATCCTCGTCAATGGAAGGATACGAACTAAATGCGTTGGACTTGATGCTTCCATATGTATAGCACTTCAACTTGTTGTTACCGATTCCGGCATATGTACTGCAATCAAATGCGCTCTGTTTCACGTATGTCAAGAGCTGCTGATTGATCTTATTTTTTATGCCCGCGGTTTCAAAGAGCGACTCGTCCGTCGTGACCGGTTTACTATTCACTTTAGATACGTCCTTTTCCATCAACGTCTTGTTTCCAGATGCCTTCAGTTTCTCCATATTGAAGGTCGCCATGTAGAGGAATACCTTCACCGTGCGAAGCTCCTCGGGCAATTTAGAATGACTGCAAATACGGCGGGCGCGACCGATGACCTGGTCCACACGCACCATGTGCCAATATGGTTCCACGATATGGACGAAGCGAGTGTTTTTCAAGTTAATGCCCTCAGCGCCGGATGACGTAATCATAATGATTTTAATTACTTCACCCATATGGTTGTTCTCAGCGACACCCTCAAACGACTGCGTGATGGTGCTCGGAACATACTCCCACTGGCTGTTGTAGATCTTGAGAAGAATATCCTTCTCCTCTTCGCTCTCCGTTCCAGTATACAACATGAATTTGGGCTTGTCTTTGTCTTCGTCCGTTTGATCTATCGTCCATTCATTCGCGGATTTCTTATGGATTTTGAATTGGGCGTATCCATTTGCCTCTAGTATGATCTTCATCAGACCGATGCCCTCTACAGTCCTGAATTGACTGTATAACAAATGCAGGCCGACATTCGCTGGATCCATAATATTCTCTAGGATCCTTGCAAATTTAGGGCTGAACTCTTTGAGTTTATCAGGGTTCAAGAACTCGTCGGGACGATCGGCCAGGTATTGGAGCGCAATCTGAATACGTTCAGCGTATTCTACGGGGGATGAATCACCCTCATCGTTCACGCCCCCCTCGTCATCCAATGCGTCTTCCTCGGTGGGTGTTCCTCCAATCATGCGAGCAAATTTATTATCGTGTGCGGGGGATTCATCCCCTTCTTCTGCGTGTCTTCCTCCCATCATGCGAGCCAATTTATCCTCATCTTCTTCCTCTTCTTCATCATCCCCCTTCTTCTTCACAAAAGGCATCGGTCTTCCCGGCGGATCAGGAAACGCAAAATTACAGCACGCACGAGAACGAATCCTATAAGACGACGTTGTTTTAAACAAATCATCGCCCTTCTTCGCCTTCTTCTCGTTTCGCTGTCTCGCAGTTTCCTTGTTGCGCTCAATCTCGCGTATCTTCTCATACGCGGCGAATTGATAATCGCTCATCTCCACTTTAACCTCCTCATAATCATGCTCGTCGCCATTCTCATCTTCCCATTTCACAATAGAAGGCAACAAACTATCCTGCGTATTAGGGAAGAACGAAGTCAAACCGAGAACCCTACGAGTAAATAGATCATTGTTTTTAATGATTTCCGCATCTGTATCAACGAACATACCAAGGAACGAATCCTTGTCATCAGGTAGCGCCTTATTTATCACGACTTTAGTCGCGGAATCAACGACTTCCGTCTTGTCGTTATTCAATATGCGAACAACCATCCTCTGAAAATCCGCGTCGGATATATTACCACTTTCATCTAGACGCACCCCGGCATACCCATCCGCGATTTTTCCAGCCTTCACCGGTTTTTGGACGTTGACAAACCCATAGGGATTGCGGGTGATCGTCAATGTGCCGTTATTGTACGCGATGTAATCGTACGTATTGAAATTCGCCGCTGCAAACATCTGGAGAATCGTCTCTGTAGTAACTGTGTCCTTGATACGCAGTTGGAACGTCCATGTCTTGATCGCCCCGCGCAGCATATTGAATAAGATCCCGATCTCATTCGGGTAGTTAATGATGGGCGTACCGGTCATCATGACAATCTTGACATTGGTGGCCTTCATCAGATAATCGTATAACATGTACGAAATACTGGTGGGCTTCTTGATCTGATTCACAATACGACTAACGAAATTATGCGCCTCATCAATGAGAACAACGGTATTATCAAACGGATTCACGGTGTTGTCCTTGGATAATTCAGAAAAGATACGCTGGATATTCGGAGCGTTGTAGTGGATCTCCTTGTATTTATGTTTAATCATCTCGTCCAATTGTTCGTCAATCGCATTCTGCTCGGAAGTGCTGAGATCCGTGAAATTAGGCGATTTCTTAACATCCACCAACCACGCGCCCTTGTGTTTCTGGATGTACGTAGGCGAAAGGGAAAGTGCACTAGATAGCAGCTTCTCGTACTCAGGTTGTCCGACGATGGAAACAAACTCCCAATACTGATTCTTGCGATACAAGTGGTCTCCGCAATCCTTCAACTGAGAAAAAAAGTTTTTACTCAGTGACGCGGGGGTCATAACAAATATTTGTTTGTCGGTTTTCATACCCTCTGCAATGGCAATAGACGTACATGTCTTACCTGATCCGAGCGCGTGGAGCAACAACAACCCACGATACGGGGTCATCAAATTCAAATAATCGCGCACAGCTTTTTGGTGAGTCAATAGCTCAAAATCTACGCCACTAGACTTATCACAAGACGCTTCGTCGGATTTATCCAGAATCTCTTGGCGGTATGGCTGGAATAACTTAGATAGCTTCTCAATAGAAAGTTTACGATTATTCATATAGTACGATGATGCCTTGTGAATGATCTTACCTGTGGGTTTTGGTAGGCGCTCAGCAAGCTTATTCTTACCGAGTTTGACCTTCGCAATGGGTGCTTGCACTGCAACAGGCGCTTTCGCAGCAACAGCAGGCGCAGGCGCTCCAGTAGCGATTACGATTTTCTTACCGGTTGCCTTTTTTACTTTAACTATAGGCGCTATCGGCGCAGCCGTTGCAGCTGCATCTACTTCAGCTTCAGGCTCCATTACACTTACAGGCACAACTGCTGCAGCAGGTGCTTCCGTTACCCCTAGTTGTATTCGCTTACGGATTAAGTCGCGATTAATATTGGTTGTAGGATCCTTTCGCATGTCTACCACGCGGACCGCCGCCGCCTTTTTCTCCACTACTTCAACTTCCTCGTCTTCCTCATCATCTTCTTCCTTATCTGCCATTTTTTTTTCTGGTTCTTCCACATATTTCCCGATCCGCACTGTGAAATCGGTTTTAGGCTTTACTACATGATTCGGTTTTCTTTGTAACAACGCTAAATAATCGCCCATCGTCTATATAAGTAGTGTATATTCTTTTTACTAGAATCCTGACAAATTACGGATGGCCGTTTCGCAAGAGATCTGCTCTGCCTTCTTCTTGATCTTGTGTACGCCTTCTCCGAGGAAAACCAGTACCTTCCCCTTTTCCGACATGTACTGATGCAAATCGCTATAAGAACGGAACTGGCCCACTGGAATCGCGCCGGAAATGGCGACATTATGAATCTGTTGTCCTAAACACAAATATACGCCCATGTGATAACCAGTTTCCGCGTCATGCTCCTGAGTCTCCAGATAATGAGGAGTAACCTTGAACTCCTTCTGAATCTTGACTTGTAGGATGTTCTTGTAGTTATCGTCGTTCTGGATAAGAGTGATCCAATCCACATGTCGCTCAAATACACTCTCCACGAAGACCTGCACCATTTGAAACCCCGGACCAGATATGAATAGATTTTTGAACCAACCCTCCTCATCATTCACCGAAATACGATTGTAATCCAAGAACATGGCGCCGATAAATGCCTCAAACAAACATCCCAGCTTCTTCAAGTTGGTGCGAGTCTGCTTAGACTCGGCGTGCTTTGATAGCACGTACCACCTATGCAATCCCATCTCCATCGCCATCTTACCGATCGCCTCGTTCTTCACGAGCGCGATCTTCTTCTCCGTCATGAATCCCTCATTCTCTTTCGGGAAACGCTTATACAGATACAACTTGGTAATACATTCTAGAACACCGTCACCCACGAACTCCAGACGCTCATTAGACTTGGTATATAGATCCAGACAATCGGGAGGTTTAGGCGCAATAACGATGTTGTTTTGTTGGTTCTCCAGTTCCGGGCGGCGAATATAGGAGCGGTGAATGAACGCGCGCTTATACAGTTGGAAGTTATGGATCTTCGCGTTAATTCCGTATCGCCCCAAAAACTGCTGAATTTCATCCACTGGAATTTCCTTATTTAGGGGATTGTAGGGATCAAATATATATGTTTCAACGCCATTCGGCTTCTTCTCAACGCGGATATCGTCGTCGGCAGTAATATTCATTTTATTTCGTAAGTAATAGGTTATATCCAGATCGCTTTATGCAGATTCAATTTTATTACAATTGCGTTTATAATAAAATCTATTTAGACTATATATAAAATGGTCCTTAGTACAACTTCTAGAGCTAAAAGTGCCGCTATGCTAAACCAGAACCAGGGGGGCGGAGACAAGAAGGCCGGTATCGCGCGCGCGGTCAATGTTGCGATGAGGGTTGCGTTTGAGGCACGTGGGGAGCCGCAGCCGATGTCTTTCATGATGGCCCCTGCTTCCGTTTCCAGGTCTACTGGCCGTGGAATCGGGTGGAGGTTCGGTGAGAGGTAAACGAGGGAACCTAGGTTCCCCTAACCCCCCTCCTTAGGAGGCAGGAGGTAGGAGTTAAATGAATTAAAATACTATATTAGAGATTTCTGTATATTCTCTAATATAATGAAGATAGTAATTGATGAACGCGAAACAGGACTCTACGAGAAATGCATTGCAATCCTCTTAACAAGTGATTTACCAACAATTGTAGTATCAAAACAGGTTCTCCCTTTAGGCGATATTTTATTCAAGACGGATGAGGATTCATTGGTTTGTATAATTGAACGCAAAAGCCTAACCGATCTACTCGCTAGTGTAAAAGACGGTAGATACGAAGAGCAATCGCACCGTTTGTCGCATAATGGTGAGTGTTCTCTACACCAAGTAATGTATTTGATTGAAGGAATGATGAGTACGCTGAGGACACCACAAGAAAAGAAACTGGTATATTCGTGCATTGCGTCGCTAAATTGCTTCAAGGGATTTAGCGTTCTCCGTAGTAATTCTATCCAAGAAACGGCAGAGATGTTGATTTGGATGGCGGACAAGATCGGACGTACCGTACACAAGCTACCTATCGCGACAAATGCTGGTGAAATCGCACAGGTTAGTACCGAGCAAAACTATTGTACGGTTGTGAAGAAGACGAAGAAGGATAATATTACTCCCGATAACATTGGAGAAATATTACTATGTCAGATTCCTGGGATCAGTTCTACAACCGCAATTGCTATAATGAAGAATTTCACGTCATTCGCGCATCTCATGGACGAAATCAAAACAAACCCGAATTGTTTAGATAATCTGACATGTGAGTCAAATGGAAAAACTAGGAAAATCAGTAAAAAGTGCTTGGAAAGTATCGTGTCATATTTGCGACCGCAAACGACTATTTAAATCATCGCTATATATATAGCATGAAATATGACATAATAATTATTGGTAGCGGAATCAGCGGGTTGTATGCCGCTTATAATTTAAAAAAAATGTCACCCGATAAATCATTTCTGATTCTTGAAAAATATAAAAAGCAGTGGATCGGCGGCAGAACAAGCAATGAGATGTTTTATGGAACTGAAATTGTAACTGGTGCTGGAATCGGACGTAAAAAGAAGGACAAATTACTACAAAAATTACTGGATGAGTTGGATTTGAATACCAATGAGTTTACAATTAAGCCACATTACTCGCCAATGTTTACTCCTTTGGATGTGAAAGAGATAATAGATCATCTGAGAAGCGAATATACAGGACAGCGAACCACATTTAAGGCATTTGCAACAAGCATTCTCGGAGAAAAAACATACAAGCAATTTGTACTTTCAACAGGGTATACCGATTTTGAGAAGGAGGACGCGCATGATACATTATATCATTATGGCATGGATGATAATTATTGTTGTTCAAAAGGATTTACTGTGCCATGGCGGAAAATGGTGTTGAAATTAGCTGATGAAATTGGAGAACCGCATTTTAAATTCTCAAGTAACGTATCTAAAATACTCAAACAGGATGGTGAGTTTGTGCTGGATACTGAAGGAGGCAAACAATATACGTGCGGCAAAGTGATTGTCGCGACTACTATAACTGGTATAAGAAAATTATTACCAAACAAGATTTACAGGGACATTGAAGGACAGCCATTCTTACGTCTGTATGGAAAGTTTACCAAAAGCTCTATACCGATTATGAAGGAATATGTGAAAGGATATACATTTTTGCCAGGACCACTCCAGAAGATTATGCCTATGGATTCAGATGCGGGCGTGTATATGATTTCTTATAATGATAATAATAATACATTAGCATTAAAAAATAACCTTGAGAATACACCCGAAAATAGGGATATGTATTGTAGACTAATTGAAAAATCATTGGGTATTCCGACCGATTCATTACATCTGATCGCAATTAAGGATTATTATTGGCCGGTGGGAACACACTACTATAAGCAACTGAATACGTCCGTTTATAAGGACAGAGCTGAATTTATTGATTTCGCCCAACATCCCGAAAATGGAATTTTGGTAGTGGGAGAAGTGGTTAGTAAACACCAAGGATGGACGGAAGGTGCATTAGATAGTGTTCGGGCGGTTCTTACAAAAAAATGGATAAATAGCACAGTTTAAATAATGACATCTAATTTGTCCCTTTTCTTTTTTGGCTCTGGTTCTGGTTGTGGTTCTGGGTTTTCATCAGGTGGCTCTTCATTCGGGATCGGAATCACCTCTTTTTTAAACTTATCGCTCATATAGTAGTAATATATACAAAAAATATCCAAATATAACACAAAAATAGTTAAGGGCAGCGCCGGAGGCGCATATGAAAACTTCGTTTTCAAGAACCTATGCCTTTACTGAGGAGGGGTTTAAGAGGCAGCGCCGGAGGCGCATATGAAAACGAAGTTTTCAAAACCTAGGTTCCCCTTATTATACGGACAGATCAGTGTTAGCATAGGATTTAGGAACAGCATGATCCTTGTATAAGCTGGGGAAGAACTGCGTTTTCGGGTTGAAATACGTAGGCCTTCCAACCTCATTGTCTTCATATTTGCCAGATTCTACAGCATCTTGCGTGAATTCAACGCCACCCCAGTTTGTATCCATAGGATTGTCGCTCGTCTTCGCCTTTTCCGTGGAGTCATGGACCGCATCCAACTGTGTATAAACGCCAACTTGTAAGCCTAAAGGATCAAACCCGGGGTAATTGTTCACATTGTATATCTTACTCTTTCGGTTCGCGTCAATGATCGGTGCAATATCTACGGGTGTCATGCCACCCTGTTGGTCGAAGACGCCAGGCCTAACACGGTATACATCGCGTCCCTGAGTATCATTTTCCTTCTGTAAGAACAAAACCGGGCAAGATATTCCCCTGGCGCGTTCATTCTTCAGGTAATCAATATATTCATCTAAACTAGCAAATTGCTGGATTTCTTTATCCGCATCATCATATAATATCAATTGTTCTCCCTTCTTAACGAGAACTTTCGGGCACTTGACTTGCACTTGTGCCTTATCCTGAGTCTTTGTCTGTGTCTGCATTGGCTCTTGCATTACAGACGACGCGAGTAATACTAATGAGAATACAACAATTAAAAATACAATCGGTCCTACGCGCATATATAGTAATTCGCGAAAATAATTCTCCATTGACATTTATCTATACATAATGTATAAACGAATGCCTGTAAAAAACAAAACAATAAAACAAGTTCGTTTTAGTAAACTAAAACGACGAAAACATACGCGTAGAAACAAGAAGGTTGTTCTTACACCTAAACCGATATTATTAAACGGCGCGCCGAAAGAAGTGAAAATGGAAGAACTCAATTTAGACGCTATGCCGAAGATGAATAAAAAAACAGTTGTCATGGGTGTTATCTACGCAAAATGGTGTCCGCACTGCAAGGATTTGATCCCAGATGAAAATGATACTGAAACCCAGCCCAAGTGGCAGCAAATGATTAATATAATCAAGGGTATGAAAAATCGCGACCGTGATATGTATTACATACAATTGGAGGATGACGAAATACGAAACCAGGGAAAATTAGATAGACTTAACAACGGTTGTAAGGGAATATGCCGAACTCCAGTTACAGCGAATGGATACCCAACGGTATTCAGAATGAGTGGCGGAAACTTAGAGATCTACGATGGTTTACGGGAACCCAGTGCTATGGCGGAATGGTTTATCAGCGTAGGAGGGACCTAGGTCCTTGAAAACTTCGTTTTCATCTGCGACTTCGTCGCAACCCTACCCCCCTCCTCCTATCGGTAGATTATAGATTAACAAAGGACGTGGCTATATTCGGTAGGAACCAGTAAAATATATGATATTGTATATTATGGATGGTATTGTAAACACAATTGTTACAGATATAGAAATAAACCGATTGTTTTTGTTGGATTACACCCTTGAAGATTTAAAATGGCACGATTTTTGAGTGTTTTTTCATTTTTTCAATATCCCCAAAATACGAGAAAAAATTTCTTCGCTTGATAAAAACTCATATTTACGAGACTTATATAATTTATCACACTTACTATTATTTTCTTTCCATTTATTCAAATCAACAAATCTAAATAATTTATCTTGAATTTCGTCAGGATTTTTCATCCATTCGTCAAAAAAATATTCTTTCCTTGTATTCAATTTATCAATTTGTCTAAAAAATCGTTGTTTCAGTGTGTTCTCAGTAGACGATATATAATAATTATATTTGCTATAAAGATTATAATATATATCACTATTATCCATCAAACCTAAACACAATTCCGCATCTAACCCAACAAATATAACAGGTTTATCACTATGGCTTCTAATGTATTTGTCAATGTATTTTTGATATGTTTTTGATTGTGGTTGTGGTTGTGGTTGTGGTTGTGATAAAAAAACTCCGTGTAAATCATCTAAATCGCAAACATGTATTTTATCATGATATTCTTCCAATAATTTATTACCGATTGTAGATTTTCCAGAACCTTGTGTTCCAGCAATATGAATTATTATATTTTTACCACCCCCCATTTTTCTTGTTTTATTTTTTTTATTTTTAAAATATCGTTTTGTCATATTATTATATATATATATATATAATAATATTAATGTCAAAAACAATGTACTATCCAAAATTGTATAATTATGAAATGGTGTGAAATAATTTTGGGTCTATGTCGCAATTAATGCTATACCTTTCTATACTTTTGTCTATACAATTACTTAGTTTTTGTATATATTCTTTGAATCCACTAAAATACATTTTCTTGATTTTTTTGTGTTCTATCATTAATTCGGTTCTCTCCATTCCTATCTTGGTGCTATCTATTTGATGGGTTAAAGTCGTAATACCCTCTTCCAATGCTGGAATCTGGTTGTTTAAATATAATTCCCATTCAGTTTTTTGTGCTATTTTGTTTTCATATTTATTCTTTTCTTGTTCCAATGTTATTTCCAAAAGTATAATATTTTTATCCATCGTCTTAATATCGTCATCATAAATCAATTGCGGTTTAATTCTATCTTTGAATTTATGAAGAAATGAAACCCATTCAATTCGTTTCTTTTCAAGTTCAGCATTTGCT
>Ga0247833_1008365_pt1 | contig 10512 bp, 10 predicted proteins | sample LaCruzMarch2015__7_FD_187117 | JGI IMG/M metagenome (GOLD analysis project Ga0247833, IMG submission 187117) | Freshwater microbial communities from meromictic Lake La Cruz, Castile-La Mancha, Spain - LaCruzMarch2015_8m | ecosystem: Environmental > Aquatic > Freshwater > Lake | place: Spain...
CGAAGAACAGCCAAGGCCCGCCAAAATTTCAAGAACGCATTTCCGTTCTCAAGAACGGACGGCGTTCAGGAACGGCGTTTCCAAGTTTGATAATCTGGAGCCTTAGAGATTGTTGAGGAGGATGAGGATGCTACGTGCTTGCTTTTCACCGCTTCTGACGCTTCTCGGGCTACTCCGATTAAGCGCTGGGTTCCTTCCCAACGCAGGCGTTCGTCCTTGTAATCATCATGTTGGTATCATTGTTGCCAGTAATGACGTCCTCAGTCGACTACTGCAACTCCATCTTCAGTTCATGACACACTATGAAGAGATCCAGCTAGATACAGATCACGGTATGAGCATATTCGATATCACCTCGCAAATCGAGGCCATCATAGCTAAGAGTGAGTGCAAAGAGGGTACTGTTACAGTGCTCAGCAAGCATTCGACCGTATCAGTGTCGATCAATGAAATGGAGGGACGACTGGTCGACGAGTGAGTGACATCCATTCATTTAATCCATTTATTCACGTAATAATAGGTATCATCATTCACGTCTCTCACCAAAATAACTATCGCGCAGCATAAGGCAGTACTTCTTGAGTCTTGTGCCACCATACCGTCCTTACCTTCATAATGATCTAGATTATCGCGTGGGTCCGTCAGACTGGCCAGGGGGAGATACAGCGTGGCGTGAATTTCGGCGTACTCAGCCAGTGAATACTCACTCACATTTAATTGCCATGCTGTTGGGTACGTCGGAGAGCATTCCAATTAGTGATGGCGTCATGAAGAAAGGGAAATATCAGAGCATAATGGTTGTGGATGTAGACGGTCCTAAGTCTAGAGGATTGGCTGTTCAAATCACTGGTGGAAAGTGAAAAGTTATCAACAACTATCTTACAATTGAACCACCATTGCTTCAACTTTACTCCTACTTTCTATTGTCTGCTGATGTCTACCGCATACCTACCTTTCTCAAGGGATTGCAGGATGCCAACCGTGGGGATGAGGCAAGGGAACTATTGACCAAGCTACTAGCCACAAGCAAGCAGGTTAATACCACAAAAGGGAGTTGAATCGGCGCTCGAATGTGTCAGTACAGGGGATATGATGAACCCCCTACCACTGTGTAGAAGCAGAAACTAGAAACACAACTTTACTATCATATTGTCGAGATACTTCTTTCTACAGGGCCTTTGACCATTAATAGATCAGATACAAAATCAGAACTAGGGCCAAGGCTTTCACGGATATACTGAAGAGCCTGGTATGTAAATTCGAATTCATTATATTCTCCTCGCATGAATTCACAACAACGAGGCGCATCTTGCATACATCAATTGCCTCCTTTGCACTCTTAGTAATGGTGTGATCTGGACCATAGACTTGCAGAGCGACGGGTGCTAACTTCATCACAAGTCGTTCAGCCTCAATCCCACAATGTTCCATCTTAAGCATTCTTGCATAATTGATTCCTGCACTAATTGTGCTCTCTGAGTTCAATCCGAAAATTGAAAGAGATTGCTTGTACAATTGTTTGCTGGATGCAATATGTTCCTCTGGCATTTTAATTTTCTCATCACTTAGATGGGCCATGCATGTCTTGACCGATGCAATATTACTTTCAATTAGACGAACAAAATCCATTTCACCAATAAGTTTAAAGATTATTAATGCTCGCGTAAAGTGTATATTGGCAATTTTGTATCGTTCTAAATCATGATGATCGGACATGACAATCATCCCAAGGAACCGATGTCCTTGCGCCTCGAAACCACCGGAAACTAAACGATACATTCGAAATTCGGCACTTGTTTTAGACATGTGTACCCATTTGTCCATTTGTAGATTTTTTTTCAATTGCTCAGACAATGATAACATCATCTTCGTGTCTGCCTCGCATTGTGTCTTAATGAATGTTTCAGTAGCAGCAGGGATTGCGTTTCCGAGACAGAAACTCTTTTGATTGGGTGATGTGGACATGTTTGAATTGTTATGGAAGATGTTAATTTTAGCTCGTAGTGCAGTGAGTACCTTGATAATATCCCATGTGACCTTGTCTTTAATTCCGATAGGATGACATTTGTTGTTGTTGCGAGGGAGGATTGCTACTATTGTCATCGACATTGTAATAGGTTGACTCTGTGAACACAACTAATGTCGTACCCATATCCAAAGCCAATTGACCCTTGAATGACTGTTTACAATTAATACATGTCTCCCACGGTTCAGTAAAGGCAGTTGCGTCAAACTTTGTCGATGTCGTCCTTGAGATTTGTAGACTCTTGTGCGTAGCATTCTTAATAAGGCAGGACAAGTGAGCGTAGCCTGCCGAATCGCCACGACAGGAGCAGTTGCGTACGACTGGCTTTTCATCCTCGTCTTTCCCATCGTCCAAACAGAAGTAGCAGCATGATGGGACTGCTGCCATCACGTGTATCGAATGTAGTGCCGTCCTCTTTGTAAATTTCGGAGGCGTCGTGTGTACGAGAAAATACACCGGAAGATGCCTGCGCCTACTGCGGGGAGCGGTACACCACTGCTTGGCCATCTTCTGAACTGAGGTGGCCCGCTCCTCAAAAACGTCCTCGCCTCTAATCGCATATCGTACCGCCTCATCATCGCCGTACGATGTTGACCCTCAGCGGACGCGTGGTCAAGGTGGAGGACGGTCACGGGAACATTCTTCCTACGTCCTCGTTCCAGCTGCAGCCAGGGAAAGACATGACGGGTGAGATCATTGACATAGTCGATGTTAACGAAATGGACTCCATAGATGAAATCGTGCGGCGCCAGTCTTCTGAACCGCGAGCTACGACAGCATCAGCAGCAGCGATGGCCGGTGGATCACTAACATCTTCGTTTGTAGAGTCGGTGATGCAGCAGCTGCTCGTGCTCGTAAAATCAGGCGAAGACTCGATTTCGAACTCGTTGGCCAACATATCTCAACGAATATTGCAAAAGCAGCGCAGTCTACAAAGTCGACATGCCCAAGAGCACCAGAATTTACTTCAGAAGCAGAACAAGGATTGGAGGTGGTTCCACAGTCATAGTCTTGGAGAGAGGTCGTTGGTGGAGTTGGAGGCAATACACCAACGAGAGTGTACAGTGATGCACTCAAGGCAGCAGACGGAGCAGAAGGAAATGTTCGATTTTGTCATACTTGACTGTATGCCAACATTTATTAAGAGCTGTCATGGGCGGGAGAAGCAGCAGGAGCATGATGCCACATCGCCGAAGCAGCCTGAGTTAATCATCACCTCCTCCTCTTTTGCGTCTTCAATACATCATTCTGATGCAGATATTATAGGTCCTCCGGATTCATCCACCATACCCGAGAGTGTGTCCACGGATCTGCAAAAGGCTGCGGAAATCAAGGCCGTGATGCGAAATCGATCCATGACACGCGACGAACGTCAGAATGAACTGATCAAGATTAAGGTGAGATACGCCCCCCCGATGGTAGCAGCAGTATCTTCTTCACCACCACCAATCAACAATGTTGAGGAAAATGGAGCGAGGGCAACTGGTAACGGACCCAGTCGCTGGGAAATAATGGTTGGAGGGGCTACGCGTGAGACAGATGATGATACCGACCGTGACAAAATTGAAACACACGAAAGGCCAAGCATAGCCACCAAGGTAGGGGTGAGTAACTTAGTTTTGAAGGTGTATGGTGATTCCACAAGGAAATTAGTGGGTGACAAGCACGCCGAAAAAGTACCACAGGCAAAGGAAAGCAGAGTGAGTGAGTCTGCTGCCACCAGCAAGGCCGTAACAGATAATAACCACAATGACCCACTCGACACAGCCACCAACAGAGATCCCATCAAACAATTAGTTCCAAGACTCAACAGAAACGATCCATCCCTTACCGTTCTCAAGCTTGATGGCCGGAAGCAGATTGCAGGTCAAGATTGGAAGTCTCTTTTTGAGTCCCTTGAAAAAAATTCGTCGCTTACTCACTTGTCCATAGCTAGATGTGAGCTTAATGATTCTCTCTGTGTTGCGCTTATGCTTGCGTTGGTCGAAAATGAAACACTGATCGAGTTGCGTCTTTCATCGAACAAGGTGGGTGTATTCTTGTTTTTTGTACTTAAGGTATTGTTATTGTGACACTCGTCCTTATGGTAACATTACCGTGTTTGTATCACCAGGGCTTAACGGATGAAACTGGCAAAGGACTGCTAAATGTATTGAAGGTAAACACTACTTTAAAAGTAGTGAATGCTTCACGTACTAAATTTTCGAAGCGGGTGGTGGAAGAACTTGAAACTCAACTGGACCAGAGGAAGAAACGAAGAGCTTCAATACAAGATGAACGTGAAAACAAGATTAAAAACCTGCTCTCGTTTTCAGCGAGTGACAAAGTGAAAATGGACCAGGAGGAAAAGGGATTAAATGGCATCTCATCCAAGAGTAAGAAGATGAATAATGATTCATCCAAAAAATCATCGAATTCTAAATCCTCAGATAAATCGGATGTGAGTTTAACTAGAAAATCACAATCAACTGAGTCGATGAATTCTCGAGCAAGCACAAATCTTCGAGCAAGCACAGCTAGACGACGAACGACTGTGGGGGACAATAATAGGAACAGTGCTCGTGCCTCCATGACAGCAAAAAATATGGCTCAGCTTGGCGGAGATAATATTATGAATGTTGGTGTTGACATGTCGAAGCTGAGAGAGCAGAGAAAATTCCGTGGTGAATGTGAAAGTTGTGGACAGAAGTGTTTTACAAAGACATTGTTCAAGACAACACCATTAACTGTACCCAACCTTGTTGACGGGGGGAGATGCTTGAGATGTGAGCTTTGAAATGAACGGGTTGCTGGAAAGTAGTAGTATAGAAGTAATGCATAGGAGTGGTAATCATCTTAACAACAATTGTCTATCCTACTCCTACCTGTGGTGTTTGTAGGTTTTGTTCAGAGACCGCCAAAAAATGGACGAGCCAAAAAAAAATCCAGGAAGGAAACGCAACGGGAAGTCAACATGCCATCACCTACGAAGCGAATGATCAACCCCCGTCGTGGTGGTGGTGACGGCGGGGGTGGTGGTGCTGCCGCTCGTCAGCAGGGCTACGATCCAACATTGGTCGGTAAACGCACTGGAGTGACGGTCCCACCACGAGGACAAGTGACATTCGACTCACCCTCGTCTGGAAAAGACGTGTTGTTTGAGAATCCCGATGCCTTCTTTGCTGCCGCGCGGTCGGGTGGGAAAATGGCAGGTGGTAGCGACAATGACGGTGATAATGATGGGCGGCGCATGTCACCCCGCGGAAAGAAGGGTGGAAGACAAGGCGTCGACGAGGACAAGAATGAGAGACGACGGCGGGAGAGGGAGGAGTTTGAGGAGGAGGCACGACGGAATGCTGCTAGACGACCGGACGTATTGGAAAGTGACGAGGAGGAGGAGGATGAACAGGAGGATGGCAAGCCGCGTTCCAAGGTCAGTTCAATTGCAAGTATTGCATTAATATGATGCGCCCTATCCACGTTCTCCATTCTCAATCTCCTCCGCTACACTCAGGATCGTTCGTCGTCGGCGTACCAACGCACTCCCATCCCACCAGGGAATCATACTCGGATGCTCCATCGGGCAATGGGCGTCCCTACCGCGGGTGGTTCGGATTACAATGACAATTCACCAACGTTTACCGTCCTAAGCAAGGTCTCAACCGCGGCACCGTCGACCCGTGGATCATCAGATGGCGGCAGTAAGAAGTCGTCCTCTGTCGTTGCCAAATCAAAACATGCCATGAGAGAGGAACACGATCGAGTTCAGCTCGAGAGGTTGGCAGATAGGGGCAACGCTTCGCCTCCCTTGAATGAAGACGATGATGACTATGGAGATGATGAAGACGACTTTGGACCCGTTGACCCTCCCGAGGAACAGGCGAAAGGCAGTGGTGCAGGGAGAGGCGTCGACCCTGACGAGAGGGAGCATGTGCTTGAGCCTGAGCCAGACGCATTGGAAAACAGTCTCGAGGAGGTGACTAATCTTCATGGAAATGAAAACTTCGATGATTTTGATGATGACTTTGGCGGAGGTGGGATGCATCTAGCACCATCGCCTCGGCAGGACTACGACGCCGAGGAGGAAGACGTCCACTTTGGAGGTGAGGACGATGACGCGATCGGTGGTGACTTTCATGAAGGTGATGACAACGATGAGGATGACGAAGAACGTCGAGCACCATCATCGAAGAAACCCAAATCCAAGAAGGAAGACACAAAGATGGCGAAGAAGACACAGTCGAAGAAGAAGGACGAGCGAGAATCCTCTGTTGACACTACCCCCACGTCGGTACTACGTACCTCGAAGAAGAAGGCGAAGAAGAAGCAGAACACGTCAAATCGTGTTAACTGGTCGACGCCAACCGGTATCTCACGAGGCATACCCGCAGGCAATCGTGACTATGAGGCCGTGCCCGTGTCAGTGTACAGGGAGCATCGAGATGAGGATGGTGCATCCTTGCGTCGGTCCCATCGTGCACGGTTTGCGCCGCTAGCTTTTTGGAAGAATGAAAAGCTAATTTATGAGGCTCAGCATGAAGAAGGGATATTGGGCGAGGCGATGGGAGATATGCCAGTTGTCGTAGCCGTTCAGAAAGCCCAGCCGACGCCATATAAGGAGGTGAAGAGGACGGTGCCGGAGAAGAAGAAGACAAAGAGTAAGAATATGGAGAGCAAGCGTAAGAGGGGAGGGGACTCGGACTCTGGAGATGATGATGATACTAACGTCTCCTCAACAAAGAAGCAGTTTGATGACGCTACTCTTCGTAAGAAGTATCGGATACATAACGGTGAGTCTGGCAAGGTTTGGAGTGAGACACTTGAATCGGCCACCGAAACCAAGATTGTGAGCCGGATTGACAATCGGACCTTCTCGAAGCTACCCCTCTCGGCGTCACGAAAGAAACGCGAGAGCAAAGTCGTTGGGTTTGCTAGTCAGAGTTTTCACGTTCCGACAGATGATGATGATTTGTTTCCCGGCTACATCTCGGGCAACGTTGTTCTGCCACCTCGCGGGATTAAGGATGCAGAGGGTGTCGGTCTGTGCTCGCAGGTGTTCAACGTTGGTGATTGTCAACCCAACTCACTTGAATTTGCCCTCGCTGACCCCTCGGGGCAAGATGGAGAGTTTGACCCAAAGACAGCGCAGCGATTCCTATTGAGTAAGGGTGACATGTTCCAAATTCCGCCTGGCAACGTGTACCGGATTGAGAATCACAGTGCCAATGTCAAGGCGACGTTGTTCTGGACAATCATCAAGTGCACAAGTCGGGCCGAGGATAATAGTGATGAAGATTGATAAGATACATGCCTCGCGAGGTTCGTTGAAGGGATGATTGCTACCTATGTTCGTCCATATTGTATGGAATTGGTAGGATCCAGTGCTGACGTAGTAAATGTTACATAAAACGTAACAATAATAGTTTTCTTTAAGCCCAACCTCTGCATATAGTTTTGATATTAAATACAGCTATACCATTCATCTAATCACTCTGTTTTATGCCCTACTCCTAATTTTGATTAAGATCAATCGTAGACGTCGACAACATACCAACACGACTTCGTCGATGTCGACAACAATTTACCTTCACAGAAAAACGGTACCATATTCATACTCTCATTCAGTTGCGAAATCAGAAACATCCTTCACTAGGACAAGCATTGCCACAATCGGAATGGTCCTCCAGCATAGGCACTAACCAATTTTCACCTTCAGTGGCATCATAGCTGGCCATATTGCAATTTCCGGGTTTTTGATATCGACACACTTGCACTCGGCATGTTGTCCCATCGTCCAACTCCTTGACTGACTCTCCACATCCAATGTAGCGGCTAGCTCGCCAAAGAGATTGTGTCAAGTGAGCATTATCGGGGTAGGGCCACGTTTCTTCTCTCTCTACCCATCGCCCAACAATCTGAAAAAGAAGGTACATCAAACTGTTGTTATGAGAAAGTGCTGCACAGGAAACAAAAACAGACTACATAATCAAGGTTCGTACATTCTCCACAGGATACAGCTGTGCCCATGATCCTGATCCTACGTTCTTTGCAAGGTTCTCACCCGAATCAACATTTTCCTCATGAACTATACCATCAATTTTGCAGTCATTAAGTAACTTTTCAGCATAGTTGCTTGCATCCTTTGCCAGTGATGCGGACCATGCCAAGGGGACGTATACTTTATCATATCGTTCATGCCAGGTCTTACGACGTGTGTTATGTGCAACAAGGTATTCCTTGTCGCGGGTGCTCATTGTTAATGCCGGGTCATTTCCGACAAGTATATCATAGCTAACTTCTTTTCTGTACTTGTCACCACGTATCACCTCCCGTCCGTCTAGTGAAATTGCATATGATTCAGTCCCACCATCCCCGAAGGCATCCTTGAGTGTGAATCTATATTTACCAGGTGCAAGATCAAGCTCTACTACATCTTCCTCACTTGGACCGTAGGTATTCTCATTCACCGACGAAATAAGTTTCATCTGTGCATTCGTCTTGTCATCGATTGTATGCAGTGTCCATGATGTTTCCTCGCCGTGTGCATCTGTTTTCAGTGTGATGGTAAGATGGGAATTGGCAGGTTTGTCGATTTTTGCCGCCGCAAACACCGTATCAGACAACGTCGACAACGTGATAATGTTATTCGGTTTACCTGTCTCGATATTCGGGTTGCTCGTCTCGGTTGTTGTCCCACCCACCAAGCTTGACGAGGTAGAACAATCTTCGAAGGTGTTACCGCACCATCCAAACTTACTACAGCACTCTCCTTGTATTGGACATATCCCATTTCCTTGCTTTCCTTTCCCGCATGTTGCACTGATAGTATCTACGTCTTTTTCATTTTCCTCCTCCTCCTCCTCCTCCTCCTCCTCCTCCTCTACTACTCTCTTCGTTGGCTTGTCAGTTGGGCGTGGGGTTGGTGTCGGGGTATTGTTTTCTTTCTCGCTCTTGTTGTCCTCCTCCCCTACTGTTGAAACTACTTCATCAATCAAGGGATAATAAGAACTATACTCATCGTCCTCTTGACGTCCATCCTCTTCTTCTTCCTCCCTCTCGTCCTCCTCCTCCTCCTCCTCGTATAGTTGATATACCGTCAAAGTAGAATCGTCATCCACTTCTATATTCTCATTAGCAGCAGCATCCGCAACATTGTTGACGATGTTTAAATCGTCTCCCTCGTCTGCAATCGATACTACACTTGAACTATGTTCCTTTCTGGTGCTAACACCCATGCTAATACCCACAATCAGTGCAATGACAAGTCCAAGTATCATAAGTGTAGTCGGAACGACTTTTTTTCGACGTTCGTTTTTCGTGAAGGCATTGTACTGCTCGCGCAGAGCCGTCCTTGTGATATCATTATGACTCGTGTCGAGTGATTGCGAAGATGCAGCAGAACACTTATCATGCGCGGCACAAACGAATGACACCTTGCGTTGATACTCCGTCAGAGTGACCGACGATAAATTCTCCTCATCATTCGTGGCAGCAGCAGTAGCAGCTGTAGATGGTGGCACAGATTTAAATAGTTTGTTCGTAGGGGTTGTAAATAATGATATGATCGAGGATGTCGGCGGTTTGGCACCACGAATCATCGCATTGCTATTGCTATCGCTAGTACTACTACCAAAAGCATTAGTCAACTTTCTCTTCCTTGTTGCAACTCGATCGAATACGTCAGCATCGAAGGCGTTGTCATCGTCAAAAGGCTCTTCATCATCGTCATCCGATGACGAGAAGTATTTATCCGAGGTGGTTCGTCGTTGCTCTCGCTTTGCCTGTGCATAGCGGCCGTTATTCATCGTTGGCATTGTGAATTACGCGATATTATTATTGTGACGACGATGGATGACACGAGTGCGTTACTCATGGCTCGGAGGGGAGAACAAATGAATTTGAGTTTGTCCGCTGAGTCGAAAGACATGAAACAGTAAATAAGATAGAAATAATAAGATAGAAATGCTGAGTAATATGTACCATCTGTGAGTTGTCTAGGTAGCTTTTAGCTTTAGTGTTATCTCGTCCAGCGATTACCCCAAGCCAATATCATGAGTCGTACACCTACACAACACTCAACACCACTCGGCTCCGCGACTGACACTCCACTACGCTGAAGTCGTGCTTGGGTTCGTTGGCGTCGGGGAAGAGTTTATTGGTGAACAAGCCGATCGGGGCTTCGCCGCGCAGGTGGTTGGATTCATTTGAGGTAGGTGTGTCTATTCCTAGTTTTCATGATGTGTGAGAGTGGATATTTTTCGTACAATGTATCAATATCTTCCTCAACATCCATATCACCAGTACCAGCATGGTGGTTGTACGTCGCCGCGGCATTGTTGTACTTGCCTCTCGTCTTCCTCCTCCTTTTGCTGGTACGTCGAGGTACATTCGTACTATTCTGTAGTATCGGAGTATGTATTGATTCATTGCTCACTAACGGCATTGTCTTGGCCTTCCTGGCTTGCCGTGAGGGTTGAGCATTATTATTCTCTTCTTCTTCGGTACTT
>Ga0247833_1008366_pt1 | contig 10511 bp, 11 predicted proteins | sample LaCruzMarch2015__7_FD_187117 | JGI IMG/M metagenome (GOLD analysis project Ga0247833, IMG submission 187117) | Freshwater microbial communities from meromictic Lake La Cruz, Castile-La Mancha, Spain - LaCruzMarch2015_8m | ecosystem: Environmental > Aquatic > Freshwater > Lake | place: Spain...
ACGTGTGAACGACAAGAAGATAAGAATCATTTTGTGAGGTTTTTGGAATGCGAGGTTTAATGATGAGTGAGTAACAAGAGGTGGTTCATCATTCAATAGAGTTCCCGCCGAGCCCGGGACTACCAATATCAATCATGTACTTGTGGATCTATGGAAGAACAAGGCCTCCCCCGGGGGTGATGATCTTCGTGCTGCGTATCAAGATTATCTAACCGAGACTAAGAAAAAATATGGCCTACCAACAATGGTGGAGGAGGGTACTACTATGACAAAGCGTGAGATTGAACCACCACTGCGAGGTGCTGCGCCACAGGAATTCTTAGTAGTCTCCGTGGAGGAGGAGCAACAAGTGGCTACGACTATTTTCTCGTCCATTACCCCTCGTGGAGGATGACACTGAACGTCATTTATCCGCCTTCGGTGCAATCAAACACCATCACACAAAGAACAAGGGGAGGCATGCTGACGATGACGGTAGTGAATTCGATACCTGGGCGAGAAGGAGCAATAAAATTTCGAAGCATTTTAAATTAACGAGAGAGGAGACGGAAGGATCACGACAATAATCCAATGTTGACAACTAAAGGAGAGCGACCCAGAGTGTCCCAAGGAAGGATTTGAGGTCTTCTTTTACAATTGATTTACGAAAGAGACACGATTTGACCAACCATCGCAGGATAGTATTTGGCAAGCGCGATTGAAGCAATCGAGATTAGTTGCTAGGAAAACGAGTAATTGGGTGGACGCTATGAAAAAGTCAGGATACGAACCAACAGAAGTGTGGAATAGCTACCTCGCAGGGAAACGAATGACATTGGATGATGTCAATAAAGGGAAAAATGTGGGTCTTACTACTCAATATGAATCAGCATTGCTGCTCGAATGCACCAAGTTTAACTTAAATGACATGAGACGTGTGAACGACAAGAAGATAAGAATCATTTTGTGAGGTTTTTCGAATGTAAGGTTTATGATGAGTAACAAGAGGTGGTTCATCATTCAATAGAGTTCCCGCCGAGCCCGGGACTACCAATATCAATCATGTACTTGTGGATCTATGGAAGAACAAGGCCTTCCCCGGGGGTGATGATCTTCGTGCTGCGTATCAAGATTATCTAACCGAGACTAAGAAAAAATATGGCCTACCACCAACAATGGTGGAGGAGGGTACTACTATGACAAAGCGTGAGATTGAACCACCACTGCGAGGTGCTGCGCCACAGGAATTCTTAGTAGTGTCCGTGGAGGAGGAGCAACAAGTGGGTCTACGACTATTTTCTCGTCCATTACCCCTCGTGGAGGATGACACTGAACGTCATTTATCCGCCTTCGGTGCAATCAAACACCATCACACAAAGAACAAGGGGAGGCATGCTGACGATGACGGTAGAATGCTACATGAGCTACAAAATGAATTCGATACCTGGGCGAGAAGGAGCAATAAAATTTCGAAGCATTTTAACGAGAGCGGAGACGGAAGGATCACGACTTTTCCTTGCCGCTTCGTGAAAGGCGTTGACAGAACTCCTTGCCTCCTTCATCACCCTTCCAATGGGAAAGAAGAGCAAGGGTAAAAAGAAAAAGGCTAATCCGTCGGCAGTGGCGAACGATGGGATCACGAGCAATGACGCTGGCGCTCAACCGAACGACGTGGATTTGACGGACATGGAGCGAAAGATCCGATTGTTGAAAATATCTGATATCAAATCGGAATTAGAGTCACTTGGCATTTCCACCAGACACTTCGTCGAAAAGGACGAGTTGGTCAATGCGCTTTCGCAGGCTCGGCGGGATAGGCACCAGCAAGGTTGGCTTATCCATTGTACTCGAGTGGACGCAAAGCCGCCGAAGCCACCAAAATCGGACGCCGCAGATGCTATTCAATATGCCGATGATTATGCGGCAGCGATAAACGAACATACGGCGGCAATGGAACGAGAGAAGGTGAAATCGATGAGTACCTCCGATATCAAAAAGGAGTTGAAGTGTCGTGGGATGATACCCGGAGCCTTAGTCAATAGGGATGAATTGTCGATGCACTCGTGTACGCACGAAATTTTCAGGCCAAGTACAATCATGAGATCATCGCCGTCTTTGACGAAGGAGAAGATTTAGGTTTTGTTTACACGGTTGGTATGCATCCCAAGAAGCGTGAGCTATTCGCTCTGAATGTGCGTCGTGTTGATTATGACAATGTGAGCCTTATGATGAATTTCCTCTCGGACCGTGTCGTTCTTGGTGGACAGGGGGCTGGCGACGAAGAGACAGGCGGCACGTATGCGATCCATTCTATCGACGATGAAGAAGTCGATCGGGCCCTGAAGGCCAAGTATCTCTGTCAGATGAATGCATCTGCGAAGATCCTCATGCTACGGCGCTTTGGTAACGCTGGAGAGCTGTCGATGAATGAGCTGCTTGCTGATCTCAACTTGAGCAAAGTGAATTGCACACACGGCTTACCTGTGAATCTCCCTCTTCAGGTGAATGACTTCATGGATTTTGTTAAAAAGGAAATGGAAGAAGCTACACGTGGGTTTTACAAGGACGATGGCGAAGAGTTTCCTTTTAATGAGATATGCAAGGATATCATAGCTCAGGCTGCTCAAACCTGCTACCACAATGGCTCTTTTGATGGGGATGTTAAAGATATGGTCTTGACATGTCTCGTTACTCTGGGTACGAACTATCTCCTCGACACAGAAACAAAGCACAGTATGCGTCTCGCTGGATTGTTAGTGAGTCCTGTGCTCGCATTCGAAGGTTTGAGCGTGGAGAAACTGACGATGTCAAAAAAGGATCTCACTCTGAAGAACAAAATGAAATTCAATGATATGTTCATGGATATGGAGCGGGAATTCACAATGTTCTTTCACAAACGTAATACCTGTGATTGCTTGAAGAAGAAGTACAAATTTGTGCGATCTCAGGCGGCAATGGGCCGTTGTTTCAATTGCTTTATGAACGACGAAAGAAAGAAGTTGCTCGTGTGCTCTCGATGCAAAGTTGCTCATTATTGTAGCTCGGACTGCCAGAAAGCGAACTGGCCCAGACACAAAGCAGAGTGCAAAACAAATTAATTGAGCTTGTTTTTATCATTTTGCTTAGGATGCTCCAAATTTGCTTGTATCGTAGTCCTCATTTAAACTCAGGGATCAAAGCCAATTAATCCATTTATCAACAATTGCATCATCGCCATACCACGGTCTACCCTCTTGATGATACTTTGTCAACTCTGGTGCAACAAAGCTACCACCAAATACATCACTCCAACAGAAATGTCCAACATTATCAAGTACAAGAGTATCGCACTGTGTCATGTATAGTTTCATGGCCAATGCACTATCAATAGGTGTTACACCATCCCCATCATACTGACTTCCATCGGAACCGTATGGACAACAGAATGAATATGCCCCACGTGTTAATTCACCAGAAGAGTTGCCTTTGTATCCTGTTCCAGCTACGGCAAGTGCACGCACTCCACTGTCTACTATGTCAGTGTTACGATTAACCCACTCAACACCCTTAAATGCGGGTCCGGATGCATTACCATGAGGCGAGCCAAGTGTTATCAATGAATGTATAAGTTCATGACCATTATAGCTACGGCCACCGTAATCTCTATTCGATATGTAGGCACGACATATCCATCCTCCTGCCGAATGCCCAATTAGCGCTACCTTACCCATGGGTGGCGATTCAGGTGCTGGGAAGGAGCCTTTGGGTATATATATTGGATATTTGTCAACTTCGGCAGACCCACCCACTTCTAGTACACCTCCTGGATTGTATATAAAATCTTGTATTAAATCAAATATATTGTATGAAAAATTAGGTATAAGTAGCTGTGGATCATCTACCTTCTTCGTTCTACTGCTCTTATTGTCGTCGTTGTTGTTCAAATTTCCTGCCACACTTGCCATATGTCGTACAGCAAAGTCAATCCTCTCCAACATGGGTCTCATACTCCGTCCACCTAAACATGGCAACCAATGCCAATTGGGCATGGGTACTACGACAGTTGGAATGTTATACTTGTTTGTGAGCGTTTGTTGTAATTTAGTAAATTCTTGCTGGCCGGTTAGGAAACCTGGTACTATTACTGCCGCACGTATGTTGGGTAATGACGTGGAAAATTCACCATGATTTTGTTGTTCTTGCTGCTGTTGTTGGGAAGAAGACGGACGAACAACGGTATATCTCCTCGCTGCTCCTCGCCGCCGTGATGGTACGAAGGCATTCGCAACGTGATGATAATTGATTGCGGACGTCAAGAAGGCGACCACGGCGACGATGCATGTCGTCATTGCCTATGAAGAATTAGTGAAGCGGATGTCATGGACCCGCCAAAACAGTTACCCCCCATTTTGTCGTCGCCACAATGACAACGACGGTAGCAACACCGTGGGTTGAAAAGTATCGACCAAGGTCATTAGACGACGTATCGCACCAGACTGAGATTATTGCAACATTGACGAATGCGGTAGAAACGAATCGATTACCTCACTTGTACGTATTCTATTATCACTTCCTCGTTTACTATTAGTTGCTTCCTTTCCTCAACCTCCAATGCCAATATTAAATCACTTTTAATTTAGGCTATTCTATGGTCCTCCCGGGGTACGTATCATTCCTCCTCTCTCTCTGTGTATCTTATTTTTTCACCCATTATCTTAATGTTGCGTGCTATTTTTATCATTAAATATATATAGACGGGTAAAACATCCGTAGCCTTAGCACTCTGTCGTCAATTATATGACCCCACACAAATCAAGCGTCGTGTACTTGAATTGAATGCCTCCGATGAACGCGGGATAAGTGTCGTGCGTGATAAAATTAAACACTTTGCTAGTTTGGCCGTGGGGTCCAATCCAGAAAGTCGTGCAGCGGCCGCCAAGAAGAAGAGGAATTTCTTTGGCAAACAAGTTGTCGAGAATGATGAAGATGGTGATCCCATGACGACGACGACGACGACCTCAGAGGTAGACCGCAATAACAATGACGACAATGACAATGAACGAAAGTATCCCAATCCGCCGTTTAAAATCATCATATTAGATGAAGCAGATACGGTAACGCGTGACGCTCAGGCGGCATTACGACGTGTCATTGAGGCATATTCGAAGGTTACACGTTTTATACTAATCTGTAACTACGTAACACGTATTATTGAACCATTGGCGAGTCGATGTGCCAAATTCCGCTTCGCGCCATTGCCGGTACATAGTATGAAAGAACGTATATTGTACATTGCCAAAGAGGAGGGATGTCAATTTGAGGAGGACAAGAAAGATGGGAAGGAGGAGGTTGTGAATGAGATATTAAATTTAAGTCAGGGTGATATGCGACGGGCAGTAACTATGCTACAATCGGCACACTCCCTTAGTGGTGGTAGGGGTGGAGATGCTATACAAAAGGATTCGATTGCTGAAATGGCAGGGTTGCCACCCCCTTCTATTATTGATGGATTAATAGACGTACTCCGGCGTGTGAAAAAGTTTGACAATGTTCGGTTGTACGTTCAGGATATTATCTTGGAGGGGTATTCGGCCGAGTATGTCCTTAGTGCGTTCATGGCCAAGATTATTTGTTTGGAGGGGGTGAGTGATCGTGCTAAGGCAATTATTGCCATCAAGGTTGCTGAGGCAGATAAGAAATTGATTGATGGGAGTGATGAAATGTTGCAGCTATTGGCAGTGTGTTCTATTGCGTTGGAGCAACTCAGAAAGAGGGAGAATAGTGGAGGAGTATGAACCAAGAATCAAAAAGAAGACTATTCACATTACATAATACTAACTTTTCAACGATGAATCGCATCTTAACATTACAAGACTAGCCCGCGATGATAATACTCTCGTATACCGGCACAAAGTACTTTATATTGATGAATGCATCCTTGCCCCCGTACGTCTCAAACGCCTCCAACGTTTCCAAAATTAGGCCACCAATGTCCTCACGTTTCTGTTGACCATAGTCAATGCTATCGCCTAGATTATGATTCTTCCGGATGAAGATGTTGAGCACTGGCAGTATCTGTCGGTAGTACGGTACGAGAGCCTGTCCTACTTGATTCTGCTCCTGATCACACTTCACCAATGCCTGTAATACTTTCAATACCTTGGCAATGACTGACCGGTCGCGTGTATTCAATGCGGTTTTGATTGGGATGATCAATTGCGGTATAACGGAGACAATCTTACTCGATCCTGCCTGCATCATGTCATACACACCCTGTTCGGCTATGGTCGCGTATGGCATCTCCACTTCTCGTAGTCCGTCGAAGAAGATGGGGAGGTAGTGATGGAAGTCAAGCTTTTCAATAGCAACCTTCCAAGCCAGTCGATTGTGACACCCACCATGCTCAATCTGTACTGGTAGATCACCACGCTCATAAAATCGACGGAATTCGGTATTTGGCGGATTCGGACGTTCCATAAAAGCTGGGAAGTCCACTTTCTTATGCTTGGGACTAACAGTCTCATCTGGGAACTCGGGTGGGGTGTCATCCTTCTCGGGCGAGTGGAGTGTCCCTCCGGCACCCGTATGCCGACGTACATACTGATCCGGCGTCTTACGTTCAGTCTTCTTGCTAAATGAAAATGCACTCACATCAAGATCTTTCTTCGGCAAGGCCTCATGCCCGCCTGGTCTAAACTTTATATGTTTCGTATCTGTCGCATCGAAGCAGGATCCCGTCTGAATGAATGAGGGGGTCGTACGTCTCATCTTGATATCCGATTTGACAGAGGACATCTTCTTCTCTCTATTATTAGTCGCCTCGAAGTGCTATGTCCAACAAACCGATCACTCCAATAGCAATGAATAATGCAAAGAGTGCCCACATGTTCGTGGTGCCAACAGCAAACACAAAAGTGAAGAAGCTTTTGATGCAGTTTTTTTTTTTTCAATAAATTTTCCACCTAATAAATTTCCCCTCTTTCCTCCTCCTCCTCCTCCTCCTCATCATCAAACCTCCTCAAACCTCATCAAACCTATGAAGAGCCGGTAAAGGAGGAAGTTGTAGAGGTTGAGTACACCTCATCAAAAGCAATTGCGTTCCTTTTGAACAGCGTTCGATATACTGGCAAACCTCGAACTAATACACTCCCCTCTCGTTCGGTCGGAACTCCAAGCGGATTCTCCATACCATACTCTTTCTCCTCGACCACCTCCACTCCATCATCTAATGACCATTCATCAAAGTACTTTCTTCCTGGACCATTATCTACATCTTCAACAAATTTCTCACGCATCGCTTCTAATGCCTCCTTGACATCACTTTGTAAGAATACTCCACCATCAGTCATAACAAACTTGGCCAATGTCGCGACTAAAACTGTTGTTACAATACGTCGTTTGGCATGTCGTATTTTAAAATGCGGATCAGGAAATTGTATTGTTGCAAAAGTTACCATTGGCTTAATGTTATGATTGTATTTATTGTCATTGATATTGTTACTACTACTACCACCACCACTATTACTATTACTAGCGTATAAATTTAATAGTCGATCAAGGTCTATATTCGCATTACACCCAACATATGAAACACATCCATCGAGACCATGCTTCGATACGCGACTTTGGGCATATTGAGACACCCCCGGACGTATTTCTAAACCGAGATAATTCATTGTGGTTGGGAGCGGCCATAATTTTGTTGTTGTCGAGTAGAGTGTTGTTTGATGTTTGCTACTCTCTCCATTGTTATTTCTATTGTGAAACGTTGAAACAATCGTCGCTTCATCATCGTCATTAGTAAGTATATCATCATCATCATCATCATCAACTAATAGTCCATCACCATAATTCCGTGATATACCACGATGCTTACCAGCTAAATCAAGTAAGAATCCACCTTTGCCACACCCAATATCCACAAATAATGGCAATGATACATTACTATAGTCACATTTTGGCCAATTAGATGGGAGCTGGGTTTCCATTTGATACTTTCGTGCGAGTGGATTGACATGCTGTCGAAAACGGGCGTAGGATGTAGAGGCTTTAGATTTGGTCAGTGGGATTGACCATGGTGGGATATACGAGCGCGGACGATCGGCATTTTCATCAGTTGGAGAAGACTCGTCGGCTACGTCTTTTTCATTGATATCGACGCTACATGTATCAGGAGTCATTCGTCGACGACCCATTAAAAATAATCGACAAGATGATGGTGATGTGAAGCAGCCGTCGATACAGGATGGAGACGATGCAGGAATGACGACATTCCATCGTTTGCTGCTGCTGCCAGCTATCAACGTCAACATCATCATCGTATTGCCAAGGAGCATTTTTAGTCCTCACCATAAAAATTGTGGAACCAGGCAAGGAAGGAACGCGGGACGGAACTTCGAACGTTGCTTACGTCGTCGTAACGTCCCATAATCGCTACAGCCCTCTTGGGGGGGGGCGTCTGACAGAAGGCATGACGGAAGAAACCCTGACGGATTTAACGGTCCTCGTGATGACGACGACAACGATGACGAAGACAAACAGCTGCTGTGCCGAGTGCGGCGAGGAGGGGGGTGTTAGTCTCAAGGTGTGTAAGGCATGTATGCATATCAGGTACTGCAACGCCATATGTCAAAGGAATCATTGGTCGAACCATAAAAAAGATTGCAAACGACGAGCCGCCGAGTTACGTGACGAGGCTCTGTTTAAAGCCCCACCAGCAAAGGAGGACTGTCCCATTTGCTTTCTACCAATGCCATTGATTGCGTTCTCTTGTGCCTCACTTCCAGACGCAACTATATCATCGGTGCCGATTTTCGACTTTGCGATGGCGCATGATGATTTGGACGACAAAACTATGGAACAATATTATACGTGTTGCGGAAAGAGCATTTGCAAAGGGTGCGTGTACTCCTTCATTGAGTCTGGAAACATTGCGAAGTGTCCGTTTTGCAATTCCGAACGAGGTGGGTTAACAGAGGAAGAAAGATTTGAAGAAGTGATGAAGCGTGTGGCGGTAAATGACGCTGGTGCGATTTATTTACTGGGTAATAAATATTACCATGGAGCAGGAGGTTTACGACAGGATCATGCGAAGGCAATTGATCTATTTAATAGGTCAGCAAATCTTGGTTTTAGTAAGGCACATAGTCGTTTAGGTTATCTTTATCATGACGCGGGAGATTTAAAGAGGGCCAAGTCCCACTACGAGGCCGCGGCGATGGATGGACACGAAAGGGCTAGATGCATCATTGGAACAAATGAGGCAAAATCTGAAAATGTGGAACGAGCTATAAAGCATTGGGCGATTGCAGCATCGGCTGGGTGTTTCTGTGCCATGCAAAAATTGAGAATATTCTTTGAAAGTGGTCATGTAAGTAGAGAATCGATTGACTCAATTTTGGCAGCTTACAATAAATCCTGTGCTGAGATGAGAAGCAAAGCAAGAGACAAGTATATCAAAATCGTAACAGAAACAGGCTAAACTATTGAAACTAGGAGAGAACATAGTGCAATAGTACATTATTTGCTAAAGCAACTACAACATCTTAGGTGTACGTGCATACATGTCCAAAAATTTCTCCATATTATCGCACTGTGCCTGAACATCTAAGTAGCCGCCAGGACAAACAGAGCAACCACTCTTCGATGTCAATCCAATTGACATGCCATAGTACTGAGTCTTGGCAGTGTTTAGATCGGAACATTTGCCAGAACAATCACGACTGGTGAGACCTACCGCATCTCCGTAACTGCCCTTGGGACAAGGTATGCAATTATCAATGTCAAGTCCACCTCCCACATCGAGGTATGTTCCACGAGGACAAGGGATACAAAGAGAGGAAGTCGATGATATATCAGCATTATTAGATCTTGTTGATGCATAGTGTCCCGGTGGACAAAACACACAGCCATCCTGTCTCAACCCAAGCTTAACATCTCGATAACTACCCACTGGGCATGGTGTGATAGGTATATTGCCTTCGGCATGTGCTGCAATTTCTTCAGTAGATGTGTACCAATACCAATAAGGCATTTGAGCAAAGCATGTTTGAAGAAGAACCAGAAGAAGAGGAAGTAGACATGGCGAGATAAACAGCATCTCTGACGTTGAGTTGACATATCTAATCCGGAATAAATTATTCTGCTTTCTCGAGCTAATTTTGTGACGTCTTTATATCCTCCTCCAAACTAATACGTCATCGTCATGGAGGACATACTACCCTCGATTTTCCTTCCCACGGATGATAACATCAATAATACACACGGCAGCTGTGCTGACTTTACCACGGCCTGAGCTTGTGCATGGCTAGTATGATTCGCATTCTACCACCATCATCATTGTGATTATCATCATCAGCGACAAAGAATGTTGCTGTATCAATCGAGGATAATGATCGGTGGAGATATGGGCGGGAAAGGAGTGTGAGAAGCTTAAGGACAGTGGTCCTTGGAGCTCATGACTCGTGACTCGTGACTCGGGATATTAGTGACGGTGTCCGATGTGACACGGAGTTTTCTGTCGACGTGGTTTCTGTTCGATCTGTTCTGGTCGC
>Ga0247833_1008377_pt1 | contig 10498 bp, 8 predicted proteins | sample LaCruzMarch2015__7_FD_187117 | JGI IMG/M metagenome (GOLD analysis project Ga0247833, IMG submission 187117) | Freshwater microbial communities from meromictic Lake La Cruz, Castile-La Mancha, Spain - LaCruzMarch2015_8m | ecosystem: Environmental > Aquatic > Freshwater > Lake | place: Spain...
TCGATCAAGCATGGACGATCTCGAGGCGCAGGCACCGTTGTCAAGCGATACTGACAAGCCTCAAGTGCGTTTACCTCGAGCATCCTTACTTGAACAAATCAAGAGCGAGCCAAATCTGCTTCGCAAGTAACAGCTTAAGATGACCTTCGTCTGCCACTTCTTTGATTAGATGTTTAGTAAACAACTCCCACGATAGTACAGAGATATGATTGTAACTAAACAGTGACGATGTTATATAGTTTGTTATGATATGGGTAGTATAACAAGATTGCACTCTCCAAGAATGTGATCTTGTACTCGATCACACCACATTAAATCTTCTTTTAATTATCGTCAGGAGACCACTCCTCTTCCTCGTCATCGTCGACCTTCCATTTCATCGTCTTTGCATTCTTCGTCTTCTTCCCTGTACTCGACTTCTCATCCTTCGCCTGAGTCCTCTTCTTTGACTTGGCATTCGTCTTGAAATCAATCCAATTCGCTGCCTTTGCATCCTTCTTCGTCTTCCTTGCAGCCTTGATCGAAGATACCTGTGCAATACTTAACGTCACCCCTCCACCACCATTATCATCATCATCACTGTCAACATTATCCTTGATCACCTTATTGTTCCTAATAATCTTATCGGAGTCAGGTCGCTTTGGTGCTTCCACCACTTCAGGTGGAATTTCCTCAAGAACAGTAAACCTGATGTAGTATTTTGCCCCCCTATTGTGTTTCTTTGATTGAAACACGAGGTCAGCATACTTTATAGGCCCAAGATTGTCTTTGGCTTGTCTAATATACGATGCCATCTTTTTCTGTGCAACTGATGTTGTTCCAACAACCCCCCGTTGAAAGAGTGCATAGGCAATATCTTCATTTGTTTGGCTATATACTCGGTTGGGTTTGTCAGGAGACTCAGGTGTTGGAGTGACAAATTCTGGGTCAACAAACTGCTTTATCATCAAGATTGAGCTGGGACGGTAGGTCGATTTTCCACATGGCTTTCCACGGTTACCTGTACCCATGATAGCTGAACGCACACTTCGTGCCATCTCACTGGAAACCTCAGCACTTACAAGTTCTTGCATTGCGATGCGAGTATCATCCACTTGATTGTTCACGCCTTTACGACTCATCTCGCTGTGAGCATCCTCGAAGGTAGGTATATCACCATCATCCCCACGTTGCATAGTAAGGCGATAATTCTCGACGGCTTGGAATAAGCCTTTACGACTCATCTCGCTGTGAGCATCCTCGAAGGTAGGTATATCACCATCATCCCCACGTTGCATAGTAAGGCGATATTTCTCGACGTCTTGGAATAAGCCCTGGCGGGTCATCTCACTGTGAGCATCCTCGAAGGTAGGTATATCACCATCATCCCCACGTTGCATAGTAAGGCGATATTTCTCGACGGCTTGGAGTATGCCCTGGCGGCTCATCTCAGAGTGTGCTTCTTTGTGAGTTGGGAGATCACCATCATCACGACGTAGCATGGTGTGGCGATAATTCTCGACGGCTTGGAATAAGCCATTACTACCACCCCTGCTCTTATCATCAGTGATTTCTTCTTTCGTTCGGCCATTGTTGGCTTTGCCAGTCTTCATGTAGTTTGATGAATTTCTACCTATAAAAGATATCATGTGAGAAGGCATAATATGATGAAATGAATAAGAGCATCACACGGTATTTATTACCATACTTACCTTTCGTGCAGAGATAAAGAGCTGTACGTGAGTGTGGTTCATCGAGATGACCGACGATAGATTTGAGCCTATTATCATTGTCGTCGAAAATGTTCAACTCATTACATAAGACCACAACATTGATATGTGGTCTGTCAGTCACAATTTTGGTACTAATCTCAATCGTACGATCACCAACAATAGATGAAAGGACGCCTCCTTTTCCATTATATTGTCCGACCGAAGACCATTATCGAGTACCAAGCCTGCCCAGTTGATCTTGCCACGAATCTGACTGAAGATACGGTTCATAGCGCCCGCATATGCAAGTGCTTTTCGATTGCCAGCAAAATTGGCCGACATATTCGTTGGGTGCGCTAGTGCGGTGTATTTGATTGTGGATTCACATTGGCATGCCTTGATTGCCCCCTTGAGAAAATCATTGACGAGTTTTCCTTGACCAATAATTTCGACATTACCGCGATTTGCAAGCTCCACGATTTGTCTTGCGTAGGCCGTTGATGTAAGAGTCAAATGAGGAGGCAAGCCGTTGTCAAACGCACCCGCTTGATGAGATCCTTCGATGAGGTCGACACTTATAACAGATCTTCCGCTGTCCTCCAGTACCTTTACTAATGGCATGTTCATACCCATTGCAAAGCATGGCTTGCCATCTGCCCAGCCTTTCTGCGGCGCGTTCTTTGATATAAGCGGGCCCAAATTATCACTAACAGAATAACTGCTAATGACTACAACGAGCTTCGTAGCGTTTGTTAGACGAAGACAGAAATCGACAGCATTAAAGAGTACACCACACATGTAGGTATGCCGACATGTAAGGTAGATGAGATCATCAACGGCCTGCTCTTGAACACGATCTTTGCTATCATCATGTCCATACAAAGCAGATGTTGACCCAAAAACAAACGTTCCTGGAGGCATCACCACATCTTCTTTCTCGTTTGGCGATCTAGCATTGTCTTCTTGATCCTCCTCCAACCCCTCAAGCTGTTTGTCTACATCTACCATTGCTTCCTTTACTAGGCGCAATGTTTCCTCCTCGATGTCTTGGCCTACCTCCGACCCGACCGTCTGCTGCCGACGATGTCGAGAACGATGCAGTTTCACCGCATACATGATCTCTTGAGACGTAGCATCTGGCATCTTTGCTTGATAATCAATATAGAGACGCTCGATCTCGTTAGAGTCGTCACATTGTCGAATAATGTTTCTTGACCACTTATCGTTTTCCTTAATATCGATAAGAGAAAGTATAATGTACACCTCCTGTGAAAATGATTGGTTGACACAGGGCTCATTCCTGGAAACAACAATTGCAATGAAATCATTTAGACCCGAATGACAAACAAGTCCGAGCTCTCCACAGATTGCTTGCAAAAGCTCCACACGTCTCTGACCGGCCATAACGAAGCCTTGTTCAAGCATTGACGAAACATGCTGCATGTTCTCGTTTGGGTTGGCCAATTCCTCGAGAGTAACAGCAAGGCCATTGACGATGATTTCAATGAGGTCTTCCACCTCTCCACCGTCGTCACTCGCCACCGTCGTCATCGCCGTCGTCGGCATGTCCATGAATTCAGCATTGGCCGTCGCCAATGACGCCTTCGTCATTGAATTCATCTTCGATTCACGGCCATTTACATTCTCAATCGAACAGACATCTCCGCCGATGGCATCACGAACATTCTCGATTGAACAGACATCGTCGCCGCTGGCATCGCGGCCCTTTGTCGCATTGGTCTCCAGCTTTGTCTTAGTATTTGCCGTTGCCATCGACAGAGCTGCAGCAGTATTTGTATTCGGTGTCGTCTTCTTCGTTTTCACCACCTTCTTCGACGCTCCGCTCTCGTCATTGAAAACCGAATCAATCTCATCGAAGTTGGGATTGATATTACACAAGGCACGACGTGGCAAGACGGCCGCAGTCTCTAATGCGGCCGCTTCGGCAGCAGCAACAAAGCGATTACTCATCATAGCCCGTGGAGGGATTCAAATTTGATCCTCCCACACACAACACAGCAAGAGAGAGAGAAAAAAATCGAAAATTGGAACGTATTATAATAACTCACCTGCATCTTCGCCATCCTTTTATATTTGATTGTTGTATATGCTGCAGCGGAGTTCATCGCCATCATCATCATCATCATCGGCGCCGCAACAACCGTATCAACCGTGACAAGAGCAATAAATCGGAGGTTATTTCGGAGGACAAACGATAAGATTAACCGATTCGCCGATATGACAACGCCATGGTGTACACCACCGCACCCACCGAGTATGTTGTTGTGTCACCTTCACTTCAGCTGGTTTCACATACATGTCTCCTTCATCACGCAGCACAGCCACACCACAGCACATCAATCTTGGTTCTTGTTCGTGTCTGTTCAGTAGTAGTAGTAGTAGTAGCAGCAGCAGCATTAACACCACCACTCGCAGCCAAAATATCGGGATGATAACATTTTGCTGCCTTTCGGAATGCCTCCTGAATTTGCTCACGAGAGATGCTATTGACCTGTCCTACTTGTCCATGAATAATTGGTGGAGGATCTTTCGGTATGCCGAGAAGGTTGTGGGCTCGTTTCAACGTGATAGAGTACGACTTCCTAACCCTAAAAATCATACTTATTGATCGCAATGCTGGCTGTAGGCTATTGCTTCTTTTGATGGCACCAAGTGGATTGACGAGCTAGATACGATGTAATGAATTTCCTGAGTAAAAGGTCGCCGGTTCCCCCCCTTTTCTCCATTCCCCCACCAACACGGCCAAAGAAGAAGACCCCTTGTTCAAGCACAGCAACAACATGATGCGATCATATTCGTTTGCCGTCGCAACTGCTGCCTTTGGGCGTCCATTGCCTCGCTCTAGAGTTCTTCCGAGTAGTAGAAACAGTTGTAGGCATCATACCTGCATCACTAGACAAAGTAGTATTGTCATTAAGTGCACCAAGAGTCGAAATAATAATCAGCCATCATCTGCTTCCACTCGATTGTTTGGAAGTAATCCTAAATCGGCCAATGCTAAACCTGGTTATATTAATCTATCTGATGATCGATATCCTCCAAATTCAACGTTAATTCCCATTGACCTTGCAGCCTTACATCGAACTATTGAGATGACACGTGAAATAATTGGTTATCCGACATACGATGTATCATTATGTCTCGTCGACGATGATTACATGACCGAGATTAATAAGAGTACACGTGATATGGATGAACCCACGGATGTATTAAGTTTTTGTTTTCAAGAAACATTTATAAAACCAGGTGAATTAGGCGAGGTACAGTTTGATATTAGTGATTATTATAACCTCGGCGATATGTTAATTGATGTAGAGTATGTCAAGAGAAAGTGTGATGAAGATCGCGAGGCTAATAGCAAAGCTGGTGATAATGGTTCGGCACTAGGTGATGATGATAACGATGGTGAGATGATAGAGGGAGAAGTACTTTCAGAGACAACGAACAATAGACGTAGCGACACACCTAATGACGATGATAGTGACGACGATGATGATGATCAGTACGAGTATGAATATATGGAAGTAGAAGTTGACGAGTATGACGATAGAGGAGTAGCACCAGCAATGCAATACATATATGATCCAGAAGTTCGTATACACATGCTAGTTGTGCATGGGATGCTCCACCTCGTGGGATATGATCATATCGAGGAGGATGACTATGAGTTAATGGTTGTACGAGAAGATGAGGTATTGGCAGAGTTAAAGAGACGTTTGGGGGATAACTTTGGATTAAATAGAGGAAAGACACTTTCTGGTGGAAGGTGATGACGTGACTAACAAAATTAAGGAGTTAACAATTATACTGCTTGTGCAGACTAGAATTAAGTATTACTTGTCAAGAATCGATTTCAACGCAACAAGCGATCGTGTCAAGACATATAGCCCGGTGTTCACATTCTCTTCATTCACCTCCATTGATGACGACGGTTCGAATAGTTCCTTCCCATCGGATGACAAAATCGTTCGTCCTTGTTGGAGAGGAGGGTCGTCGTCATCCTCATCTAGTGTTTCCAATAATGATACAACCGATTCATGTATTGTCGATGATTTCGGCGGTTTCAACTGAGCCTCATCATCTGATTCAGATTCGGCAATTACATATGGTTTAGGTTCAGCGGCTGCAACGGCTGCTAGTAATTTAGAATCAATGGCTTCATATGCTAGTCGAGTCTCAAGTAGTGATCTGTGCAATTGCTCTTCTTCATCATCACCGCCCGTTCGTCGTATACTGCTACCCCCACTTCTTCCATCGTTTACCTCCGTCGTATCCACTATTGATTCTGTAATTACATAAGGTTTAGGCTCAGCAAATGCAACGGCCGCAAGTAGTCCAGAATCAATGGCATCATATGCAAGTCGAGTTTCGAGTAGTGATCTATGTAGTCGTTCATTATCCTTCTCTGTTGTTGTTGATGACGAAGAGTTTAGTAAGGAGTTCTTCGCCTCCTCCTCCTCCTCATGAAGCATCTTCCCTTCAAACAATTTTTCACCAATTGATGCTGATGTCATCACCTTCGGCAACAATGGATCCTCCATGTTTGTATTTCGCATGCGTTTTATTCGTTCACGATATGCCTCTTGGGATGCCATGACAAAGAACGAATCGTCATCGTCGTCATCGTCCTTCGATGGTGGTGGATGTTCCATTTCTACATAATTCCGAGGAGTTGAAAATAATAATCCGACGCTTCGTCGTTGACGTAGAATTCTTTGTACATCAATACAAGCATACGACGACGTTATTGACACTAGGATTCTATCATTCTCCTTCCGACGGTTCATTGCTATTATTATTGACGTCGTTGGCGCATGATGCTGGAGAAATAATGCGGACGTATCACCCCCAGCTCTATAGAGAAAGGCGTCGGTATGATGATGGCCGATCATAGTCGTCACCGCTGCCGCGACGGACACGAATAAAGGCAACAACGGCAGCATGACTGGATAATCTATCTGATGATCGTGATCCCTGAACAGCGAGCTTAGGATTTGGGGGGCGACTTTGTGTGATCCCCCCCTTGTTTTTACTCTTCTCCGTCACCGCTCATTATTTTTTGGAGAGATCGCCATCATTGAAATAACACTAGACTGAGACAATGGCCAACCTTCCACCGGCACTCGACTTCCCCAAGACCGAAGAGGATATCTGTACCAAATGGGCCAGCGAGTCCACCTTCGCCACCCAAGACGCCCTGAGTCTCGAACGCGGCGACAAAGAGTACACATTCTACGACGGTCCGCCCTTCGCCACCGGCCTGCCACACTATGGACACATTTTAGCCGGCACGATCAAGGATGTTGTCACACGCTACGCCTGCATGACGGGACATCACGTGTGTCGTCGTGCCGGATGGGATTGTCACGGCCTGCCGGTGGAATACGAAATCGATCAATTGCTACACATTACGCATCGCGATCAGGTCTTGGCCATGGGCGTGAAGGAGTACAACGACGCGTGTCGCTCCATCGTTACGCGATACACGCGAGAATGGGAACGTACCGTCACGCGATTGGGACGATGGATCGATTTCGAGAACGATTACAAGACCATGGATCCCAATTTCATGGAAAGCGTGTGGTGGGTATTCAAGGAGCTGTATAAGAAAAATTTAGTGTATCAAGGGTACAAGGTAATGCCGTACAGTACGGCATGTGGTACGCCCATTAGTAACTTCGAGGCTGGATTGAATTACAAGGATGTACGTGACCCGGCCGTGGTGGTGAGTTTTCCATCCCTGGATAGCAGCCTGATGGGGAATAATGGTGAGGTTGTTGGGGAGGAAGAGGAGGTGAGCTTTGTGGCATGGACTACCACACCATGGACATTACCGAGTAATATTGCACTATGTGTCCATCCAACAATGGAATATGTCAAAATACACGACAAGAAGGCAGAGAAGCGGTACATACTTGCCAAGAATAGGATTGCTCAATTATTCCCTATCATGAATAATAAGAAAAAATGGAAACCGGCAATGGCTGATGAATTATATACCATTGAGGCCACATATGTGGGTGCCGACTTGGTAGGGAAAAGGTATAAACCTATATTCAACTACTTTGCATCATCCGAGGGGTCTAAAGAATATTATCGCATCTTATCAGATACATATGTTACCGATGATGCAGGTACAGGTATTGTACATCAAGCACCGGCATTCGGTGAAGATGATTATCGTGTCTGTTTAGCACATGGTGTTATCCAAAAGGGTAAGGATTTACCCTGCCCAGTGGATAGTAATGGTCTATTCACTACCGAGGTACCCGAGGTACAGGGTATACATGTAAAGAAGGCAGATGATACATTAATTGAGATGTTAAAGTCGATTGGTCGTCTTGTCCAGAAAGATAATTTGGATCATAGTTATCCATTCTGTTGGAGATCGGATACACCATTAATATACAAGGCCGTACCATCGTGGTTTGTGAAAGTGGAGGAAATACGTGATCGTATTGTGGAGAATAATAAAAAGACATATTGGGTGCCCAATCAAGTAAAGGAAGGACGCTTTCATAGTTGGTTGACAGATGCACGTGATTGGGCCGTGAGTCGTAATCGTTTCTGGGGTACACCGCTGCCTATTTGGTGTAGTGAGAGTATGGATGAAATTGTTTGTGTGGGCAGTGTGGAAGAATTGTTTCAACTTAGTGGTGTACGCGTTACCGACTTGCATAAGGATGTGGTCGATGAAATTACCATCCCGTCCACGAAGAACCCCGGGACTGTATTACGACGCGTCGATGAGGTATTCGATTGTTGGTTCGAATCAGGCTCGATGCCATATGCACAAGTGCATTATCCCTTTGAGAATAAGGAGGCATTTGAACAAGGCTTCCCAGCCGACTTTATTGCCGAGGGTCTAGATCAGACACGTGGATGGTTCTACACGTTGATGGTGCTAAGTACGGCATTGTTTGATCAACCGGCATTCAAGAATTTGATATGTAATGGTTTAGTCTTAGCCGGGGATGGAAAGAAGATGTCAAAACGTCTTAAGAATTATCCTGATCCGAATGTTGTCATATCGAAGTATGGTGCCGACGCGTTACGAATGTATCTTATCAACTCTCCCGTCGTGAGGGCCGAAAGTCTAAAGTTTCAAGAAGCGGGAGTGCTGGGTGTAGTAAAGGAGGTATTCTTACCACTGTACAATGCCTTCCGTTTCTTCATCCAGAATATGGAACGTTGGGAGTCCAACAGTGTCGTTAGCAGAAAGTTTGCCCCATCGATTGATATTGTAAAAGCCACGACCAACCCTACCGATGTATGGATATCGGCTGCCACACAGGGTCTTATAAAATTTGTACATGAGGAAATGGGCGCATATCGTCTATACACTGTCATGCCAGCACTAGTCCGATTCGTAACACAGCTTACCAACTGGTATGTACGTTTAAATCGTGATCGGCTCAAGGGATTGGAGGGAGGAGAATCAGAGGCTGAGATTGGATTGCAGGTATTGTACACTGTCTTACTCGATGTGACTATCCTCATGGCACCATTCACACCCTTCATTACTGAGTACCTATACCAACATTTGAGGAAGATACAACCCTCGTATGCTGACTCTGCTGGCAAGGGAGGATCGTCAAACCCTATCATGCCCGGGAGGAGTGATTCTGTACACTTCCTTAATCTACCAACCTACGATGCAAGTCGTTTGAATGTCGATGCCGTCGAGGCCATGGAGACACTCCAAGTCATTGTTGAGCTTGGACGGAATGTTCGTGAGAAGCGAAACATATCTCTCCGGACACCTATCAAGTCTGTGACAGTCGTATTGCGCAATCCTTCTCCAAGCATTGTGGCAAGTATTAGTGGACCACTAAAGGGTTACATCTTGTCTGAATTGAATGCGTGGGATTTGTTAATCGTACCAAAGGAGGAGGAGCATGAATGGGTTAAAATGGCTTTGCAGCCTGATTTTACGAAGCTGGGGAAGAAGCTTGGGAAGAATATGAATGTTTTTAAGACATTTGTGAACTCCATGTCTCATACGGACGCTGTTGCCTGTCTTGACAAGGGTGAATTGAACTTTGAGGGATTGACAATCAGCGCTAAAGACGAGTTGGTGTCCAAGCTGTCATTTGCCAAGGAGGGTGAACAGTGGGAATCGACTGCCACTCCTCAAGGAGATGTGGTTGTAGCCATTGACTGCACGCAAGACGATGCCATCCTTTCGGCTGGACTATCTCGTGAACTCATCAATGTCATTCAGCAATTGCGCAAGGCTATGGGATTGGATTTGAGTGACAAGGTAGAAGTATTCTTTGACGAAATTCTAGGCGTGAGCACATTGGAAGCAGCCGTGTCAAGTAATGTGACTTTATTCAAGAACAAGTTCCAGGGTGCTGTGCCTTTGCCAAAGAAATTTGCACCGAGTTGGAGCATTGTTCTTCGCAGTGACATTGCAGACATTGGTGGTTCCAAAGTAGAAGTTTCGATCTGTCGACCTGCTGTTGCTGGGAAGGAGGGAGTGAGTGATAAGGTTGAGTACTTTCTGTCAACGCTTGAACCGGCAAATGTGATTGATTCATCTACATTGTCTATTACTGTCGATGGGAATGAGTTTACGTTGAAACAAGGGGAAGACTTTTGGATCAGCACCGTAGCAAAGCTAAGTGCTACCAAGACTTTATCGTGGGTTGCTTTGTAAGGCTATGCAATTATGATGATCCATCTAGGATACATACCCCTACGTAAGTACGTAGGACAGACCGAGGACACACGTGACCATCAGTTGGTGCTGACCATCCAATAAGGTAGCTCTCATAATCTCC
>Ga0247833_1008378_pt1 | contig 10496 bp, 12 predicted proteins | sample LaCruzMarch2015__7_FD_187117 | JGI IMG/M metagenome (GOLD analysis project Ga0247833, IMG submission 187117) | Freshwater microbial communities from meromictic Lake La Cruz, Castile-La Mancha, Spain - LaCruzMarch2015_8m | ecosystem: Environmental > Aquatic > Freshwater > Lake | place: Spain...
CGCTCAAATACCGCAATCGACTCTACGTGCGAGGTGTGGGGAAACATATTAATGATACCTGCAGAGCGCAGCTGGTAACCGGCTTGGTGCACCAAAATAGCCGCATCCCGCGCTAGGGTTTTGGGATTGCACGATACGTAGACTATACGCTGGGGCAAAAGGCCATCCCACTCATGTTGCCCTGCTGCGCTGGCTTGAACAATGTTGGCTAATGCTTGGCAGATGGCCATGGCGCCCTCTCTAGGCGGATCGATTAACCAGCGCTCCGCTTTGCCCCACGAAACGATGGTGTCGATGCTAACTTCAAACAGATCGCTTTGCTTGAAGCTCGCTTTGTGGCTAAGCTGATTGTGGAGGGCATTTTCAGTAGCGCGCTCCACTAAACTGGCAAGGCCTTCAATGCCCAATACGCTACTGGCTGTGCGGGCCAATGGCAAGCTGAAATTACCAATACCGCAAAAGAGATCGAGCACCCGGTCACCCGCTTGCAATTCCAGGAGTCGCAAGGCGCGGCTGACGAGCGATCGATTCATCAGGTGATTGACCTGCGTAAAGTCGGCTGGCTTAAACGGCATCTCAATGCCAAACTCCGGCAGGCGATAACAGAGCGTCCCCGTTGGCGGATGAAAGGGAGCCAAGCTTTGTAAGCCGCTGGGCTGCAGCCATATCCAAACGCCATGTCGTTCTGCAAATGCTTTTATGGCAGTTTGATCCGCATCGGTTAGCGGCTCTAAGTGACGTATCGCTAAGGCGGTCACCTGACTACCAATGTCTTTGCCCTCGCCAACCGCTAACTCAATTTGCGGTACTCGGCTCGGATCGCTTAGCGACATGATGAGCGCGCGCATCGGCTCTAGTAAATCGGATACATGCTTGGGCAGTATTTGACATGACAGCATATCCGCCACATACGCACTTTGGTGTTCATGAAAACCCACCAGTACCGTACCTTTTTTAATCGAGCGATTGACCACACTAAAACGCGCGCGGTGGCGATAGTGCCACGTAGGCCCAGCCATCGGTCGCAATACTTCCTGCGGGCGCAGCTGGCCGATGTGCAGCAGATCGTCTTCCAGCACGCGTTGCTTGATGGCGATTTGTGCGCGGATATCCAAGTGCTGCATAGTGCAGCCACCACAGACGCCAAAGTATTCGCAGGCAGGCTTGGCCCGAAAGACAGCCTCTTTGAGGATGTCGATTACTTTGGCTTTGGAGAAGCGCGATTTATCGCGGGTAATTTGGTAACGTACGCGCTCCGTTGGTAAGGCGCCCTGAATGAAGATCACTTTACCGCTCTCGCCTCGGGCTAATGCCTCTTCATTTGGTACTAAGCGTGCAATGCCTTGGGCATCGAGGTCTAAGCCCTCGACTACTATGGGATCGGATACAGCGTGACTTTCTGGCGCTGCGCGTGCGCGTGATCGCCTAGGCATCGCCTGCAAAACCAGCGAGGTATTCTTGCCAGGCTTGACCATGAGGCTCTTTGGCTTCTTGCTCTAAATAGCACTTCACAAAGTCGAGCTCTTCATCGTGCTCGGCTTGCGTCACCCCGCCCCGCAGGAGTTGGTAGCGGCAATACATCAGATAGGTATTGACCACATCGGTTTCGCAATAGCGCCGAATATCAGCAATCTTGCCGTCTTGGTAGGCTGGCCAGACTTGACTGCCATCCATGCCCAGCTTTCCCGGAAAACCGCACAGTTTAGCTAAGGCATCCAAGGGTGCATTGGCCCTGCCATTGAATTTCGCCAATAAATCCATTAAATCCAAATGCCGCATGTGGTAGCGGCTAATGTAGTTATTCCATTTAAACTCGCGACTATCGCTATCTTGGCTCTCGCCCATTTCCCAGTAGCGCGGTGCATGCACTTGGTTAATTAAGGCGCGGTAATGCAAGACTGGCAAATCAAAACCACTGCCATTCCAGGATACCAATTGCGGCGTGTATTTTTCGATCACATCAAAAAATGCCTGAATCAATACCTTTTCAGAATCATCTGGATCGGCAAGAGAGCCGACTTTGATTTGCGGCAAACCTTCTTTGGTGGTGCGCCGAATCACACAGGAGATTGCCACGATGCGCTGCAGGTAGAGGGGTAAAAAATCACTACCGGTTTTATCTAAACGCAGTTGCATGACTTGCTGCGCTACATCGCTATCCGCCATACTCGCCGGAAAATCCTCCAGCCGGCGCAGACCTGCTACATCCGGAATGGTCTCAATATCAAATACCAGAACGGTTGTCATGCCGCCTGACGTTACTGCAGGAAGGGCAGCGGATCTACGGGCTTGCCATTGACGCGAAGCTCAAAATGCAGTCGTACGGAGTTGGCATCGGTATCGCCCATTTCTGCAATGGTTTGGCCTTTACGTACTGAATCACCCTCTTTGACTAATAAGTTGCGGTTATGGGCGTAGGCAGTGAGGTAGGTATTGTCGTGCTTGACGATCACTAAGTTACCGTAACCGCGTAGGCTATTGCCGGCGTAAACCACCTTGCCATCGCTCGCCGCTTGTATCGGATCGCCTAACTTACCGGCAATATCAATCCCTTTGTTCTTACCATCAATAAAGTCCTCCACTACCTTGCCTTTGGCAGGCCACGACAAGCGAATACCTGGCGGAGGCGCGTCGGGTTTGACGGCTTCAATCTTCGGGTCTGCTGGAGGCGCCATGCGCTGATCAGGATTTTTCTGGGCAGCCGGTGGCGTGGCTGCAGTTAAGGGCTTAACCGTCATTTTGCCGGCCGGTGGGCGCACCAGCAATAACTGGTCAACTTCAATTAAATTGGGATCGGTGAGGTTGTTCCAGCGCACGATATCGCGGTAGGACTGCCCTTGGTCGAGCGCAATCCGCAATACCGTATCGCCCCGTTTAACGCGGTAATACCCCGGCGGAGTGGGTATGCTCGCTACTGGCGCAGCAACGGCATCGTCGGTGCGCGAACGGTCAATTACCGTTGCCGGCTTAGTTCGTGGGGTAGAGCAAGCAGAAAGCAGCAGCACTGCACTGGCGGCAATCAATACAAAAAGGATAGGCAAGTTCTTAGGCTTCAAGGGGCTGTTCACTGGCGGATCGGAATTAGTCATACTACCCCCGATTGTAAAGGCACAAAAAACACCTCGTCGAGGGCAGTACGCTGATAGCGGTGGGAGCTCACCCGCTCAATTAACAGCAATTGCTGCTCTTTTTCATTACGGGCAACTGGGGCAACCAAACGGCCACCAATGGCGAGCTGATCGAGTAAGGCATCCGGAATACCTAGACCTGCAGCCGCCAAGATAATGGAGTCAAATGGCGCGACCTGAGGAAGCCCCAAAATGCCGTCGCCATAAATCAGTCGCAGGTTTTTGATCCGAAATGGCCTTAAATTATCGCGGGCTAAATCATGCAAAGTACGTATACGTTCAATCGAGTACACCTCATCGGCCAGCAGACTCAATACGGCGGCTTGGTATCCACAGCCGGTACCAATTTCAAGGACTTTATGAAGGGGCTGTTTGGATTTATGCAAGAGCTCAATCATGCGTGCCACCACTGATGGCTTGGAGATGGTTTGCTGGTGCCCAATCGGCAATGCAGAATCTTCGTAGGCTTGGGGATGCAGGCCAGCATCCATAAAGGCATGGCGCGGCACCGTGGCAATGGCATCTAAAGTTTTGCTGTGCTTCACACCCGCCATGGCTACCTTCGTAGCAAGTGCCTGCCGGTGTCCAGCAAACCGATCAGCAGCAGCCGACTTCAATCGCGATTCCAGCCGTCTGCAGCCATCGCTTTTTGCCGATCATGGTCAGTGAGATCCAGCTGCATTGGCGTAATTGATATGCAGCCCTCATTTATTGCATGAAAGTCGGTGCCAGCAGAGTCATTCTTCGCATCGCCAGCAGCGCCTATCCAGTAAATCTTGTCACCGCGTGGATTATTTTGTACAACCACAGGCTGCGAGTGGTGGCGATTACCCAAGCGCGTCACGCGCCAGCGCTTGAGTTCTCCATAAGGCCGATTGGGAATATTAACGTTCAGTAGGGTGGCAACGCCATCGGCCTGCTGGGGGTGTTTTGGCATGGGATGGGACAACATTTGTTTGACAATGTCCTGCGCCGCTTGCGCTGCATCGTCAATGCGATTCCAGCCCCGATCGATTTGCGAGAAAGCAATACCAGGAACGCCAAACATCACGCCCTCGACTGCTGCAGCAACCGTACCCGAATAGAGCACATCTTCACCCATGTTCTCGCCTTGGTTAATACCAGACACGACTAAATCGGGGCGATGGTCTAAATAGCCCGTCATGGCAATGTGAACGCAATCGGTTGGCGTGCCATTAATAAAGACGAATCCATCGCGCTCTCCGCCGGCAATCCGGTGAATCGACAGCGGACGCGACAGCGTTAAGGAATTGGAGGCGCCGCTGTGGTTTTGCTCCGGGGCAATTACCGTAATCCGGCCCAAGGGGCGGATTGCATTGACTAAAGCCAATAAACCGGGGGCTAAATAGCCATCGTCATTGGAGATCAGAATGTAGGGCAACGCGGTGTCGCCAGTAGGAAAAGAGGTAGCCATACTGCATGATACCGAGAGTCAGCAAGATCCAATGAAATCAAGCCTTAAACGAGCCAGTCTGGGCCTGTTGCTAGAGTATTTGGATTGAAAAGGACCGCTTGCCATATGATAACAAATTTGTTATCGTTTAGAGATGCCTAAGTTACAAAGTAAAACAGTGGCTAAGACCGCCACGCACAAACAAATCATTTCTAAGCTACTTAAAAATCCAGCTGTTAAGTCGGAGGTGGAAAGACTCAATCGCGAAGAGTTTGCCATTCTGGATCAGATCTTAGCTGCAAGAAAAGCAGCTGGGCTTTCTCAAGCACAAGTAGCAAAACGCATGGGTACACAAGCGCCCGCAATTGCAAGACTAGAGAGCGCATTGGCTACCGGAAAGCATTCACCCAGTCTAAGCACCCTCCGAAAATACGCTGCTGCTTTAGGCAAGCGCGTTGAGCTGCATTTGGTGTAGAACTTAACCGACTGCCCGCCGATCCATCAGGGCCCGGGCCAAAGTGCCAGCATCGACGTATTCCAGCTCACCTCCCACAGGGATACCTCTGGCAATCCGAGTGACCTTAATGCCCTTGGATTTAAGGACCTCGCCAATGTAATGGGCAGTGGCCTCGCCTTCGCTCGTGAAATTGGTAGCCAATACGACTTCACGAACGGAAAGCCCAGTATCGGGGTTCTCAATCCGCGCCAAAAGCCGATCAAAATGAATTTCCGAAGGGCCCATACCGTCCAGCGGTGAGATGCGGCCCATTAGTACAAAGTAATTGCCTTTAAAGCTGAGTGTCTGCTCGACCATCACTTGATCGGCTGGCGTCTCCACAATGCAGAGCATCGATGGATCACGCCTTTCGTCGGAGCAGGTAGAACAAATCGCCGTTTCTGAAAAGGTATTGCAGCGGCTGCAGTGCCTTACTTTATCTACCGCTTCACCCAAAGACTGGGCAAGCAATGCTGCGCCTTTGCGATCGTGTTGCAGCAGATAAAAAGCCATGCGCTGCGCTGACTTGGGTCCTACTCCAGGCAGAACGCGCAGTGCCTCGACCAAGCGCTGCAGTGCGTCCTGCGGAACATCGTTTCGAGCCATTAAAACGGCAACTTAAAGCCAGGAGGCATGGGCATACCTGCGGTTGCGCCCGACATCAGTTTTTCACTGGCGGCTTCCACTTGCTTGAATGCATCGGCATAAGCTACGACCATCAGGTCTTCCAGCATCTCGCGGTCTTCCATGGCGCCTTCGGCAATTTGTACGCGCTTGAGTTCGTACTTACCGGATACCGTCACCTGAATCAAGCCATTACCGGCTTGGCCAGTGACTTCCATACTAGCCAGCTCGGCTTGCGCCCGCTTCATGTTTTCTTGCATCTGCTGGGCCTGCTTCATCAGGCCAGCAATATTGCCTTTCATCATTTTGTGTTCCCTCTAGTATTTAATATGGATAAATTAATTCAATTTAGGCCGGTCGAACCGAGCCGCTCACCACCTTGGCACCAAACTCGCGCTCGAGTTGCTGCACAAAGGGGTCAGCAGCAATCCGCTCTTCGGCATTTTGGCGCTTCTCTTGCTGTACTTGCGCATCGATTTTGGCTACGGTTTTTTCAACCGCGCCTTCCACAATTTCGATCTGCACTTTTTTTCCGTAATGAGTACTCAATGCTTCACCTAAACGACTAACGCAATCTGGGCTGGCTAACTGCGGCAAGCTCGTAATCACCGTTGCCTTAACACCTTGCGCTGAATCCACCCAGTCTTGCAATTCAGTCTGGTGCGCCAATTGCTGCACTAAACCGCGCACCGGAAGAGCACGCATCAAGCTGTGCCAATCCGGACGGTCGCTACTCGAAACGCTTGCGGGAGATGCGGGTGTTGCTGCCGAAGTTACTACCTTAGGCGCAGCTGCAGGTGCGGCAGCTGCTGGAGCTGCACTGACTGCAGGCTTAGCTGAAGTTGGATTAGATGCTGGCTTACTGGCGTTTGCTTTAGAAGCCGGGGTCGAAGCTGCAGTGGAAGTTGCAGCACTACTTACACTGCCTGCGCTTTGACTGGGTCCAGAGCCTGCACTGCCCGGCCGAAAGGCCAGCATGCGCAAAAGTGCCATTGAAAAACCAGTCTGCTCATCGGGTGCAAGCGATAAATCAGGGCGGCTGGTAATCGCAATTTGATAAAAGAGCTGGGCTTCTTCTTTAGTAAAGACGGTGGCTAAGCGGCAGATCTCGGCTGCTTCAGGCCAATCATCTAATACCGATTCCGGGACGACTTGGGCGCTGGCTATCTTTTGTATGAGGCTTGCTAAGTCTTGTAGTGCTAATGAGAAGGACATGCTGCGCTCGCCCATCTCTTGGGCAACGGCAACTAAGGCTGTGCCATTCTTATTAGCTAAGGCATCAAGTACCTGAATTAAATAGGCATCATCAAGCGTGCCCAGCATATTACGTACCGATGCCTGGGTTACGGTGCCAGCGGCATAGGCAATTGCTTGATCGGTAAGCGAGAGCGCATCGCGCATGGAGCCTTGCGCTGCTTTTGCCAATACGCGCAGTGCGCCGATTTCAGATTCGACTTTTTCTGCGGCCAGCACGGTTTGCAGATGCTCCACAATTAAAGGCACTGGCATTTGCTTGAGGTTGAACTGCAAGCAACGTGACAATATGGTGACGGGTATTTTTTGTGGATCGGTGGTCGCCAGAATAAACTTCACATGCTCGGGCGGCTCTTCCAAGGTCTTGAGCATGGCATTAAAGGCATGATTGCTCAGCATGTGGACTTCGTCAATCATGTAGACCTTGAAGCGGCCATTGCTGGGGGCGTAGGATGCCTTCTCTAATAGCTGGGCCATTTCATCGACGCCGCGGTTACTGGCGGCATCCATTTCAATATAGTCAACGTAGCGCCCCGCATCAATTTCAAGGCAGGCAGCGCATTTACCGCAGGGCTGGGATGTCATCTTGCCTTGGCCATCTTGGCCGATGCAATTAAGGGCTTTTGCCAGAATACGGGCGATGGTGGTTTTACCCACCCCCCTTGTTCCGGTAAAGAGCCAGGCGTGGTGCAAGCGCCCTTGATCCAGGGCGTGGGTCAAGGCCTTGACAACGTGCTCTTGGCCCAAGAGTTCAGGGAAGGTTTTGGGGCGCCACGAACGGGCCAGTGCCAATGTTGTCATGCGTCTATTCTAACAAGGGCTAAAATGATTGTGGACGGGCCTCCTCGCATGGTGGCTTGGTAACCTGGTCAGGTCGGGAACGAAGCAGCCAAACCCAAGTACTGCCAGTGCCGGGGGTTTGGCTCGTCCACTTCCTCTAATGGCAATTAGGTGGTTAAACAGGGCTGTTTATTGGGCGATTTACTTCCAAAAACACGATAAGCGCCGGTCTATTCCTGCAGCAAAGTCATGGTAAACCCACCGATTGCACATGAACTGGTCGACCACGATAAAGACCAGTAGGACTACCACTATAAATACCAGTAGCCATTTAAGAGAAGCGTTCATCGAGCGAGGTCCAGTGGAGTGATTGAGATAAGTGGCTGAGGTGAGATGGAGTCTATCTTGTTGGGTTCTATTTTGTTAGGAATCAATCTTGATATTCTTAAACTTACCGAGCAGTGCCAAACTCGCCAAGATTTGATTGGCCATATCGGCATCGAGCTCCCCTTTGGCTAAGGCATACAGTACTTGGTCTGCGCGCTCGGACTCAGGAGCGCCAAGCAAGGCTTTAAAGATTTGCCCTTGGCTCATACTCAAATCAAGCTGCAATGGCGTCAAATTAACTTGTATCTGGCTACCCTTAATGCCATAGCGTACTTGGGCCATCTCAATTAGTTCGTTGCGTTGCTTTTCTTGGAGCTGGGCGAGCGTGGGTAAGGCGGAATTGGTAACACCCTCCACGCTCCCTGCAGCATCAGGCGAGGCAGCAGCGGTTTCTGCCGGATAGCCTTTGCGGGGGCGTTTATATACTAGGTCGTCTTCCATCGTTTATTCAGCTCATTCTGTATCCAGCGCTGCTCATTGCACCCATAGTAATGCCTATTTGAAGATGGGAACAAGGCTGCCAAATCCCTGAAAAACGTCTGCCGGGGAGGTTGAGGTATCTACTGCCTCCGCACCCCACCCCCCCTCTTTTTTCTGCATTACCAATTGAGACTAATCAGGAAGCGATAGCCTATATAAAGGACGATGAATAAGCCTATGACAGCGACGGTGCGTATATCCAGCATGATCTTAAATAGACGTAATCGTTTGTGGCCACACTCAATCATTACGTACATCGCTGTCTCCCTTGGTTATAAAGCACTCAGCTTAGAGAGATGCAAGGCATAAAAACAGGGGAAAAGGATTATTTAATTGTAGGAAACGACTGAGTTAGGGGTGAAGGTATAGTCAAGTTCATAATTACTTCTTACTGGCTTTCAGCTCTGCCTCGAGTTCATTAATTTTGCCTTGCATTGCGGCGATTCTGGAATTGAGTAATCCCACATTCAGGTAAGTCTCATCTGCAACTGGGGATGCGAGATGGCTAGCCCAACCTAACCACGATGAATCATAAATTTTGACCTTCTTGTATCCCAAATTTTGCAGCACCACTGCAGTCTCTGCGGCACGTACACCGCTTTGGCAATACACCACCGTCTCTTTATTCGGGTCCAGTTTGGAATAAAGCGCCTTGAGATCTTCTGTGGACTTTAAGGCCATGCCACTGTTTGTTTTTACTTCGCGCTTGGCGAGTTTTGATCCCGTTGCCGGGTCTTTCCAGTTTTGCTCATACGGAATGCTGATTGCGCCTGGTATATGACCACCCCGGATGGCGCGCACATCGTTGCCCTTAAACTCACTAAAGGTTCTTGCGTCGATGACCTGAACCGATTGATCGTTAAAGAGCTTACGCATTTGCTCATTGCTGACGACTAAATTTTCTTGTGGAACTAATTTGACATTAACTGCCGCTAAAGTTGATGGGGCTTTTTCGATTGTTAAATTAGCGTCAGCCCAGCCATCAATACCATCATGAAACACCTTGGCCTGCTTGCCCCCAAAGTAATTGATGGTGAATAAGCCAAAATAGGCATAGGGATTGCCTCTTGAGCCGTACACAATAATTTCTTTATTAATGTCGAGCCCAGCCTTATTAAAGATGGCATTGATATCAGCAATATCGATGTAGTCCTCGCGATTGGGATCCCGTAGCGCCGCGCCAATCTCGCCAATACTAATTGCCCCTGGAATGTGCCCATCCAGGTAATTTTTAGTGGCGCGTACATCCCATAGGATGACTCCGCGTTGCTGCGCGGCTTTGACATAGTCCAAATCCACAATACTGCTGGATTGAGCCCAGACCAGACCTCCAGAAAATGAGGCTGCTAGAAAAAAGGTTTTTACTATAAAAAGGATGGTTTTCATGAATAGCTCCTTTGGAATAGCGCTTTACGTACTTTACTCTTTGTTTTACTGAAGGCAACACATCCTGCTTCGTTTATCAAAACGTTTACTGCAGCCACCTAGCAGCTGCATCGAGTAATCCCTGCCGAACCTGCAATTGCCTCGCAGGATCGGTATCGCCGCAGGCTAAGCGGCACTTCCAGTCACTTGGAGCCTCAAAGTCGCAATGGGATGCGCCTGCAATCAGTTCATCACGCCAAAGGGCTTTCATCTCAGAGCCCCATGGCGCCGCAACGGCTTTTGCATTGCAGCTGGATGCGGGAGCTCTTAAAATAAGGGCTTCGGTAGTAAGACGTCTTGATGCAGTAATTCCAGCGCGCTCCGTTTCATTGGATAAGACCCGATCAAATGGATCGAGCCCTACAAATCCCACCACGCCAGGCGTATCTGCTGCCAGTAAGCTAGAGAGGCCCCCTGCTGAAAAGCCGACGAGCATGATGCGCTGGCTACTACTGCCAAAGGTTTCTGTATTGCGTAGTAGATTAACTAAACCAGCAATCGCCGCGGC
>Ga0247833_1008382_pt1 | contig 10492 bp, 11 predicted proteins | sample LaCruzMarch2015__7_FD_187117 | JGI IMG/M metagenome (GOLD analysis project Ga0247833, IMG submission 187117) | Freshwater microbial communities from meromictic Lake La Cruz, Castile-La Mancha, Spain - LaCruzMarch2015_8m | ecosystem: Environmental > Aquatic > Freshwater > Lake | place: Spain...
GGCTAAAACCCATTCAATTGTTGTTGTTGTTGTTGTTGTGTTGTTGTATCTGTGCACCAGCCTTTTAGATCGCTTCCTCAGGTTACTCCATGACGGAAGCCAAGCCATATTATGCAACAACCCCCTTTGCGGTGGGAGGGTACATGCTTTGTTCCGCGACACTACTAATATCGAACAAGTATGCAATATATAAAGTAGCAGCCCCGTCCTTCATCTTATTCTCACAATTAATTGGTACAGCCATTGTCGTAAAGGCATTTGCAGTCATGGGTAAAATTGAATGTGATGCATTGGAATCATCCAAGATTAAGAAATTCTTACCGGTAGCATTAATATTCCTAGCGACGATATTCTCGAATATGAAAAGCTTACAGTATGCCAATGTTGAGACCTTTATGGTATTCCGTTTCTCCACACCGTTGGTTGTTAGTATTGCCGATTATGCCTTCCTGGGGCGGAAATTACCCAGTACGCGTAGCTGGGTGTGTCTAATTGCGTTACTGGTGGGTGCATTCGGGTATGCCACGACTGATTCAGCATTTGAAATGCGCGGATATACCTTCTGTGCTATTTGGTATTGTATCTTCTGTGCCGATCAGATATATTTAAAGCATATTGTGGATACGGTGAAAATGCAGAGTACTTGGGGACGTGTTTTCTATTCCAATCTCTTGGCCAGTCTGCCATTAGTTTTCACATTTATTTATGATGCCGATGAACTAATAGCGCTGAAGAATATTACTTTTTCGGCATCTATCGCTGTCTTTATTAGTGTGGCACTGGGGGTGGGGATGAGCTACTTTGCATGGATGGCACGAGAATTATTATCGGCAGCAAGCTTTACAGTAGTTGGCAATCTTTGTAAAGTTCTGACGATATTAATTAATGTGACATTGTGGGATAAGCATGCGAGTACTACTGGGATTGCTTGTTTGGCATTTTGCCTCCTGGCAGCCGGGTTCTATAAACAGGCGCCGTTGCGGGCTGACAATAAAGATACCGACGATGGAATACCCCTATTGCCAAAGTAATCCAGATGATTCTCAAAATACAGAACTCACCGGGGAGTCACAGGATTAGGAGTCTATGCATGTATGAAACTGTAACAAATGGGGATACGACAGAAATCTCGTAATTATTAAGAGATATTCTGCACATTAAGATTTATAGCCCTATTCGTTTTAGCACGTCGTACAAACTTTTGCCCTTCTTCAATTTATCATAGTAGACCTGTGCTGCCATTTGTTGTAGAGCTATTGAGTACGTCGGATAGGAGTGCATAACAGTAGCAAGTTTATCGAAGGGAAGCTTTGTTTCCTTAGCCACAGATAATTCTGAAATCATTTCCCCTGCTGAAGGACACATTATTGTAGCACCTAGTATTTGCTTTGTTTTAGTCTGGTATAATACTTTGATAAATCCACTAGTGTCAGTCCCTTCACATACTGCCCTGTCAACTTTACCCAATTTTCGAAGTAATACTGATACTGCACTCTCTCCATATTTTTCATTTGCGGCTTGTTCTGTTAGTCCAACTGACGCTATCTCAGGGTCAGTGAACGTTGTGGATGGCACTTCGCTCAACAATCCCAAATCTTTCAAAGGAAGGAGAATGTTCCTCGCTGCTATGGCGCCTTGATATCCGGCATAGTGTGTGAATTGACGATCTCCCGTACAATCTCCCGCTGCGAATATTCCTTTGATTGAAGTCTGCAATTTGTCGTCCACCTGAATTCCATTTGTAGCACGATTAAGCTTCACCCCTATCTCATCAAGTCCCATGTTTTGAACGTTCGGCACTCGACCCGTGGCAATCAAAATGTGGTCTCCAACGATAGGCTCGTGAGAGTCGAGTGTTACCATGATTGATAAATCATGAGCATCTTTGAGCTTTACCGACAAAACTCGTTGGTTGCAAATTACATGTATTCCCTCCTTTTCAAAGACCTTCTGTAGTTTGTCAGATGCCTCATTTTCGCCTTGTGGCAGCAATCTATTTGATCGTGAAATAAGTACAACAGAACAACCAAGTCGTGATATTGCTTGTGAAAGCTCACACCCAATTGGCCCTCCACCCACTACAATTACTCTCGTCTCGCTTACTTGTCTCTTTTGATTTTGCTCTATAGCGTCAAAGAATCCTCCATCATCCCAGATATTTTCATATGTCCAAAACGGAATCGAGTCAAGTCCTGCAATTTCGAACATGGTCTTACCGGGTGCTGCTCCCGTTGCAATGACAATGCCAAACTTTGCATATATTTTAGTATTCGTACCATCAACTTCTTTAACATTCACTGAGTGAGCATCCTGAAAGTATGCTCGTCCATTGGCAATATCAATACCTAGTGATTTCAGCACCTTTGGACTATCATCTTCTTCATATATACGGTTTCTACTTGCATCAACGTCTAACTTCACGCTATTTAACATCTTGCGGAAACAGTCATCGTCGATAATTCCGGGATCTCCAAACTTTTCATTCATCTGTCGCCATGTATACGCACGTTTGGCTGCCGATAACAATGTCTTGGATGGCAAACAACCTGTCCATGTACAGTCGCCACCTATATTTGAGGATTCGATTAGACACACCGTCTTTCCAAAATTTGCTGCAAATTTGGCAGCGGTAAGACCAGCAGAACCTCCACCTATCACGACGAGATCATAGGTAGATAATGATGCATTTGATGATTGCAATTCATTCAACGAGGAGGTAGCACGCGGCAATTTGAAGCTATGTATTACAAATGCGTTCAGAGACATTATTGGGAGCAAACATGCTGTGCGAGTGAGAGCTCTCTTCATAATAAGTGCGTGCAATCCCTCCGCAAGCTTTGGTAGGTCTCCTATTAGGTGGTTGTTGTTAGGGAGACGCGACTAAAAGGTCGAGGAGGTCGGCGGTGACGCGAGAAACCGGGCTACTCGTACAAGTCGCCATCGTGACGAAGAACACACAACGGCGTGAGGGGAGGTTACCGCACTACAGCCCTCCAGAAGCGAAGGTTATCTTCTTCTTTTTGATCGTGAATGGGGTGTTTACTCGCAGCATCCGATACTCCTCACAAACAATGAGATGAAGAAGCTGCTGTCGACGAGCCTTGCATGTATTGCCCTAGTAGCATCGGCGTTAGGCAGAGACGCCATAGATGAAGCCATCCTCGATGATATTCTCCATTCATACATTAGCCATGCGCCAACCGAATGCAATACTACAGAACAGACAGCAAGAACATCGTTCAGCTTTGAGTGGCCTGGTACCAATAGCCTTTCAACCTGGAAAACCGCATTTGCTCCGTATGAGCAGGGGATGTTTCAAGCCATTATGTCTCATAATGATACAGGCAATCGGTCGTGGTCGATGAGAATTGGGACAGGTGGTAACATGTACAGTCACTTTTTCCCACATATGCATGGTGAGACTCTTCCACCTCAGGAGAATGCCAATGCTCCATGGATTGATGAGGTTCAGCAATCGGTGGCTGTTCCATTATCACTAAATACAAAACAAAATTTCTTCATTCATCAGGCGGGGGCATATCAGAAAGACGGGAACTATACGTCGACCTCTCCCTTCTACTCACCAAGTTTGGGTAAATATTGCAAGGACAATTTTTGCATATTTGCCTCCTGGGGAACACAGGCACATGTTCCGAATACGTTTACGTCTCCCATCATGGTTAGTTGTTGATTTTTGAGTTGAATATCTGTTGCTGCCTCTGTTTTTCTTTCTGCTCACACGCTCGTTCTTCTTCGTTATGATCTCTCCGTTCTGTCCAGTATATCAACAAGTATAGCAATTGTGGAAATGGGATTGTTGAACATACTCAAATGATTCATAACTTCGCCGACCCCAGCGATCCTCTCTCCACTATCAATACAGATTATAACTACTTTAACACACCTTGGACGGGTGTACGACCGAGTGCGTTGAGATATGCGCTAGAACCACGGTCAGACGATACATTGAACTACTCCGATGTTAACAACAACGATCATCTTTCTTTATGCAAATGGGGCACCTCTACTGCCACTGTTGCTAAACAATTATCCGAAACCAAGGGCTATACAACATTTGTGAATGGTGCATTGATTGTGAATCATACATCGTATGAACCCATCCCACTGCCTTGTCGTACAACCACCACAGACTGTAATTCCGCAAGTTGTATGGTATCATCCTGTAATAATACACAAATAAACAATGCAGGGTATGTACGGATGGAATTGAAGGTAGCACCCAACACCAATAACCCGTGTATTGCACACAGTAATCAAGCTGCACAAGGTTGGCTGGGACTGGTCATGATGACATGTGATTTCCACGATTCAGGTTTTGGATCGAGTACTGCCATACGTACGAATTATGATCCATGCTCACCATGGACAGATATTGGGTTGTTCAATAGTCGTACTGGAAGGTAAGATCCCGTGAATTATTCCCGTTTCTTTCTTTTAGCATTCATCGTTAATTTATGTACTAACCGAATGTTCGTATTTAGAGGTGTTCATGTGGCCTTGCTCAAATTTTGGAGTTGGAACAGTGATAAAAAGGTTTGGTTTGCTGTCTACACTAAAGACACGACTACTGCCACGAATACACTAAATGAAATATTCAGTAATGCCGGATCCACTGATGTTTTGCCCATCGAAATTCGTCCGTTGCGGAAATCTGACGTGCCAACAATATTGGAGGCCACATCGTTGACGAAGCTTCCACTTGCATCCGTTCCTGCAGATTATAACTCAAGTGCTATTAATGCATTTACCTACGTCTATGGACGCGGAGCAGCGAATGCGGCAGCTGGTGGTAATAGTCAACGACGTATAGGCAGTACAGATCACTCTCAAGGAAGAGACTTTACAGTCCTTGAAATGTCTTGGGCGGGGCAGGCTAGGCTTAGGGCAGGAGACACATATACGAATCGTGGCTATTATTTCTCTAGCAACCTGGGTTCTGTAAAGGAGACAGCTGATATTTTGAGAGATAAGATAGTTGTGGATAAAATAGGTTTGGAAGAGTGGTCTCCTCGCGTGGTTCATATCTACAAGGCTGGCTCCAACTTTGTGGCTAAAGCTGCCTTGTTGTCTGGAGGGCAAAATACGATATGGTAAGTTTCTTTATCCTTGTCTGGTTGTGACTGCAATCTGTCATCATTCCGCTTGGTAACATTCCTCACTTCTCTCTGCTCGTGTTAGTGCTAGCTCATCTGCCTCATTGGTTTGCTCGGGAACATCAACGCCAAAAGCAGGATACGTACCCTTCTTCTATGTGACATGTGGAAGCTTAACATACCTTGGACCTAATCCATATCACTTTACGCCATCCTTTGGTACACGATTCCCTGGTCATGGAACAACAGGAAATTATGTGAGGCCATATCTTTGCAGCAATCAAACAACGTCAATCCGTCCTACATGGAAACTATTTGGGTTCTTCAATTCCACCAACGCCGGATGTGCTTCTCTTACCACTACCACATATAATACCACTGTCTGTGACCTGAATTCAAACAACAATCCCACGGAAAGTCCATCATCAAGCTCAACTTCTGATAATCCCAGTATAGCTCCTACTGCAAGCCCGAGTAAATCGCCCGTGACATCAATTCCCACCACTACAAGTTCAACCACTACCAGCCCATCTGCAAGCCCGAGTAAATCGCCTGTGACATCCACTCCAACCACTACGAGTCCAACCACTACCAGCCCATCTGCAAGCCCGAGTAAATCGCCTGTGACATCCACTCCAACCACTACAAGTCCAACCACTACCAGCCCATCTGCAAGCCCGAGTAAATCGCCTGTGAAATCCACTCCAACCACTACAAGTCCAACCACTACCAGCCCATCTGCAAGCCCGAGTAAATCGCCTGTGACATCCACTCCAACCACTACGAGTCCAACCACTACCAGCCCATCTGCAAGCCCGAGTAAATCGCCTGTGACATCCACTCCAACCACTACAAGTCCAACCACTACCAGCCCATCTGCAAGCCCGAGTAAATCGCCTGTGACATCCACTCCAACCACTACAAGTCCAACCACTACCACTAAATCCCCCACAAAAAGTCCCAGTTATACTCCCACTTCTTCAGGATACACTCCGTCTACACAGTGGTTCATGGACTGGACCAGAAATGGTGGCATGTAAGTAATGGTCTCTCCCTTGGCTCATATACATTTGATTCGATTGGTTCTGAACATTTTATTCTTGTCACTTTTGAACATTGAACTTATAGGTGCGTTGCCGACTGTGTGGGGGTGCAGCCCTGTGGAAGGAAGAGAAACAAATGGGAGACAGCATTCCCCTCTGTTGAGGTATGTTGCCAAACTATAAGCAGCTGGAAACCATTTGCGGATTGCTCGTATGCTGCTTCCCCAACAACTACCAGTACAAGCCCAAGCAAATCTCCAACTACTGCTGATACGCGATGGTATGTTGATACTTCACCACTATGTTTTTATGTAATCCTTTTTCATTACAAGCTAATTGCATTCTTGATATTTTCCCCACAGGTATCCTGATTATTATAATACTAAGTGCAAAAATGATGGCAAAGCCCCAACATGGTTAAACCATAAATACACATCTCAATCACTCTGCTGCATGAGTCATTTCAGTTGGGAGTTCTACGAGTGTATGGGTATGAAGCCCGTGGCATCAAACAAATGGTACATCGATTGGTCCAGCCTCAAGTGTAAACAAGATTGTGAGGTGTCTACAGGGGGATCGTGTGGAGGACTTGCTCATGAAACTTGGATAATCAAACACGAATCAGTAGATGCATGTTGTCGTGCACATGTATCTTATGCTGTTGAGCAATGCAAGACACCATAATCCAATGATTGATGGCGCGTGTGTATAAAATCATGATGAAGGGAGAGTCCCAAAATTGTATTGTATGATCTTGTACAGTAAATAGTGTTGTATTGAAAGGAAATCTATAATTGTGTAAAGAACAACAGACGCTGTTAATGGCTACCACCACGACGTCGAACCCTATTTAGTCTCCAATGTCCAAGCGTACGATGGATAATGTCGAACACATTTTTGAAAGGATACCTTAAATAGTCATGTTTCCAATATTGTTTCAGTCTAGATGTATTATAATAGCATGTACATAATTTCCCCTTGTCCAATAGAATAATAACCGTAAGAAAGAAATTATCTAATGCTGTTAAGCAATGCAGGACACCTAATCCAATGTGGCGCGTGTGTAGTGTCCCAAAATTGTAATATATGATCTTGTACAATAAATAGTGTTGTATTGAAAGGAAATCTTAAATTTCAATTAATTAAGTTAATCCAACTGATGTATCATGGATATGCTTGTTTTGACAAGAAATTAAAGTCAAAAATAACACTTTCGTGTGATTAAGTTGCGTCCTGAATGATAGCGTCTCCACCCATACCCATTTCTCAGATGAACTGTCTTGACAAAGCGAAGAAGAACTCAATACTGAATATTGGTACAAATAGAACCAGTAATGCAACAAGGACTAATCTGTTCTCCTTGTTGTCAATAGGTCGTATTGAAGTAGAATTATCTGATTTGGTTCGTCTTCGTCGGATTTTTGTATTGTAAAGAACATAATTTTCTTCTCTACTCATTTCTTTCCAATTATCTGCATCAAATACCTTGTTAACATCGTCATCTCCCAGCTCTGTTCTGTCAATATCAAAAGAAGGTACATCGCCTGACTGTTTTGATTCTGATGGCCAAGACACGAAGCTAGACGATGACGACTGCCCATTCAGAAAAGAGTATCCAAAAGCAAGAATCAATGCAATTATAGTCCCATCAACAATATCTTGCGTACTGAGAACATCGCTCGTAGTGGTAGCAGATGATGTCACAATTATTCCATGAGAAGTGTCAATGATCGAATGTCCATTGCTGGTAGGATCATTATGCATCTGTAACCTGGTTTCGAAAGGAAATGGAACTCTGTTGAGGGAGTAGTTATTGTGAATGAATGCAGTCGAAGAATGCGTCACAAGCAAAATTGCCGATAATCCTCGCATGTATGTATCTCTACCCTCGACAATTATTTGACCGTGCCGAGAGGAGCCCGCGTGGCGGAGTCTTCCCGCTTCTCGCCTCCGTCCTCAGACCTCATAGTCCGTATTTTGAAACATGTCGGCATTATCCACGGCGCAACGGAAGAAGGGAGACGCCTACTACCAGGAGGCAGAGTCGACGTTGAAAAAATCCACCTGGCTTGCATCATCGACTGAGCAAAAGTATGAGAATGCGGCGGAATCATTCGTCAAGGCAGCGACGGCGTACAAGGTCGGGGGATGTACTGATGATGCTGGGGAGGCATATCGTCGTGCTGCCGAGTTATATAAGGATAAGGTGAAGAGTTTAAGTGAGGCGAGTAAATGTCTTAGTGATGCCGGAGCATGTCTTAAGAAGAGCAACCCGTCAGAAGCGGTGGGGTGTTATCGCAGTGCGGTCACTCTCCTATGCGACGCTGGTCGGCTCAATCAGGCTGCCAAGTTGTCAAAAGAAATTGCAGAAATATTTGAGAATGATGGAGCATTGGCCGAGGAGGGGGGGAATGATGCCATTTTGGCCGCAATTGCCAGCTATCAACAGGCTGCCGAATTGTTTGAAATGGAACAGGCCAAAAGTCAGGCATCGGGTTGTCTTCAAAAGGTTGCTGAATTAAGTTCAGGTGCATTAGACCCACCGGAACTATTACGTGCAGCTGAAATATATGAAAGCTTAGGCCGGCAGTGTCTTGAATCCAACTTATTGAAGTACAATGCCAAGACACACTTTATCAACGCGATATTATGTCATCTAGCCAATGGGGATTCGATTGGTGCCTCACAGGCGTTAACACGATTTGATAATTTGGACTATACCTACGCCGATTCACGCGAGGGCAAATTCTCACGATTGCTCGTGGATACTGTTGAAGGGTTCGATTCAGAGGGGTTTGCGACAGCATGCTTTGAATATGATCGTATATCAAAGTTAGATCCGTGGAAGACGAGTTTGTTGGTCAAGGTGAAAAGGTCAATCGAGGGGGGAGGCATGGGTGGTGGAGTAGAGGATGATGATGACATTGATCTCACCTGAAAAAAATTGGAGTCAGATGATAGGAAAAATAGCGCCGGACAATGGGGAATTTCAATCCTGTCCTTAACGTGAATAGTTCGTATTCTGTAAAGATAAATGGGATGAATTGCACAAATCACGGAGGCATCAATAAATATAGTTCTCTAGAAACCAATAGCATTTAGCAATCTTAATTTATATTACCTATTCTGTTCGCTGAACTCTCGTAGCATTGCTGCCTTTATTGCGAAAGTTAATGACACGACAAATCAGAAAACATGCATCTCTCCCTCTTACTCAAGAGAAATGGCACTGATCGATGTTTTAAATCTTGACTTATTGGTATCCGAATTCTTATCCAATCGAGTATTAAAACTGACGTATACGATGGCTTGTTTTTCTTCATCATAAATGCGTTGGACTCGCAATTCCTTGAACAATAATGACCTCTTCTCTTCAAACACTGGTTCCCCTGCCTTACTTTTATCTATATTATCAGCAATTTCAATTTGTTTACCGGTTTTGACACATGTTACACTTGCATAACTGGGTTCATTGAAAAAGTCCTTTTGTAGACGTTCATTCAATGGTCGTTCAAAGTTGCTTATGTACAGTGTGACACCCCTGACCTTTGGATCGTCAAATGCTTCCACGACGAGCGTGTCCTTGAAGACTAGTCCTGATCCTGATATTTGACCAATAGTTCTGCTCCCTTCGGCTGCATGTGCCATTTCGATGGGTGGTAAAGAAGCCATACCCACCGTCAAGGCTACTGTTGTTGCGAACGATGATAACAAAGCGCTACGAGAGATCTGTTCAGCATTAGGAGTGCTTTTGACAGCCATCAAATTGGTACTAGTTGGGCCGGTAGTATGATGTCGAATTAATAGGCTTGGCGAACTGAATCCACTTGCGCTGACAACGATGATGGCGAAGAGGAGGAGGATTGATGCCTGCATCATTGGTGATTACGGTGATGAAAATGGAGGGAAAAGCATGAAGTTGCGGCTCGACGAGAAGATGAAATTCGTCGCACTCATTTCCGGTGGCAAGGACTCAATCTATGCCACCCTCCAAGCCATAGAAAATGGACACGAACTTGTATGCGGTGCTCACCTCGCTCCTCCAAGCATCATCTCAAAAGACGACACAAATGACGAGTCATACATGTATCAAACTGCAGGGTCCGAGGCAGTACAGAAGCAGGTTGAAGAATGTATAGGTGTACCATACTACGTTCGTGAGATATATGGTCGGAGTAAAAACATATCACTGATATATGACAACAATACTTCCATTGCTGTATCGAGGGATGATACTACCTCCAGCACGGATATCGACGAAGTTGAAGATCTATATTTGCTTCTTAAGCAAATACAAATTGATCATCCAGAGATAGCAGGTGTATCCTCCGGTGC
>Ga0247833_1008386_pt1 | contig 10489 bp, 10 predicted proteins | sample LaCruzMarch2015__7_FD_187117 | JGI IMG/M metagenome (GOLD analysis project Ga0247833, IMG submission 187117) | Freshwater microbial communities from meromictic Lake La Cruz, Castile-La Mancha, Spain - LaCruzMarch2015_8m | ecosystem: Environmental > Aquatic > Freshwater > Lake | place: Spain...
CACCATCACCTCCAAAAGTCCGAGCGAAGCAGTTTTCATGGGTGAGTGATTTCGTGATGATTTCTTCGACGATATCTGAGGCGTCGATTCTCTTACACCAACATACCTAGGCTAATATTGACAAGGTCCTGATGGGGCGTAACGCAAATTATCTTTACCAAAGGAACGAAAACGATGCCAAAAGCAACGAAGGAGGAATCTCCTCCTCGCACGTACACGAATATCTTAGACCATTGATCCCGCCAGTGGTCACACAATTTTTTTCAACAAAGCACTCCTCCATCCTGACTTTCTATATACGCATCACCAAAGTCTAGATATATCCCCCCACCAAGAGTAGTAGAATTCTACGCACCGGTGCTCCCACTGTCAGCATTATGCACCTCATTATATGGAATTGGCAAATGAGGTATATGCAATCGAACCTAGTATCGTATTTCATGCCGTAAGCTGTGTTCCACATCATGTATTGTGTGAGGCACAGAATATCACGAGCCATCCCATGATTATATTGTATAAAGAGGGAAGCTACGATGGTCAAAAATGTAAACAGGCGAAAATGAATGTCAAGACGATATTGAAAGCGCTTGGATTTGATAATGTTGATGGTGACATTGATGATACAGGCGATGTGGAAAATAGCCAAAAACGAAAGACAAGCAAAAAGGAGACTGCAAGAGTAGTACCATTTCACGTTTATGATGTACACGATGCATGGGCAGACGCTGCACTATCATTTGAATTTGCATTACATAATTCAATCTACGTTGAGAATGGACCGCTCAATGTTACAAAGAGTAAGGCATTTCATGAGTGGGTGACCTTACTTTCCAATACTTTGCCCCCCCAAATGACACGGACACATGAAATACTCAATTCTCTATTAACCAATTTTGACAAATCCTTGGGTGGTCAATCCGAGATAAATGATTTGGTCAAACAATGTGTTGGCCCTGTAGAGCCATCATGGACATGGAGGACATGCACATATGGTGATGGAAGAGCAGTGGGCTACACATGTGGATTATGGCAACTTTTTCACACAATGTCAATTGGCGTTGTGGAATACAATCAAAACAATAGTAATAACAATCTACCTGCCATGCCTACACGATACGTTGCCGATATTCTACGTGATTACATTGATTACTTCTTTCAATGTGAGGTATGTCGACTCAACTTCTTATCCATGTACGATACATGTGCCTTCGATGGGTGCAATCGTTTATCGGACAGACCATCATTATCTGACAAGGAATGGCATGAATTGCCATTGTGGCTGTGGGAAACACATAATGATGTGAATGTGCGATTAATGAATGAGCGGAATACGGCGGATAGTAGGGACCCATCGACTCCGTGGGAATCCCAACAGGCGTGTCCGGATTGTTGGAGAGATGAAATCGGTACAAAAAGCTGGGACAAGAGGAGGTGTACAAAATTTGCGGAATACATACTGGACTGGTAATCCTAGTTACCTCTATATACCATCAGCTGCTGCATTGATGAATGATAGATCTCGATTGATACCGCTGAGATGGAAACTCGCGGTTGTCATAGTATTATTTGCTGCTGTAACAATGTTGCGGCTGTATAATTCAAGGAAAAGCAAACGACCTGAGTACAAGAAATAAACTCTACTAATTAATCCATCAGCTGTGATGGCGTGATAAGCTTGTCATTGCAAATTGGTCAATCATTGTCGAATCCGTCCAACCTTTTTGCAAAATTTCAGTGTCTTACTACCAGGGATTAAACGGTTTTCAGCAGGATCGGACACAGGAAATCAAACTATTTACAAAGGCAGCGGAGCTCGGTTATAGCAATGCGCATTATGGATTGGGGCTTGAGTTTAAACAACAAGGTGATATGAAGAAGGCCAGGTTCCATTACGAGGTCGCAGCTATGGCAGGGCATGAAACGGCAAGAAACAACCTTGGATGCTTGGAGAATGATTCTGGAAATATTGTACGAGCTTTGAAGCATTGGTTGATTGCTGCATCAGCTGGGTGTTTTCGTGCTATGGATGCCTTGATAACATGCTTCGAAGAAGGTTATGTCAGTAGAGAATCAATCGATTCAACATTGAAAACTTACAATAATTCCTGTGCCGAAATGAGAAGCAAAGCATGAGATGCTAGTATCCAATTTTGGAGGACTCAATTTCTATGAATTTGCTGTAACTAAGTTGTGTCAATTGAGTCTACCTCTACCACAGTACTATTCCGAAGTATTCATAACTTGAACTAATGTATGCTTTATCACTGAACGTATTGTCATCAAGATGTCATATTGCTGAGCCATAGTTATGACATCCTCCCAGCCATTCAATTCCTCCAAAGAACACCACCCGTCTGTCTATTCCCGCCATTCGATCCGCGAAATTTTGAGGCACGAAGAGACGAGCACGACACATCTCCTGGACATCTCCTGCGTTCGAATCATGGATCGATTGCGTTGCCTAGCCATCTTACCCGGCTTAATCGCCCTCCTTGCCTTCGTCCTCGGACTCTACGGGGTTGGATATTGTCAATTCGTTGCTTTTACAGCGATTGGTATCGATGGCACCCCCGGCGTCACGGTGTATTCTGGCATATGGAATTATCAAACTTATAACCTCGAGAATCTAGGGGGTGTCATTTATCAGGACTATACGATTATGAAGACATGCAGTAACTATCCCGCAGGCACAAACTTTGATGCCATGTGGACTACTGCAAAGGCATTCAGTATCATGGGATTAGTTTTAGGTGGAATTACAACATTTTTCTCCGTCTTTGCTGGATTCTTCAGTCCATTCTCTGTCCATAAATTCCAACTGTACGGGGCATCCTACCTAATCTGTAGTCTATTTACCGGCCTATCACTATTACTTTTGGGAAGTAATGCATGTAATGATAATACCTTCATTACTCAGTTTGGACAAGATCAGTATTCAACATCCTCCTCCACTACCGAAGCAAGTGATCTAACATTCCAGGAAACATGTTCCATGGGACCAGGTGCACAAACCACCATTGCTGCGACTGTGCTTTGGCTCATGGCAGGTCTTCTATCCATGAAAACCCAGCCACCTCCCCGACGACCAATTACTACTCATACACATGATGTTACATATACAAAAACGACAGATGATAATGGACTTGTTATGGTGTCTGAGGATGTTGTTAAAGGACAACCTGTGCCAATGGGCGGTCAGCAGAATGTTGTTGAACAGGCTGTGTAAGAAGGTTTGTTGTCGATTGATATGGTGTGTTGTGATATTAAATCATGTCTGGGCATCTTGTTAGTAGAGTTAGTATTAAAACAATTAGGTTGGTTTAGAGTTAAGGAGTATTACTTGAATAATTCTGATAGGTTGTAAATGAACATTGTGAAACAGATTAGGTGTTTATTTATCCTTATCCTAAAACATTTGTTTTGTAGATACACAACAAAAATTCGACAGCAGAGTTTGTCATCTAAAGTAGTGTTCATCCTCGTTATTTTCATTACTTGCAGGTCCCAAATCCATTGAATACATTTATACATCTTAATCCGGCGCAACAGCAACATGTTTTGGAACCTCCACAACCAACCAAACTGCATTTCTTTTTCTTACAGCTTTGGGTCTTAGCACGGCAAGTTCCAGCCGTGGGCTTTGTCGTGGTTGGCATTGTTGTGGTGGGAAATGTAGTCGTTGGACTGTTGGTTGGGGTTGCCACAGCGGGCGCAGAAGTTGAAGTGGGTCTGACAGTTACACCTGGACTTGGATTTGAGGTTGGCTTGAGTGACGTAGGTAGAGATGTTGACGGCTTGGATGTAGTTGGTTTTACTGTTGATGGTTTCGGTGACGAGGCAATGCAGGAGAGGACAGGTGTGTTTTCGGCAGCGTACTCGTGACTGTCGGCATTGTTAACAGCTTTTGCTGAATTACTTATCGCCAACGCTTTGCAATCCGTTTGACCGTATGCATTGTCGTCCGTATCAGCAGTGATTGTAAAATGAGTCATCTCGTGAATGATGGTGCCCTGAAAAATGATTGTTGGAAGAGCAGATTTTAGTCTGGTGCTCAAATATATAATACATGTTAAGTCGATAAAAAAGAGATTAAGTCGTACCATTTTAGAATCAGTTCCTGTCATCGGGGCATTCCAAAAAGCTTTGCAGAAGTAGATTTTGTAAGGATCACTGGGGTAGACGTATGCATAGTACCTGTAAAAGATGAATGTGCGATGTATGTAAGCAAAATATTGAAGCAAGTATACAAAAGGTGTCGAACTGGTTATTACACAGATTTACTCACGTGCCGGTACATCCACAATCAAACGTAATGAAGGCAGAAATTAATCGATCGCGGGAAGTCATGTATCCAGTCTTAAGCTCAGTATGTCGAGATAAACTGTAATCCCCAAACCACTGCTTATACCGGAGACAAGTGCTTGTTGACTGCAACAAACCGACGCTCTCAATAATTGCAACTGCATCATTTGATGCAGTAATTGCATGTGTTCTTGCTTCAGCAATCAAAACTTGCTGGGCTGTGGAACACCTGCGAAAGGTATTCAGTGCTGTCTGAAGATTTCGTTCATCACGACGATTACTTTGATAATGATTCGCCCTATCACCAATCGTGATGATGAGAGTGTTTGACTCTAGTATTTCTAAAGTATTCGTTGTATTAACTGCGGTCGGCTTGGATAGTTCCATGGATGTTACGGAGTATTGAATGATATAGTCATCATCATCCCCGTCAGATGAGTTGAATTCAAAGTATTGCCCAAGGTCAATGGAACACGAGACTTCGTCTCCCGGTTTTAATCGTTTGTAATTCCCTTCAGATGGCGAACTTCGCTTCAATAGTGCTCCAAGATACTTCGCCACTTGGCCGCCACTGGTAGCAATCTTGAAGAAGGACATTTCTGTAACAGAGTCTTCAGGTGAAGATAGACCATCTTCGGTGTCGCAGGGGATATCCCAATCGAGGATACGGGCTGATTTTTTGGGATCGTTGTTCCTTAGAGTGAAGTCAATTAAGACAGGTTCATTAGCAGCAAATGAACTTTTCGATGCCGATATGGTCAAGGTCACATCTCTCTTGCGTTGTATGCCACTTCTCCTATTGTTGGCAGCAAACGGATTATTTGCTACACAAGCTGGGAGCGCCAACAGCAGTAGTGCACAAGATAGTTTGGCTACAGAGTAAGTCATCTGGTGTAGGTGTAATAACAGAGATAAAGAGGACGACAAAGAGCGTGGATTAGAAACAACGAATTGAAATCAACGTCACCATGTTAATATCATATAAAAGTTGCAAGCAACAAGGGCGAGACGATATCCGTATCAAGATCACCCATCCCACCTCCTACCGCAACCCACCCGCAATAACAACAACCACGTCGTATCGTACGTACCAACGTTCTCTTTTGCCTCTCGTGACAGATGATGCCAAAAAAGGCGGCCGTTTCGCCCAAATCTTATTACTGCCTCCGGGAAACAGTTTAGTTGGGCCTCAATCGGTCTGGGTGGGAGACTCCACAAACCACCCAAAGGTCTCCTCACATCATGGTCAAGTCGAAGCAGCGTCCCAACAATGGCAAAGCCACCAGCGTTACTACGACAGCTACTAGTAGTGGTGGTAGTAACAAGAACAGCATGAACGCCACATCAATTGAACGTGCGGCAATAGTCCGACTGCGACAACGCATACAGGCCGAGTGTCCGGCTCGTGGCTACGCCCCTCCTTTGAATCAAAAGGTTTCGTTCCGCGCGTTGCCAATCTCGGATGCGACGCTACGCGGACTAGAAGAGGGAAATAGTGGTGGCAATGGCAGTGGCAATAATAGTGGTGGCGGGAGGCGGAATAACAAGACGAAGAGCAAGACGAACAACAACAACCGCGCCACCGTCGCGGATACCAACAACAATTTAAGCAACAAGAAACAATTCTGGACCATGACCGATATACAAAATGCATGTATACCACATGCATTACTCGGGCGGGATATTCTCGGTGCGGCACGGACCGGGTCGGGCAAGACGTTGGCATTCCTAATCCCGTTGATCGAAAAATTATATCGACGGAAATATACGCCCGATGATGGTCCCGGCGCCATCGTGCTAAGTCCCACGCGCGAATTGGCCGTACAAACATTCCAGGTATTGCGTAACATTGGCAAATATCATCATCTGTCCGCTGGACTGTTAGTCGGGGGTAAAAAAGAATTCGGACTAGAACAGCAACATGTCCCCAATATGAATATTATCATTGCCACGCCTGGTCGATTATTGCAGCATTTAGAACAAACTGCTGGATTGAATGTGGATAGAGTATGTTTACTAGTGCTAGATGAGGCCGATCGGATACTAGATATGGGATTTCGTGAACAAATGGTACGTATTTTAGACTACCTCCCGCCGGGCAATGATGGTAATGACGATGATGATATTGCCGATGATGATGATGATGATGATAATGAAGTTGTTGGACGTCAAACGATGTTATTTTCGGCAACACAAACGAAAAAAGTATCCGACCTAGCAGCATTAAGTTTACACCGTCCAGAGTATCTCGGTGTGCATGATAAAGAAACATCCAAGACTCCCATAGGACTCGAACAAACTATCATGATTGTGCCACTTCAACACAAACTCAATGCATTATATTCCTTCATCAAATCTCACCTAAAGGCCAAAACAATTATATTCCTTTCGAGTTGTTCCCAAGTCCGGCATGTATGGAGTATATTCTGTACTATGCAACCGGGTATCCCGTTAATGGCATTACATGGCAAGTTGAAACAAGAAACACGTACCCGACTATACTTTGACTACCTCCAACGACCACATGCGGTACTATTCGCGACGGATGTTGCCGCACGTGGACTAGACTTTCCATCAGTCGATTGGGTAGTACAGGCCGATGCACCCGAGGATGTAGACATGTACATTCATCGTGTGGGCCGTACGGCACGGTATAATTCCGGTGGCAAGGCATTACTACTAGTAACACCTCAAGAGGAAGCGGGTGGTCTAATGAAGACATTGGTCGATGATGCCAAGATGAATATCAAAATATGTAATATGAACCCCGACAAAGCAATACTTGTTACAACCAAGGCTGCGGCCATTGTAGCATCCTCACCGGATATTAATCTACTCGCCAAGAAGGCATTCAAATCATACTTACGATCGGTATATCTAATGCCCAATAAATCAATCTATCCATCGGATATGGTACTATCCTTACCGTTAGACGAGTATGCAACTAGTTTGGGATTAGCCTCAACGCCCACGGTCCGGTTCTTAAAGAAATTAAGTAATCGAGAAGACGAACGTAAGAAGAAGAATGTGGATTATCGACTAATCAAGTTGAAGGAAGAGATTAAGGCTGAGAGGTTGATGAAGAAGATAAATAAGCTTGGTAGTGGTGGCGGCGAAGATACTAGCGAGATGAAGAAGAAGCAGCAAGGCAAGAGATCATCAAGTAGTGATGAGGATAGTGGCGACAATACTGATGATGACAACAATACCAATACAGACCTGTTGGTAGTGAAGAAAGTTCATAATTGGGGTGATAAAAGCAGTACTGTCAACAATATACCGCAGATTAATCTACACGAGGCGAGTAAATCACGACATTTGAAGAAAATTCGTATTGATGGATCAACAACGGGTATTAATCAAAAGATTGTCTTTACTGATGATGGCGGTGTTGAAGATACAACAATTTCTAATCAAATAATTGGTAATGCTGTGACTACTACAACCTCAACAACGACAGTTACAGCATTGCCAGCATCAGACAATGATTTGTTAGTATCGGCGAGGGAGGAGTATTTACAAAAAGTACGTAATCGATTAAGCAAGACGAAAGAATTAGATCGACAAGAGGAGAAGGAACGGATACAGGATAAGCATAAGAAGAGGAAACTGAAAGATCGTAGTAGTGACGGTGGCGATGATGAAAGAACAACAATTGCGGATGTTGGAAGTGATGACAATGATGGAGGACGTGATACAGTGGTTACGTTGGGCCGATCCATCAATAGCGATGATGATGACAATGATGATCAGTCTAGTAATAGCAGCAATGATTCTGATAATACTGATGCTGAACAGGACGGTGACTTGTATGAGGACAATTCGAACAGTGATGATGACGACGATGATGAGTATGTTGATGTCAAGGCACAAGAGGAGCTTGCATTGGCCATGCTTGGAAATTAAACTAGAGACAGTAAATAGCTTTGCTCTAAAACAAAGTAAAGAATACACGGCCGCAACCAGCTGACTATCGCAACAAAAATGTGTATCATTTAAGAATTAATCTCTTTCGAGAGCCATAAATGGACTCGGTACTCGTCGAATAGATCGTTATCCACATATATATTTACTTCAACACAGAAATCTCACGCATAGCGAACACAATTTTTTTCCTCAATGTCGTATGTTGACATTTTCATCTCCACAATTTTTGTATTCATATAAGATTTTGACAAATAATGATCTAGCTTTCCACCAAGATAATATTCTTCCCATCTGTTTTAGGCCGTCTTGGGCTTGACAAGACTGTCAATGATCGAATAAAGGAAGACACCTCCAATACCGATACTGCAGCCGAGTAATTTCATAAATTCAAGAGACTCCCCAAGGACAAGGGCTACACCGACAATGACAATAACACGCTTTGCCGTGTTTGCTACCGACTGGGTCACCGCGTTCTTTTAAAGTGTGTGCGTGTGGCAAGGATAAGTACGATGGCAAAAACGTTAGAATAGAACACACACACACACACAAAACTGACGGGGATGAATGAAAACGAACAAAGTTAGATATCTACTTACAGTCTTCTTAAGGGTCATGGTCGACACTTCATTATACCCATAGAACCAAAGTGCACTCGCAAGCATATTGGTACGTAATGCCGGTACAGTCTTAAATGCCTTGACAAATTCACCAAATCGTGGTCCTTCCTTCGTTAAGAAGATGAATGGGATGGTCATTAAAAATCCCAAGATGGACGTAAGTGCGAATTGATTGCCCACTGATCCAATACGTTCTTTGACACCGGGCGTTTCCATTAACTTCTTATTCTCATTCCCCTTGACAGCCGCGAACATATTGGCAATACATGCCGAGATTAATGCACTCCATGCAAAGTCAAGTTCATTGACCGATGCCAGAATGACCCCTCCAATGACAATGGGTAAACACGCCCATTTGGCCGAACTAATCTTCTTCTTGTATACGAATTGTGATAGTACTGCCGCGAATGCTGGCTCGGCAGCCTTGACAATTTGACCAAAACTCACGGACCCGGCCGAGAAGGAGAAGACGGATGCGGAGTGTGCCCCGGCGTAGCACAATGCCACGGGAAGCATTTTGATAATCTGCTCATCATGAATAATATATTCAATATATATATAGTGATGTTGATGACAAATGATAATAACGAAAAAACAAGAATGAGAATGAGAGAGAGGGGTGTGTTGTTAAGTGTGTGATGTTGTGTCGTACGATGAAGAGGAGTAAAAGGAAAATAAGCGCACATCATAATAAGAATCACGCCTCCCCTCGAGGAGAGTGACACGAAACATTAATAACACCCCCCCTAACCCCAAACAATCACTCATTATATCCTATAAATACAAACACATTCAACTCACATCATCAAAGGTGACCTTGGGTTTCTCACGTGCATCCGGCGCCAACCAAAGAAAGATCCCGTACAAACTACCAATGCCCAATTGTAATGCACTAATGGTCAATGGAAAACCTGCCGCGCCACCCGTAGCCTTCAATGCCATTTTATTTGTAATGTTATAATAATAATTGCCTAGGTACCACAGACCAAAGTAGGCAATGAGAGGTATGTCCAGACCGGCAATCATGGTGGCCGCAGATCCACCCCGTGGAGCAGCGGAGATGGCATCATTGCTGCCGTCACTGCTGGTAGAGGCCAATGACGTCGAGGACGACAATGCCGTTGAGACACCCGGAGCATTGGTTGTTGACACAAATGCTGCGCCCGAGCCATGACGACTGCGACTACCACTGGCAGTGCTACGGACGGGACTTAACGAGTATGCCGAGCCATGAATAGCACAGGCTACCGTCGATGCTAGGGCCAATGATAGGGGGAGATTCAGCTTCATGATGATGTTGGTTGGTTTATGACGATGGTGGAAGAAACGGTGTCAAAAACGTTGGCGAAACGTTGGGAAATAAGTACTAAACTTGTAGTTTAAGACCAAGAAAAAAAAGGTAAAACTACGAGCTACAGGTTGAGTGACCCTGATTGTCATTTTTTCGGAAAGCAAGATTCATCACCACAACAACTTTCTTCAGCAGTATGTAGGTAGAAATAAGGTACCATCTATAAACTTTCCCGCCAAGCGGGTCTGTCGAACCGAGAAACAGACCATGAATAAACTGAATACCACGACCATCACGCTAACATTACCGAACAACGCCGCTACAACAACTTAGAACAATGAGAATAGCATGA
>Ga0247833_1008387_pt1 | contig 10489 bp, 9 predicted proteins | sample LaCruzMarch2015__7_FD_187117 | JGI IMG/M metagenome (GOLD analysis project Ga0247833, IMG submission 187117) | Freshwater microbial communities from meromictic Lake La Cruz, Castile-La Mancha, Spain - LaCruzMarch2015_8m | ecosystem: Environmental > Aquatic > Freshwater > Lake | place: Spain...
GCAGTGCTTCACGTCTTGGGCAAAAGCCACCGGGTTATCAAGGTCATAAAACATGGCAATCGAAGTGACGATGCTTGCTCGGTCCTGACTCACCGCATCAAAGTTTTTGGCGTTGAAGAAATCAGGGACCGTGGTGACCGGATTGGTTGCCTTTTCTGCTTCGTAGAACTCACTGAATTTGGCAATCGTTGGGTCAATGCCAATTTTTTTGAGCCCTGTGACGCTGTAACTGCGGAGCAAAGTTCCGTCATTCGCCCCAATGTCAAGAACTGTCTGGCCTGGGAGCAAATTGGCCCGGACTTCAAGCCGGCGGGCAATTCTGGCCAAGTGAGCGACCATCGAGGCATTGAGCCCACTGCGGTAGCCGTAATTGTCCCCGTACATCTCCTCGGGTGGGAAAGTGTCTCCCAGTTGAACCAGTCCGCAGTCATTGCACACCAGGAGGCGAACTTCGCCGGAGGAGATTTCCTCTTCCCGGGTGGCGGGGAACACCCCAGTAAGGGCTAAATCACCGAAATTGAGGACTTCAACGAGGTCCGTTGTGCCGCAGACCCGACAGTTCTTCAATTTCGCCACAGTTTTGGCTCTCTCTCTGATTACAAGGTTCACGGTTAACTAGGTCAAATAGCTAGGCCAAATTGGTCTCGGTACACCGTTTTAACAATTATTGTCCCGCCCTAGACTAGCGAAGTCATTAGAGCGATCCAAAGAACTAAGGGGTACACGCGGGTGAGCCACGATCACGACGAGCATGACAAGAACACTGAGCACGTTGATAACAGCCTGTTGGCTAAAGCAAAACGAACCCTCCCCTTGGTGCCTATTTCTCGTGGCTTGAGCCGGGCTAGCCGTAAGGCCGCCTCTGCTGCCCACAAACTCCAATACCAAGTGGAATGGGGCGCCGACAACCCTGAATATTTTGATCACTTCATTGACCAACACTGGCAGTGGTCAGCCAATCGGCAGTCCTTCCCTTGGGAGCGCGGTGTCTACTCCTCCCTCGCCCTTCAAGCGACCCGCTCCGGGAGCCGACTGCCCAAGGTTTTGGAACTCTGTTGCGGAGACGGTTTCAACACCTACCACTTCTATAGCGCTCAAGCGGAGTCAATTACCTCGATCGATTTTGATCCCTCAGCTATTGCGACAGCAAAGAAGAATTGCTCTTACTCAAATATTCGCTATCTCCTGGGTGACATCAGAACCGATATCCCAGAGGGACTCTATGACAATGTTATTTGGGACGCTGCTATCGAGCATTTCACGGAGACTGAAATCAAAGCGCTTATGGGAACCATAAAGTCGCGATTGGCTGAAGGTGGAATTCTTTCCGGTTACACAATCATTGAACCTGACGACGGTGGCAAGCATCTGCACCAGCATGAATACGAATTCCACGACAAGTCTGACTTAGCTCGATTCCTTGAGCCGTGGTTCACCAATGTTCAGGTTCTCGAGACTGTGCATCCACAGCGGCGCAATTTGTACTTCTGGGCAAGTGATTCGAAACTTCCACTAGATCGCGATATCGCACTCACGACACGGAAGTGAGTCGCATTAGGACAATAGGTCTGGGCTAAGTGGAGTTCCAGCCACCACTGGCTTTCCAAAAGTCTTTCCAATAACGTCTTTCCAGTGCCAAGATGGCATGCCGGCAAAAGGCCTCACTGAGGCAATGTTCTCCTCAGTAACAAGATCCCCAGCGTTCACGTCAGCTATTACATAGAGTGATCGAGCAAATTTCCTACTTGACTGTCCAGCACTCGGCAATTCATAAGTGACGCCTCCAAGGGCGGACTGAGTTTCTCGGATTGAACTTACGAGAGACTTGAACTCCTCCGGGTTTGTGCTGAAGCCTGAATCCAATCCTCCAGAGTCCCGATCCAACGTCATGTGACGCTCAATAACTCGTGCACCCAAAGCCACAGCAGCAACAGTGGCGACCTCTGACAAAGTGTGGTCCGAGAAACCGATGATCACGCCGAAGCGCTCCTCCATGTCCAGAATCGTTCGCAGGTTGAGTTCATTACTTGGAGCGGGGTAGGAAGAGGTGCACTTGAGGACCACAACACGATGATTCCCTGCCTTGTGACACGTCTCCACCGCGCGATGAATATCAGCTAACTCCGCAATCCCGGTGGAGATAATCACTGGCTTACCGGTTTGAGCTACCCGCTCAATCAAGCGTGTGTCGGTGATTTCGAAAGATGCAATTTTATAAAATGGAACATCTAAGCGTTCGAGAAGCTCAACTGCTGCAAGATCAAATGGGCTGGAGAAAGCATCTATTCCTAAACTCTTTGCCACGTCGAAGAGTTCAGCATGCCATTCCCAAGGCATCATTCCTTCTGTATACAAGGAATGTAATGTGCGACCATCCCAAGCAGAACCGTCTCGCACAATAAATTCTTCATTTGTTGAATCGATTGTTATCGTGTCGGGGTTGTACGTTTGAAATTTGACAGCATTGGCTCCGACATATGCTGCTGCCGCAACAGTCTTGCGGGCTGTTTCCAAACTCTGATTGTGATTAGCAGAGACTTCTGCAATTACGTAAACGTCTTGACCAACAATTTGACTCAACCAATCATCAAACATCGGGCTGACCTTTCCGTGAAACCTGAGGGGTTGAAACCATAGAAATTGGCACCTTGACTCCTACTGTCCCAAGAGTGGGTGGGACCCAACTATCGATGTCTTCAGATCTCAACTCTTTCATCCACCAGACGAGATCGGTGAATCCCATTGTGTGACGAATGAGAATAGTTGAACTTAACCGGGCATTTATTTCAAAGATTCGGGGACCGTCTTGGGTGAGCATGAATTGCACGTTGATGGGACCCCACAGATTCAGTTCTTCAGCGAGTATTCGGATCTGCCGGTCAGCTTCTTGGTCAAAAATTACTTCACACCACGAAGTTGACCCGCCAACTAGCTTCCTTCGCAGCTGAAGAATCCGGGTCTCCCCGTTCCGCGAGCGATAAACAGCTGCGGTGACCTCCTGCTCGGCCGGTTCGAGGAGTTCTTGAGCGACAAAGTCCGCATAATTCAGATTCCCGGGTAAATCGGCCAAAGAGTTGATGAAAAAAGCTCCGTGGCTGCCTCGTCCGATTCTTGGTTTAACTATGACCGGCTGACCATTAGGCTGAAACTGATCTAATTGGATGGTCCAGGGGGCCGGGAGTCCAATGCCCTTCAGGTACTCAAAAGTCGTTAATTTGTCTTTAAAAACCTGCACGGCGGTTGAATTGGGTAACAGGGTCTCAGGGAATTCCTCAATTCCCTGATCACAGAGTTTCACGATCTCCGAATCTGAGGTGGGAATAAAAACATCAGGCGTGAAGGCCTTAAATGTTTCTTGTAGAAAAGGAAAATACTGAGTCGAACTTGCCCGGGGAACTTGCACAAATTCGTCACACAACTGTGGTGCTGCATTTTCGCTGTTGATATCAAGGCCAATAATTGTGGCATCAGGTTGATACTGTCGAATAATCTGGATCGCGCCGACTCCAACGTCTCCACCCGCGCCCGAAATCAGAAACTTGTTCATGCGCGCTGTAAAACTTCCCACAAATAACTGTGATTGGGATCCCTTTGTTTCGCTAAGTCCACCACAGGACTGTAGTCGTAGGGGCTTATCTTGGAACTAACTTTGAGTGACTCGGTGTCCAATGTTGCCCAGTGTGCGCCTGGCTGCCTATTTCGTGGCTGGCCTACGGAACCCGGATTGACCCAAAGCACGCCGTTGGATTGGCGCACGGATGGGTAGTGCGTGTGGCCATGAATAACAATCTCTGCGTCTGAGCCATCGAAACTTACCGATTCAGGTAAGTCAACATCTGGATAGAGGTACTGCGAAATATCACTCGGGGAACCATGACACATAAGGATGTTCTTACCACCCAAACTCAGCAACTTGGGGTGATCCCACTGTTTAATGTTTGCAATCGCGTCGGCAGGTAATTCTTCAATTGCTACTTTCAGGCCACTGCCATATTTGGAGACAACAGGTGTCCCCGCCGGATTATCAATTGCTTCAAGGAGCATGTCTTCATGGTTTCCCCGAATTGCTTCACAGTTCAGGCCTTCGAGTGACCTATAGCACGCGAGCGGCCAGTAGTAATAACCCACGAGATCCCCGGCGAACAATACCCGTTCGCATTCATTGAATTCAGGATCATTCATCACTGCATCAAGCGCGGGCAGGTTCGCGTGTATATCTGAGATCAAAGCTATGCGCACAGTGCCCCAGTCTTTCATGCCAAGGGATATCCTTGCTACATGGGTCATTTTCTCGCCACTGGAGCATTTAGTGGATTAGGTTTGGCCCTCAGCGAGGAAATTGTTGCTCGGGGAATGACGGTCTCAGGTATCGGTAGATCAATTAGCAAGCGTGATCCAAGTACTCTGAAAATTTTCAGCTCGGTTCACGAAATGGATTTGTCTGCGCCATCTGCCACCGAGGTTCATGAAGTCATTGCCGAACTATGTGCGACCTACCGTGACTCCCAGTTAATAATTAATGCCGCACAAATCGAACCACTTGGTCCACTGGGTTCACTTAAAAACTCCGACATCGAGGGATCCCTGAACGTCAATATAAATTCAGCGCTTTTCATTCTGAATTCTTTTCTGAATTGCACACATTCAGCTAACCCGATTTACGTGATTGGTTCCGGCGCAGCCGAGCACACAATCGAAGGTTGGGACATTTATTCAATTGGTAAATCAGCCTTGCGGCGGGCAATCGATTTCGTTAACGCGGCAACCCCTGGAATAGCTCAGTGGCTGGAACCAGGTGTCATCGATACCCACATGCAGGAAAGTCTCAGATCCAGTGACTGGGGACTTTCTCCTAGCGAATTGCCTTCGCCCGGCCAAGTCGCAAGTGAGATCATGAGCCAAATAAGTTTAGGTGCTCACTGATCCGCACAGATTTCACTTAAAAATATTTAGTGGTGCTCCGATTGTCCTATTGATTTCCACGATCTGACTTTGAATGGCACTTTTCTCCTGTTCGAGGGTCAAGCAGTCTCCGCGCACGAACGCCTTGGGATTCCAGACGATCGAATTATCAAACGCAGCGATTCGATCTGTGCATTCCTCGAGCCAAAATCCTGAATCATCATATTCATTATTTCCTTGAATCCACTTTGCTCGGTTCCGTGACGCAATTTTCCTCGAAATACGCTCCCTCACTCTGGCTGGGATAAGCCTTCTCACAGACAAGAAATTTTGTTCCGGCTCCACTTGTTCATTACTTTGGGGCCTTTGATCCCAGGATCTGTGGGTTATTGCACGAACCAGCACAACCGCATACCACCGCCAAGCTTTTGTAGCGATGTCCGTTGATCTAGGACTCACTGCCCCAATGTTGATTGCATCCGTGAACTCCCGATCATTATTTCTTGATACTTCCAAACCAAGTGAGGGCGGATAGGCGTTAAGTCGAGGTGGGTCGTAGTGAATCACCGGAATACCAAGTGCCAAAAACTCTAGCCCAGCACTAGATGCATGGTTAATCCCAAACGTGGCGATACGAGCGACGTCATAGAGCCCGATTCCATCTCCCGGCGAGTTCAAATACACATTCTTGCCTCTTTGGGAAAGTAATTTCTCAATCACATCCAAGTCTGGTGAACGCAGTGACTCGCGTTTATTGGGAGCTAAGCGCGGATGCAGTCTAAATACGAAATTAATCTCTGGAGAATTGCGCGCGGCTTGCAGAGTCTGCTCAATAAATTCAGTGACAGATGAAACTTGATCGATGGGAACACGCTCGAATTCGGCGCCGACAAGAGCCGAGGATCGTGTTTCATCAGGACTTCCGATCAGTACGACTGCTAGAGGCTTCTTCCCTGTGATGCCTAACTTCTGCTGAATTTCATTGATTGGCATGAATGTCGGTGGGGTGGAGTACACCCATGGATCACGTCCCTGAATGAGGTGCCCGAGGTTCCTCGCCACCAACTCCACCTCTAATTGTGTGAGTGGCATCTCGAGAGACTCCATGAGACTAGGTGAATCCACGGCAGTTTGACTTGACGCAACACTCCGATACAGCGCGATAGTCGAGTAGCGATCAGAAACGGAGGCCCCTGCACTAAGCCCTACGTATTGAATCTTGGGATCTGCTAGAACAAGCTCGGTAAATACTCTGTTGGTGGGGTAAAGCGGGTTGTACACGAAACCGTGGGTTGGATTTACTTCTGTAAAAATAGACGGTAATGCTTCTAAAGCCAATAAGGAGTTTTGCAAGTCGCTGACGTACTCATTCCACGCCAGTTCACTAACTGTTACATCTGAGACTTTGTGGTGCAGCATAGATAAGTAAGTGGAATATTGATTAACAGGAATTACACGGCGACTATTTTCAAACCAATTGCCGTGATTGACCTCATCAACTTCTGAGGTGACCTTGTCCTTCATTTCACGTGTCACGTAATCATCAATCCAAACGGTTGAATATTTAGCAACACTGCGAAATGCCGCCTCGCCCATCTTGCATTCCTTACAAATTGACTTTTTCTGAGAATCCGTGTCTGAAATTTTTAACTGACCAGCCTGCATAACAGGGCAGAAAGTACTGAAGAGCCCACGACAACGAATGATTGTTACTTGAGCCCCTCGACTCACAAGGCCATTTGCCAAATCGTGTTCCAACTGGCTGGTTTCCCAAAGGCCTGCATTGGGAGAAAACCAGAGAATGCGCCACTGGGAAACCGAAACTTGAATCGTCACTGAGATGACCTTCCCCGCAACTGTGAAAAGGCGGATGCAAGTCGTTGAGTGAATTTTCCTGGTTGGGAGCGAGCACTTTTGAGTGTTTCAGATATCACTTGGCGCGCTAGAGCGGACTCAGACACATCGATTGCCTGGATCGGTAACTCAATCCCGTTAGCCATCACTTCGTGCGAGGTGGCTGATTCTGAGTGAGTCCCACTTCCCTCTTGACCGATGTTTTCCACAAGTGACTGGCCTGGGTAGAGGGTGAGTTTGTTGGCAAGAAATGCTGATGCATACCAGCGCACGGCCCACGAGTCGATTGTTCCGGCGGCTTGATCTTTCAGCATCTGTCGGTAGGGAAATGCACCGTCGAAATCAAACTGTGCTCGATCCGGTGAACTATCAAGTTGCTTCAGCAGTTTTTGTGAATCGGGTTCAAACAATTCCCAGCCTCGGCGCCAAGTGGCCCAGCCCCAACAATCAGCACCACGCAGGAAAACGGTTTGTGGGAGTACCGGGGGAATTGAGTACATAAAGCCGTGAATACTGATTACCTCTTCGTTGTTTGCATACAGTTCAAGAGCTTGGTTCATGTACTCCAAAAAATCGGGAGAAACCACCAGGTCGTCTTCCATCACGATCACCCTGTCGTGGCCTTCTAACGTCTCGATGACGCCAAGTATCACCGAATCCGCTAAGCCCACGTTGTAGTCACGTTCAATTACCCGAACTGAGGCGAACGGGCCTGAATCGTTTATTCCTCGAGCTATCTCCCGGACCTGCTCAACAGCATCCCCGTCGGCCGCTGATTTGGGGCCATCGCAATAGATGCTCACGTGAGTCAGATCGGCACCAGAATTGGCCGCAAGGGAATCAATGGCCCTGCGTAGGTGATCGGGGCGCCGGTAGGCGAAAAGTACTACCGGGGCATGATCGCGTAACACCACATGAGCATAGAACACGTTACGCTGCTCCCTATGGTCCTCAGTCAGAACGCGAACTTGTCTGGGGCGTTTTCGGGGTCTCGTGCCTTGATTACGGGGGGCTTGGGCTTCATAGGTTCACATGTTGCCCGCCAACTGGTCGATTTTGGGGCCCATGTCACCGTGATTGACAATTTGGTTCCCGAATATGGGGGCAATAGGTTCAATGTTGCTGGCATTGAGGACCGCATTACCGTCCACATTGGCGATATTCGCGATCGTTCCTTGATTGACAATCTGGTCCCTGAAGCCGACTTTGTTTTTAACCTTGCCGGGCAAACGAGTCACCTTGATTCCATGACCGATCCTCACACCGATTTGGCGATAAATGCAGACGCTCAGCTTTCAATCTTGGAGGCCTGTCGTGGACAAAATCCGGGAACTCGAGTTGTGTTTGCCAGTACCCGGCAACTCTATGGAAAACCGGATTTCCTCCCCGTAACCGAGGAGCATCCCACTCGCCCCGTTGATGTCAACGGAATCAACAAGCTCGCCGGCGAGTGGTACCACCTGCTATATCAAGATGTTTATGGGATTCCATCGTGTGCACTTCGACTCACCAATACTTACGGTCCGGGGATGCGCGTCAAGGACGCTCGCCAAACATTCCTGGGAATCTGGATAAAACAGGCACTCAGTGGTGAAACCATCAAGGTCTTTGGTGACGGACAGCAGTTACGTGACTTCAATTATGTTGATGACTGCGTGAATGCACTTTTGTTGGCGGCAACCTCCGCTAATGCTGAAGGAAAAGTTTTCAACCTTGGCAGCCCAGAAGTCGTCTCGCTAGAAAAACTCGCGCAATTGATCTGCGAGATTGAACCTAATGCGAAATACGAGCTCGTACCTTTCCCCGAGGATCGAAAAAAGATTGACATCGGTGACTACTACGCTGATACGACATTGATTCACAAAAAACTCGGCTGGGAACCAAGCGTGTCATTGACCGAAGGGATCACCGAGACCCTGAATTTTTATCGGGAGAACTCATCCCATTACTGGGACAAGTGAGGGAAGACAACGTGATATCCATGAATGGGTTCAGTAAAGAACCCGCTGAGATCCTGTTAGCCGAGCAAGAGGCTGCCACTTCGGTATTTGCTTCTCATTACTACGTGCTCGGAAAACAGGTCACTGAATTTGAATCAGAGTGGGCTGATTACTCCAAAGCCAAACACGCGGTCGGTGTTGCCAATGGACTTGATGCCCTCGAGATCATTCTTCGCACTCAGGGGATTGGGCCCGGTGATCAAGTAATTACAACCCCCATGACGGCAGTAGCTACCATCCTGGGGATTATTCGAGCAGGGGCCACACCAGTGTTGGCCGACATTGACCCAGATACAGCATTACTGGATCCTGCAAGTGTTGAGCGTTGCATCAATGAAAAGACTCGCGCAATTATTTTGGTTCACCTCTATGGGCAAGTAAGAAACATGGCCGCGTGGCAAACCCTCTGCGAATCACATGGCATTGCGTTAATTGAGGACTGCGCCCAAAGCCACGGTGCCCAGGAAAACGGTGTAGGTTGCGGATCATTCGGTGTCGCAGGGGCTTTTAGTTTTTACCCCACCAAGAACCTTGGCGCAATCGGTGATGCTGGTGCACTCGTAACTAATGATCCAAGGATTGATCAGCAAGCTCGAATGCTTCGAAACTACGGCCAAGTTAACCGATACGAACACCACGAAATCGGAATGAACAGTCGCCTTGATGAACTTCAGGCAGCCATATTGCGGGTTCGACTCAATTGGTTAGGTGATTTCACCGCACGTAGAAAGCAAATAGCTGCACGCTACCGGACTGAAATCAACAACCAGTGGGTGAAACTACTTGCCGCGCCACTGAATCCTGATGAACACGTGTATCACCTATTTGTATTTACCACACCGTTCCGTGAGCAGTTACAAAAGCACTTAATGGACTCTGGTGTTGAGACACTCATTCACTACCCCATTTCAGCCGATCAACAAGTGGCATTGGCTGGCATTGCAACGGATCCCCAGGGTTTGCCGAGAGCACGAGAACATGCAGAAACATGTTTATCAATTCCGTGTCACCCACAGCTCACTGATGCTGAAGTGGACCAAGTAATTGCATCGGTAAACTCGTTTTCGCCGCAGGGGCCTTGAATCAATGACGGAGCACTTCGTAACGCTTTTTGATTCAACGTTTTTACCCAATGGTGTGGCGCTCCACAAGTCGCTCATGCGAACTACCCCGGACTTTCACCTGTGGGTCATTTGCATGGACGAAACAACCGAGCGTGCATTAATTGATCTGAAGTTGCCACACGTAACCCCGATTCCACTTGCAACAGTTGAAACTCCTGAGTTACTTGCCGTAAAAGGCTCGCGATCCATTGCCGAATACTGCTGGACCCTCACGCCCTTCAGTGTTGAATTTGTTTTTGAGCTAGCTCCAGAAGTTAAAAGAGTGACTTATATTGATTCAGATGTGTGGTTCACCAAGTCACCCGACGCGATTTTGGCCGAGATGGGTTCGGCAACTTCGCTCATAACTCCCCACGCCTACTCCCCTGAGCACGCTCACAACATTAAGTTCGGGATTTATTGTGTTCAGTTCATGCCGTTTACCCGTGAGGGTTCAACGCAAATCAGGCGCGACTGGCAAAACAAATGCCTGGACTGGTGTTACGCGATTGATGAACCAACCCGCTTCGGGGACCAGAAATACCTCGACACGTGGACAGACCAATTTGGGCAGAGTGTTCACGTTCTCGCAGCGGTGGAAAAAACTCAAGCCCCTTGGAATGCACTGAG
>Ga0247833_1008399_pt1 | contig 10477 bp, 9 predicted proteins | sample LaCruzMarch2015__7_FD_187117 | JGI IMG/M metagenome (GOLD analysis project Ga0247833, IMG submission 187117) | Freshwater microbial communities from meromictic Lake La Cruz, Castile-La Mancha, Spain - LaCruzMarch2015_8m | ecosystem: Environmental > Aquatic > Freshwater > Lake | place: Spain...
GTTGAGCAAGGGCTTATCTTTAGCCCAAAACATCCTTGGGGCTTGAAGTTGCGAATGCAGGCATTGCAACTTTCAAAAGGTTGGCGAACTTTAGCGTTGTTGGATGGCAAAAATGAATTACCACAATTAGATCAACGCCATGGCCCTTTAACTGCTGGCCGCAGTTTTCAACGCCATAAAACATGGTTGCAATTAGATTTGCAAGAAAAACTACATCTGCGGCACCTGCTGATTAATCAACCGGCTTGCTGGTGGGCACTGAATTTTCGCCAAGCTGATCTGCTGCTATGGGCAAAAGAACAGGAACTACTACCAAAAAATCTCACGCTCAAAGTAATAGCAAGCCCAGATCCAATCGGCTTGCAGGCTGATTTAAATAAGCTATCTGATTTAACTATTTCAGTGGGCTCTACCTATGGTTTGGGTAATGAAATTGCCCCTGGTTTGTTAATGCTGGCTAGGGGCCCCCATGGTGCCCTTCCTCGCGCCTTAGCTCCATGGCTCAATAACGAATCAATTCCTCTGTTAGCACCTATTGGTTTGCTGAACAAACCACCGGCCAGAAAGATTGTTTTCGGCGCTGGAGGCTGGGAACTGTGGTGGCCAAATAGCACTGATGAATAAGGAATTTTCAGTTATCTGGAATTGGCTTGAACAACAAGACCTAGCCAAGGCCCGCAGCGAGCTGAAGCAGCTGCCGGAACCAGCAGCTGAACAAGAAATTGCTTTGCGCCATCTGCTCTTAGCTGAATTGCTACGCAGGGAGGGAGATAACAGTGGCGCCGATGGGCAATTCAGGCTTGCTTGCCAGCTGATCACAAATTCGGGCTGGCTGGCGGTTGCATGCCATTGCAATGGCTTAAATCTGCGATCGATGGGTAAATTCCAAGAGGCGGCTGAAGCGTTTCTTGATGCCCTGGGGGTACAGCCAGGCCATGTTGCCAGTGTTCATGCATTGCAGTTCACCAAGCTCAGCAGAGAAAATATCAAGGCCCTTGTGGGGCGTCTCCACTCAGTGGTTAAACCAGCGCGCCAGTTTCCCTTGGGTTTGCAGTTGTTGGCCGATTGGGAATTTCAAACTGGCCAAAAGCTACAAGCACTTGAGCACAGCTATCACTCTGCGCAGCTCAGCGTTTCTGCTCAGCAAAAACAGCTGCTCAATTGGGGAGCTGTTCCCAGCTTGCCAGAGGCTTTAATTATTGGTGCGCCCAAATCAGGCACCACCTCCCTTGCCGCAGCCCTTTCTACGCATCCACAGCTATGGATGCACCCACGCAAAGAACTGCATTTTTTAGATGGCCGTTGGGAATGGGGCCAAAGCTGGTATCGCTGCCAATTTCCTGTGTTTCAAGCTGCGGCGCAAATCATTCGCCTTGAAGCAACACCTAATTACTTACAGCTACCTGAGGCGCCGGAACGCTTACATGGTTTGATACCAGCGGCTCGCCTGGTGGTGTTGCTGCGGGAACCATTGGATCGGGCCGTGAGCTGGTATCACCACATGACAAGGCAGGAGGGTTTAACCAAGCCCTTGGAGGAGGTGATCGAAACAGAATTAAATGGCTTGCTAGAGCTCAGCAAGCAAGAACGTAGCCAGCTGGGCTGGTATGGCAGTAACTGCTTAGCAGGTAGTTTCTATGGGGCCCAATTGGAGCGCTGGCAGCGCTTCTTTAAACCCGAGCAATTATTAGTGTTGCGATTTGAAGACATAGTTTTAAATCCATTATTGGCCAGCCAAAAAGTTGCCTTGCATCTAGGCGTAGATCCAGATCTGTTGTGCCCAAAGCTTGCGTTAGCCAAGCTAAACGCAGCCCCTGCAACGTATTTGGCCTTGAATCCAGGGCTAGCAGAACGGTGCCGCGAAACCCTGCTAGCTGCTGATTGTGACCTTTGGAGAGACTTGGGCTGACCATCTCAGGGACTGGGACACTTGCTAATTTGGCATATTTCAAGAAAAAAGCGACTTAAGCAGGTTCCATCTGATATACTTTTAAGGAACCAAGTTTTTTTGAAATGTCTTTTGTAATTACCGACACTTCAATTGTTTTCACAAATCCAAGTAATGTTTCTTTCTTGCCAACTGGATCTAATCCAACCTCAGTTGTTGCAACAACAGCTCCGGTTCAGGTTGGTGGTTCAAATCAAACATACACAACAGTTGCTGCTACAGCTGGTCAAACTACTCAACTTGTAGTTTCGGGCCTCAATACCAGGGTAAACGTAGCTTCTGGTGCTGCAAACATCGCTGCTGTTGGAGGTGGTGCAATTGTTGAATCAGCTACTGGTGGAACTGTTTCAACTGGTAATCGAATCATCGAGCTGGGAGATAATACCGTTCCCTACAATGGTGGTGTTGTTGCTAGTGCAGCAGTAGTTTCTGGCAATGGCAGCGGCACTCAAACCATCGCCCAAGCCGCAGGGAACATCGCTCCAGTTGGAGGGTTTGCGTATTACGGAGCTGGTGGTTCTGGAAATGACCAGATTGAAGGCTCCAGCCTGAACGACTTCATTCGTGGAGGAGCCGGCAACGACACCATCAACGGCTTTGGCGGCAATGATCTCATTCGTGGTGGAGCCGGTTCCGACGTCATTTCTTTCGGCAAAGACGGAAGTGACACTCTTTACTACACCTCCGATCAACTTGACGGCAGCACTGACACCGTTACTGACTTCGTGAGCGGTCAGGACAAGATCGCCGTTGACAGAACTGCTGTAGCCTCAACTGCCAACATTTCAGGCCTGGGCACCAGTACAATTACTTTCATTGCCTCTGGCACGAGGGTCATCAGCAGCTCAAATTCCGTGATCAAGGCTGAAGACATTCAAATTGTTTTTTAAAACCTTTCAGCGTTAACCAAAGCCATCCATTCAATAATGGGTGGCTTTTTTGTATTCAGATAATCCTTGCTGGATCCAATCGGATGGAAGTGATCAAATGGAAGTGATCAAAGGAAACCAGGCCCCTTCCCCGCAAGGAATACTTAGCCTCAGCGTGATCACGGTTGCCCAGAACCGCACCGAACATCTGCTCCAATCCGCCGCCGCCATCGCCCGTTGGAATGGCCACAGGGAACACATAATCTTGGACTGGAATTCCAGCCCAGCGATTTTGCGGGGTGATCTGCCCGATGATCCGCGGATCCGCCTAGTGCGCGTGGAAGGAGAAAAACAATGGTGGCTAACCCGGGCATACAACCAAGCGGTAAAACTCTCCCAGGAGTATTGGCTGCTGAAAGTAGATGCCGACTGCGTTCTGGAAAATGCCTTTTTTGAAGCTTTTCAACCCGATCGCGCAACCCTTCAAACCTGCTGGCATCACTCTGGCCTCGCCAGTGAAAGTAACTTCGGTAGCTGGGGATTGTTTTGCGTTGAGCGTGGGGCCTTTCAACGCTGTGGTGGCTTTAACGAATGGCTATTTGGATGGGGATTTGACGATACAGACCTTTACGAAAGAATTCTTGAAACTCCTAATACTACTTTAGCCCTATTGCCTAAATGTGGTGTTCATATGCTCCATCATGATAATATAAGTCGTTTTGGTGCTAACTATCCAAACAAATATCATCTTTGGGCAGGCTGGCTGTTGGAGGCTCAGCGACAAGGCAATATCTACATTGCAAGTTGTAGTAGAGAAGCTTGGAACAAAATTGGTCCTGAGCGATTTGAACGGACCTCTCAAAATGATGCTTTGCCATCAACCACCTGGCTGAGAATTAAAAGACAGCGAATGCTGCGTTCGCTGCTTATTCAACCTATGCAAAAAATGGTATCGGCCATAAGTTTACTTATGCCTGATTATTTAATACGTATGATTTTAAAAATGGTTGGGCTATTGGATTGGCCTCATTGTTCAACTCTTCCTCCACATGGTGAGGAGGGAGTTCGTAGCCTTGGGCACCGCCGCTATGTGGGTGGACTATGGAAGCAAATGGGTACATTGCAGTTTGAATTCTTAATTGAGCAAGGTTTAAAACCAAACCACCGTTTGCTTGATATTGGTTGCGGTAGTTTGAGGCTTGGTAGTCGTTTGATTCCATATCTACAGCCTGGTAACTATATAGGTATTGAGAAAGAACAGTCCTTGCTTGATGCCGGGTTACTTTATGAATTGCCAGATCAAGTAATTAAAGATCGTAAACCACTCCTAATTCAATCTAGCAATTTTGAATTTGAGCTTATTCAGTATTATGTAGATATGGCAATAGCAAATTCGTTGTTTACACATTTACCCGCTGAACATATTCTAATTTGCCTTAAACGTTTAAAGCCTTTGCTAAAACAAGGCGCTTGTTTATACGCAAGCTTCTTTGAAGTTAGCCATGAATATGAAAACCCCATATATCCGCATGATCATGGTTTTTTTGCTTATACCAAAGCGCAGATGCTAAATTTTGGTGTTGAAGCTGGCTTAACTGCTCATTATATTGGTAATTGGAATCATCCTCGCGGTCAAAAGATGATAGTATTCGAGCAGGTTAGTGCGCATCCGGCATTAAATTAAATTTGAGAATCAATCTTTCAATTTCTTCAATAATTTTTAAACGATCCTTGCTGAAGGGTGATCTATCTATCTCAATCCTAAAATTCAGAACATTTTTCACATGGTTTTCATCAGCACCTGGGGATAAATAATTTATTAGCCCTGCTAGCTTCTGAACAGGATCTAACAAAAGCTCTTCGTGAGTTAATACCTGAGCATCTGGGAAATCAGCTTGACTTTGTTTTAACCAATTTAATTTGCGTTGATATTCAGTGGTTGATTTTATTAAATATTTGTGATCAAATAATGCAGCCATCGGCCAGCGTTGAAACGTATATGTAAGTCCCTTATCAAATGCACCAGTACATAAGGAAAAATGCCAAGAAGCTGCTGAACGAACTACATTTGAGCGACGCAAAAAAATTAGATTATATTTAAGTTTTTTATCTTGGTTTTCTAACCAATTCCTTCGGGAAAGGGGCTCCCATAGTTGATTAATATGCTGCTTTAAACTGATGTGTTCTTGATATGGCTGTACTTTACAACTGAAGAATAATTGAGGGTCAAATACTGGTGAAGTAGAACGTGCTCGAATAATATTTTGCCACGGTCTTTTGCCAAAACGTTTCAAGGCGGAGCGGATTTGGGCATTTGGATTGCAGTATTCAAAAGGGCGCCCGTAACCTAGTTCCCAGAGTTGACGGCATAGTAAATAAGACCCCGACCGTGGTAAAGCCACAATTAATATTAATTGAGCCGCCTTACTCCTGGAAGTTTCTAAATCACTGTTATCAAACCACGGTGAAAGCATCTCAAGCTCACCTAGTTGGTAAACCTCTCTTAATATCATTTTTAATTATAAGAATAGGGGTTTACTTGAGTACCACCCAACGCAATGCAAAGTTGGGCAAACAGCAGGTCATAGGTTGCCCATGGCCGTTGATAGGGCTCTGCATCAATATCAAATATAGAGGCAAGTGCAGGAGCGGATATCCTTAGTAAGTTATGGCGTTGCTCGATTGCAGGTGCGCCTATTTCAAAGCTAACAAGTGTGGCCGCTACGTTGTAATTTGTTTTTAGCATATTTACGAGCTCACTGGCAAAATCAGTGTTTAGATTTGGGTAAATGATTTCTTTGCAGGAGCTTTTGATTCGATAGCTCTCAAGATCATGGGCTGGTATTAACCCTTCAAATATTAGCATGCACTTGTTAGCAGCCAATAGATACTGATGGAGCCTGTTAAATAGAAACCGATATTTTGAATTAATTTCTTCCAGTTGATTTTCCAGATTTTGCAGGCTAATTTCTCCCGTAGAAAGCCTTTTGAAGTCATGAACATGTAATATTTGATCGCGATTATTTAAAACTATTTGACCGGATTGAGTTAAATAAATATTTTCGCATTTTAGATTGAAGTTGTATTCAGGCTCTAGCATTCTGAATAGGGAAGTGGCTGGGGTTAACCACCAGTCGAAAGGAAATGCTTTTGGGTTATTAAATAATCTACGTAAGTGAAAAGCGGATCTGCAATATGGCCCTGCAGAAAAAACTAGGTCGAAATGATTAAGGTGCTGCGTAACTAAGGATTGCCCGTATAGTGTTGAAATGTGTTGCATTTTTATGAGAGTGTTTTAATATAATATCGGGGGAAGGATCTGTTTAGCAATGCTTTTGTTAAAAGATGGTTTTGATGTGCCAGTTCTGCTCATTGCTTTTAGAAGGCCAGATCTTACGGCGCGCGTTCTAGCTGCAATTCGGCTTGCGCGTCCGCAGTTCTTGTATGTATCAGTAGATGCTGCACGCCAAAATTTGCCCTCTGAGGTTAAGCAGGTTGCTGCTACTAAGGAAGTGATCAATTACGGTGTCGATTGGCCTTGCGTTGTTAAGCAACTGCACCAAACTAGCAATCTGGGCTGCCGCCTCGGCGTTGAAGCAGCCCTTGATTGGTTCTTTAGTTTTGAGAGTGAAGGTGTTATTTTAGAAGATGACATTATACCTCAACCAAGTTTTTTCCCCTACTGCCGTGAACTTTTGAGTTGCTACCGTTTTGATCAAAATATCGCGGCTATTTCTGGTGCATCCGTTGATCCAAGGCCTGGTTCAAACAGCGCGAGTTATCGATTTTCGCGATTTTTACCAGTATGGGGTTGGGCTAGCTGGCGCAGGGCCTGGCAGAATTACGACCGAAACGCGTTGAATTGGCCAGAAATGCGTAAATCAACCTTGCTGAGTGAGCTGGGTGGCAAGCATTTTGCTCGAGTTATTAGTAGTCGCCTAGATGAAGTTGAATCAGGATGTTGCGATACTTGGGATTATTCTTGGTTCTTGTACAATTGGCAAGCGGGTCAACTTGCTTGCGTTCCAAACGTAAATCTTGTGGAAAATGTTGGCTTTCGTGATAGCAGAGCTGTGCATACTAAACTTGATCTTTCTTTTTTGCCATCCCCGCTTAACTTAACTATTCCCCTCTGTCACCCAATGAATCGTGATATAGATTTTGCTTTAGATCGTCGTCTTTTTGATAGGCTTTACGCACCTTCTGTTTGGTTGCGGGCATGGAGAAGGCTTGTTCGTCTGAGCCCCTTCCGTTAAAACTGATGCATGCCACAGTAGTAGTGCTTTGCCGCAATAACCCAAGTGAGTTGGAGGAAACACTGCATTCACTCAAAGGAGCAACTAATGGTTTAGGACCAAACTATCAACTTGAGTTACTGGTGATCGATGGCTCAAACAGCAATGCTTGCAGCAAAGTTTATCATTCCATTATATTATTAAACTGGAACTGTCGCTTTATTCACCGATTCCCCAATGGTACTTACGATGCAATGAATATCGCCCTAGGAGAAGTTAAAGGTAGATGGATTGCATTCATGAATTCTGGAGATATCTATTTGAGAGGTGGCTTCGCTACTTTACTGCTCTATGCAGAATCTCAAAGCGTCAAACGAAGTTTTAAGCATCTTGGTGCAGTTTTTGGGCAAGCCTGGATCGAGCCTCCTGGCTTGCCTCTACGGTGGCTTACACCCAATCCTCGCCTGGATGATATTGATGTCTGGTTGAGGCACATGGTACCCTGTCATCAAAGCATGCTTTTTCAAACAACTTTTGCTAAATCGAATCCATATCACTTACGTGCAGGTTCAAAAGCCGATCGAGCTGTGATCAAAGCCTCTTTGACACCGCCCGCTGAAATTTCATATTTATCTAAACCTGTTTGTGTTTTCCGGCTTAATGGTCAATCGAGCCGTCTATTTGATTGGCACAGCATAACTTCTCCTGGCCTGGCCTATAATGAACGTTTGGTTGAAATGATTAAAATTATTATTAGTCCTTTTGCTACTGTGTATCCCTTCTTTATGTGGATGCGTTCTATATGGTTTGGATGGATCTGTTAGATGCCAGTTGTTTCTATAATTACTCCTTTTCGTGATGCTGCCCACTTTCTTCCTGGTTTGGTAGCTAACTTGCAGCAACAAAGCTTTATGGATTGGGAATGTTTATTAGTTAATCATGGTTCCAAAGATGGCGGCGGTGAACTAGCGAAAACTTTAATTGCTTCTGATACACGTTTTAGGCTGATTGAACTTCCCCGCTTCCGAGAGTTTGATAATCAATTGCCGGCCATACCACGTAATAAGGCATTACTAGAAGCTCAATCTGAGTTGATTGCATTTCTAGACGTGGATGATCTGTGGCATCCTCTTAAGTTAGAGCGTCAGTTGAGGTTCCATAGGGAATACTCACTTGATCTTTCGGTTACAGCTTTTGCTCGATTTAATAATCTCACTAAACAAGTTGGTCCATGGAGACTGCCCCCCAATCATAGTATTCATACTCAGATTAGATGGCGTAATCCAATCCCTTTGCTAACGGCCTTGGTGAGAAGGGATCTACTTGATAATGGTTTCCCACTGCATCCCCATGAGGATTATTTGCTTTGGCTTGAAATATTTAGTAATAATCCTGCAATCCGTTATGGATGTTTGCCGCAAGTACTTGCATTTTACCGTCGCCATAGTTCCAACATATCGCGCCATCCATATCAGTTAGTCCGTTGGACGTATGGAGTGTATCGTGTTTCCGGTGCAAATCCAGTTCAAGCTTTTGGGCAATTATTGCTTTGGGGTGTTGCCCATTGCATATGTTTGCTTCGCGATAAGTTTCTCCGTCGTTTATTTAGGTACAATCTTGATGAACTTTTGATCCTTGCACCTTGGGATTTTGTTAAGTGAAAAGTGAATTACTGCGTTTGTGGCGGGTAATACCTAAACCTAGGCGGCATCCTATGTTAGTAGTAATTTTTCTGCTTATTGCAAGCAGCTTATCTGAGGGATTATCAGCTGCTGCTATTATACCCTTGCTGTTGGCTCTAATGGGAAAAGTTCCCATTGGTTGGAGTGTTACATCGTTAGTAATTTGTTTTAGCTTTGTGGTTTTGTTTACGGGTATAGTTCGTTTTAGTAGCTTAGCTCTCAGTAATCAATTGGCTGCTGACGTTGGCTCTGATTTAGCGGAACTGGCTTTTACTGCATTACTTGATCAACCCTTTCCTCAATTGCTTGCTACTCCTCCCAGCAAAATTACTGCACTTTTAGCTCCGCAGCTACGCCAAGTTGTTAATGGAGTGTTGTTGCCTGTATTGCAGCTGCTTAGTTCTTCAATTTTGTTTATTAGCCTCTCTTTTGTTTTGCTTGCATTGGCATGGGTAGTGGTATTCCCCACCCTTTTATTCATGCTCTTCGTATATGGGATCCTTTCCTATTGGGTACGACCCCGTTTGAAAAATAATGCTGAGCTTATTGTTTCCGCTCAGCAAAATTCAATTAAGCTTATTCAGCAAACATTTTCTGGGCTTAGAGAATTACGTTTGCTAGGTTTAGGCTCCACCAGAGTTAGTATGTTTGCTAGCCTTGATAGGATGATGCGTCATAGAGAGGCTGAAAACATCACAATTGGAGGTTTGCCACGGTTTGTGCTTGAACCAACAATGATGGTGGCAATAGCTTTAGTGGGTGCGCTATTTATTGCTCATGGTGTTTCGCCGATCCAAATTTTGCCCCAAATTGGCTTGCTTGCCTATGGTGCCCAAAGATTACTTCCATTGGCACAACAACTATGGAGTGCTTGGAGTTCATTAAGTGGTTGTAAAGCAGTTCTTATGCCGTTATTGTTACTAATTGAGCAGCCACAACAGGTTTCAAGTTCGCGTGATATATTTAATTTTATGAACTGGAAAATGTTAGAGCTTTGCTCTATTAGCTATCAACATACTCCTAGTTCTCGTCCGCTTCTAAAGAAATTTAATTTTTCAATTAGCCCTGGCGAATGGCTTGCCTTGGTTGGTCCAAGTGGCAGCGGTAAGAGCACAGCCCTAGACCTACTAATGGGATTATTGCAGCCTGATTCGGGCCAATTACTTTTAGATGGAAATTCTTTGACTATTGCTACCCCTTTGCTTTCTGCTTGGCAGCGAGGTATTGCTTATGTTGGGCATCAGCCACCTCTTTTTGGCTTTACTGTGCGCCAGGCAGTGCAGGCTGAAATAAATTGTGAACCAGCATTTTTTGCGGCTGCAGTTGAAATCACAGAAATTACTGATCTCTTGGATAGACCTTTGGGTGAAAGAGGCCAGGCCTTAAGCAGCGGACAACTGCAAAGAGTTGGGCTTGCACGAGCTCTTGCTAGTAACCCTAAACTACTGATTTTAGATGAGGCCACAAGCGCATTAGACACGTTTTCGGAATTGAAAATTTTAAAATGTATTCAACGCATTATGCCAAGTTTATCAGTTGTGCTTGTGAGTCATCGACCAGATTGTTTGATAATCTGTAACAGAACAATTAACATGCTAGAGTTTATTTAATTCCTCTAAATCTATTTTAAACCCCAAATACACCTAGTTGGCGTTCCTGCTCCTTTCGCCATGATTCATAGCCTTCAAGCCAGAAAACACTTGCAGTTTGATGGTACACCAGAGTATTTTCATTTGGATAAGC
>Ga0247833_1008400_pt1 | contig 10477 bp, 9 predicted proteins | sample LaCruzMarch2015__7_FD_187117 | JGI IMG/M metagenome (GOLD analysis project Ga0247833, IMG submission 187117) | Freshwater microbial communities from meromictic Lake La Cruz, Castile-La Mancha, Spain - LaCruzMarch2015_8m | ecosystem: Environmental > Aquatic > Freshwater > Lake | place: Spain...
TGAGGGGTGCCCGTACACTCCTCCCCCCATGGCACACTTCCGCGTTATCTCGATCGGCACGCTCGCGCATCATCCGTTGTGGGGCGAGCGCGGCGATGTGCGGCCGGCGCATGCAACCACCACGCTGATCGACGCGGGTGACGCCAAGATCTTGGTTGATCCTTCGCTACCAGAGCAGATTCTGGTTCCGCGCCTCTTGGAGCGCAGTGGTCTGAAGCCCGAAGCGATCACGCACGTGTTTCTCACCAATTTCCATCCGATGCGACGGCGCGGCATTACCGCGTTCGATGATGCGCAGTGGCTCGTTGGTGAACTGGAACGTGAGAGTGTTGGTGCGCAACTTGTTGCGAAGTTCCAAGAAGCCGAGGGTGCGGGCGACAGCGATCTTGCCAAGTCATTGCGCGCGGAGATCACGCTGTTGCAGCGCTGCAAGTCTTCGCCGGACACGCTGGCGATGGGCGTTGATTTGTTCCCGCTGTACGGGGTGACGCAGGGCTCGTGCGGACTGCTGTTACCGCAGCCAAGCGCAACGGTCCTTGTGGCGGGCGACACGGTTGCTACCTACGAGCATCTTGCGGAGGGCAAAGTGCTATCGCCGGTCTTTAGCCTGGAGCAGGCGCAGGAAAGCTTCAAGGAAGTGATTGAGATTGCCGACCTGATCGTCTGTGGCCGCGATAATGTGGTTCAGAACCCGATGCGCCGCTGATAACCGGCGCTGGAAATTGCCGCTGCGCTGTGCGGCGATGGTGGCGGTCCCCATTTACACTCCCGGTATGGCTGACGCTCCAACGAATCTGACATTGCGCGACCTTGGCCGCATGGCGAAGTCTGGCGCCAAATTCTCGTGCCTCACGTGTTACGACGCCACCACGGCGCGCTGGCTGGAAAAGAGCGGCCTGGAAGTGCTGCTGGTTGGCGACACCGCCGCGGAGATGATTCTGGGCTACCAGTCCACCATTAATGCGCCGCTTGATTTCATGGTCACCATCACTGCCGCCGTCAAGCGCGGCGCGCCCTCACGCATTGTGATGGCGGACATGCCGTTCATGAGTTACCAGGCGGACGACGCGGAAGCGATTCGGAACGCTGGTCGATTTATGACGGAGGGCAACGCGGACTGCGTCAAGTTGGAACTCGATCGTTCGTTCGCGCCGCTGGTTGAGAAGCTGGCGCGCGCCGGTATTCCGGTGGTGGCGCACATCGGCAGTCGTCCGCAGCAAGCAAAGATGAAGGGCGGATACATGAGCGCGGGTCGGAGTGCTGAGAGTGCGTTGCGCATCTTGCATGATGCTGCGGCCCTTGAAGCGGCGGGCGCATCCATGCTGCTCATTGAGGCGTGCCCCGCAGAAGTTGCGGAGTTGGTGGTGGAACGCGCAACGGTTCCGGTGATTGGCTGCGGTGCTGGCACTGCGTGTCATGGTCAGGTAGTCGTCCTCAACGATCTTCTTGGATTGACGCATTGGCAGCCGGCCTTTGCGCGTCCATTGTCTGCGGTGGGCGCCGAAATCGAACGCGCCGCGCGGGTGTGGCGCGACCGCGTCCGCGATGGCGATCTTGGTGAGCATCCGTACACGATCGCGCCCGATGAATTGGCGCGGTTGCAACAGATGGCTGGCCATACATCATGAGTGAATCGCGCCTGCTTCGCGCGCTTCCTGCGGCGCTGTTGTTGGCTGCCGCGGCGGCGAGTCTTTGGACCGTCCCAGCGTTGATTCGGCTTGCACAGGTGGAGCGCACCGCGCGCTCCATGGATGCTGCAGCGGATCGACTAGCGAGTGCCAATGCATTGGAAGCGATGAGTGCATCGATGCGCGACATCGCTGCTGCGGTTGAACCGGCCGTAGTGCATATCAGTGTTGCAGGTGAAGCAAAGGGGCGGCTTGGCGCGCGTTCGTTTACGCAATCTGGTTCTGGTTGGATCTGGGATGCGAGCGGCAACATCGTGACCAATGCGCATGTGGTGGATGGAGCAACCGAGCTTCAGGTGCAGCTGCATGATGGTTCGCTGCATACGGCAACGCTGGTTGGCCTTGATCCGCGCACTGACATTGCGGTACTGCATGTTCAAGCCGATGGATTGCTGCCGGCAACGCGCACCGCCACGCTTCCTGCGCAAGGTGATTTAGTATTTGCGTTTGGCTCGCCGTTTGAGTTTCGATTCAGTATGTCCAGCGGAATCGTCTCTGGAGTGGGGCGCACTGCTGGGCTTGCCGAGGTGGAGTATGAGAGCTTCATTCAAGTGGATGCAGCAGTTAATCCGGGAAACTCGGGCGGTCCGTTGACGGATGTGCGCGGACGTGTGATTGGCATCAATACCGCTATCGCTACTGCCCGCGGTAATACCGTTGGCAGTGGACAGTTTGCAGGTATTGGATTGGCCATTCCCATGTCGATTGCTGAGAACGTGGTGACACAATTGATTGCAAGCGGAAGTGTGACGCGCGGATTTATGGGAGTGAGTGTGGTGGATGCGGAACGCGTGAAGACCATGTCTTCGCGGAACCCCATCTTTCGCGCGGTTGCTGAAGGATTTCAGGGCGAAGGCGCGGTGATTACTTCAATCACTCCTGATAGCCCCGCCGCCAGTGCCGGGCTGCAACTTGGCGATGTAATCACTGCGCTTGGTGATCGACGCATTGACTCGCGTGATAAAGTGCTGAGTGAAGTGGGCACCAAGCCCCCCGGCACGGAATTGCCAGTGGCGGTGTGGCGCGCCACGGCGAATGGCACAACGGGCGAACGTATTGAGTTGCGAGTCACGCTTGCCACGATGGACCCGAGTGTCAACGCCGGTTTCTTTCTTGAAACATTTCAGCGTGCCGGGCTTTCTGAGTTAACGAATAGTTCGCGTGGTGGGCGACCGGGCGTGTTGGTTGGCGCCTCGCAAGGACCCATCGCTGCAGATGTCCCAGCGGGCTCCCTGATCGTTGCGCTTGAGGGGCAGCGAGTGGCTTCCGTTGATGACCTGTGGGTGCGCCTCGCCCGCAGTACGGTGGCGCGCACCCGGCTTGCCACGCCGCCTGCGGCCAACATGACGGTTCTGCGCCCGGACGGGACGGAGCGGGATGTTGAAGTTCCGCTGCGCTGACGGCGCCTCCGGTGCCGGATAGCATCCCTGTTCCTAATGGTCGCTCCTGCACAAGAATCCCCGAAGCATTCTGGTGAACAACCAGTGATCCTTGATGTGCGCGATTTGCACATGCATTTCCCGATTCGCAAGGGTGTATTGCAGCGGGTGATTGGCCAACACAAGGCGGTTGATGGCGTGTCTTTCAAGATTCGCCGCGGCGAGACCCTGGGGTTGGTGGGGGAGTCGGGCTGCGGCAAGACCACGGTGGGGCGCACGGTCTTGGCGCTTCAGCAGGCCACCTCCGGACAAGTGCTCTTTGAGGGCAAGGATGTGTTCCGGCAGAACGCCGCCGACATGCGGCGCATTCGTCGTGACATGCAGATCATCTTCCAGGATCCGGGCGGCAGCCTCAATCCACGCATGCGTGTGGGACGCATTGTGGGTGAGCCGCTGGAAGTGCATGGCATTGCTACTGGTGACGCCTTGCGTGAGCGGGTGGAGGAACTATTGGAGCAATGCGGTCTGTGGCGTGCCGCGGCGGATCGGTACCCGCACGAATTTTCCGGTGGTCAGAAGCAACGCATTGGAATTGCACGCGCGCTTGGATTGCAACCCAAGTTGATTGTGTGCGATGAGCCAACCAGCGCGCTCGATGTGAGTGTGCAGAGTGAAATCTTGAATTTGCTGGGCGATTTACAGGCGCAACTTGGCTTGAGCTACCTATTCATTAGTCATGACATGGCGGTCATTCACCATGTCTGTGATCGCATTGCAGTGATGAAAGACGGCAAGATTGTGGAAGAAGGCACGCGCGAAGATGTGATCGGGAATCCCCAGCATCCGTATACGAAGCGACTCCTGCTTGCTGTGCCAGAGTGCGACCCGCGTGTGGATGCAGTGAAGCGCGCCGAGCGACAGCGCATGTTGGCCGAGGAGATTGAGCGATGAATCAGTACCCACCACAGATGACGCCCGAGCAGGCGGCCCGCAATCGACGAGTGATTGTTTGGGTAGCCGTGATCTTTGTATCGGTGTGCATCTCAGTATCGGTGTGGGGATTCATGGTGACGCGTACTTCGCGTGAGCGTGCCAAGCAGACGGATGCGGCGCTTCGATCCGTGGCGTGGAGCATTCTGTGCTACGCCAGTTCCAACAACGGCGCGTTCCCGACATCAGATAAGGCGATTGAAGTGTCCACTGCTGGCGTAGCGCCTCCCACTGGTAAGCCCTGGCCTTCGTCGTATGAATCTGCCATGGGCGGACTACCACCGATTGCGCTGGGTACCGCGCAGGCGATGATCGGCATTAGTTGGGGAGCGACTGCCGATGTTGTTCCCAACCTGAATACCAAGGGTCTTCCGAGTACCTTTGGAACGGTAGACACAGTGAATGGATGGATGGCGGAGTACGCCAAAGACAAGATTCGTGAGCGTGCGCCGGGTGGTGCAAGTGCTCCGGAAAGTAACAGCGCCCCTCGCGGCGAGAAGTGAGAAGTGAAGTGAGCACCGCATCCAAGCATTCAACCGCAACCTCACCGGCCATCAAGATTGTTCCGCCTGAAGCTCCGCTTCGCGATGTCATGGACGGAGCCTCGCGCTGGGAGATTCCGTGCTTGGATCACGGGTTTGTTGCATTGGTGGACTGCATGCCACGGCTGGTGCCCGAGGACAAGACGGCGGACTTTGCCGTTGTGCAGAGCGCGCGCGTGAGTTACGGCCAGGGCACCAAGCATGTCAATGAAGATCGCGGTCTGGTTCGGTACCTGATGCGGCACCGGCATTCCACACCATTTGAAATGGTGGAGTTTAAATTTCATATTGCTATGCCGATCTTTGTTGCGAGGCAGTGGATTCGCCATCGCACGGCCAATGTGAATGAGTATTCAGCGCGCTACTCGATCGTTCCGGATCGCTTCTATCGCCCGGACATTGATGCGGTGCGTAAGCAGTCCAAGTCCAACCGACAGGGCGGCGACGAGCCGATCGATGTTGGCACGGCTGAGGAGTTCATGCAGCTCTTGGAGAAGGCTGAACTTCTCTATCAGGATTACATTGGCTTGACGGAGAAGGGCGTGGCGCGCGAATTGGCGCGTGCGGCTCTTCCAGTGAGCGTTTACACCGAGTGGTATTGGAAGTGCGATCTGCACAACATCTTCCACTTCCTTTCGTTGCGTCTTGATCCGCATGCGCAGCTGGAGATCCAGGTCTTTGCGCAGGCGATGTATGACCTGCTCAAGCCGATCGTTCCGGTGAGTGCGGAGGCCTTTGAGGACTATCGATTGGAGTCCATGCACCTCACGCGCCTGGAGATCGAAGCGATGCGAACCGGTCAGCCGCTCGCCACGGACAACAAGCGTGAGACTGCTGAGTGGGAAGCTAAGCGGGAGCGGCTTGGGCTTGGATGACGGGCGTGGTGGGCGCGCCAGAGGCGCCACTGACCCGCAGAAAGCAACCTGAATCTGACCGTTATTGGTCATGAAATACCTGCGCGCCGGGTTGCAACTCGATCGTTTATGAGCGGTATTTGCCCATAGATGAAGCTTCGCTCGATGTATTCGGTACTGGCGCTGGCCCTCATGCTGCTTGGATGCGGCATGGGTGGTTGCTCGCAGCAGATTGGCGTCGAAGGTCGCAGCGACCGTCTGTATGCCGAAGCAAAGGGCGCGCTACTGAGTGAAGGATTCCGATCGGTGGGTCGATCGGGTGCGGTGGCTGGTGCGCAGGGCAGTGATCCGCGCTTGGGCCGCTTGCAGTTCCTTTACTACGGCGACACCCTCGCCCCGACGATTGTTGAAGTACAGATTCAGCCGAGTGTTTCTGGTCCGGATGCGGAGCAAGCCACGGTGGCGGTGGCGCCGACGACAGGCGCAGGCGTGACCGGGACGAACGGCAAAGCAGTCGGTCAAGGAGCCAGCGCTGCCGCTGCGCAACCGCCCGTCTTGATGGGTGCGCACCTCGTGATTGTCAAAGCGTGGTCGAGCATCACCTTTGCGCCGGACCCATTCATTACTGACTTGGCGATGGGAGTACTGCGACGCGCGTACTCGTTGTCTGGCAACGCGCCCTGATGTGAACTCAGCGTTTCGCGCTGTCCGGTGGCTTGGAGATCAAACCAATCAGTGGCGATTCAGGGGTGGGTTGGATTTGCACCAAGACGATGGGTGTTGGGTCGAAGTAGCGAAACCATCCGCCCGGGAATGGGCCTTCGCCGCGTTCATCCCAAAAAGAGTCGATCGCTAAGTCCAGGCTCTCGCCGGCAAGCAGTGCATCGACGTGACGCACATAGCGCTGGTTGATCCAGAGATCAAAGTTTCGATACGAAGTGGCGGTGGGATTGACCACCTTGATGGTGCCCTCGGTGACCGTAGGGATCACCTGAATATCCACCATGGACGCCTGCTTCAACTGCTTGGGAAATGGTCGAGTCGCTTTGTCCGGGTCATAGGGATAACGCTGACATCCGACCGGGGCCACAGCCGCAACGAGCGCACAGGCGATGAGGGTCATGCGTTGGCGGTGCATCGGCTGCGTAGTATCCACAAAATCGGCGCTGGGCGTGCCGTGTCGACCCGCATCGGGTGCGACATCCGCGCCGCGCCGGGCATCATGGGCGTTGAACTCAACCCTTCCCGCATTCCGCCTCGCGAGCTTTCGCGTTCCGTTGAAGAAACGGCGCGGCTGTTGCGTATTGATCCGCGGATTCCGGCGGCAGTCCCGGGGTTTGACGCGCCGTTCTTCCAGGCGGGCCTTGCGGGTTACTCTGACGGCGCCATGCGGCTGGTGGCTCGCATGCACGGTGCCCCGTTCTGTGTCACCGAGGCGCTCCTTGATCGCACGCTGATCAATGGCGGGAAGGGGCGCCGCAAGGAAGACCCCGATCTCATCGCCAGTGAGATCGGTATGGGTGAGATTGAAGACAACTGTGCGGCGGGCGTTGCCGATCATCCCTTAGCGGGGCAGATCATGGGCAGTTGGCCCGATGAGATTGCGCGTGGTGCGGAAATTCTTGCGGCCATGGGGCATGAGGTGATTGACGTCAACTTGGCATGCCCCGTCAAGAAGATCAAGCGCAAGGCGCGCGGCGGGCATTTCTTGGCATTCCCCGAAGAGGCGATCGGCGTGTTGCGCGCGGTGCGCGAAGCCGTTCCAGCCAACATTCCGTGCACAGTGAAACTGCGGCGTTCGTTTGACGACACGCCGGAGATGGCGCACGCCTTTGAACGAATCTTCGAAGCCTCGTACGAGATGGGCTATGTATGGGCGACCGTGCATTGTCGCACCGTGCAGCAGAAGTACGCCGGTCCGGGTCGCTGGGAGTTTCTGCGCGATTTGATGCAGCGTCGACCGGATCGCATCGTGTTTGGATCGGGTGACATTTGGACTGTGCGCGATATCTTTCGGATGATTGACATGTGCGGCGTGCATGGGGTGAGTGTGGCGCGCGGCTGCATCGGCAATCCATGGATATTTAGGCAAGCGCGGCAGATGATGGCCGGGCTCACGCCGTTCGGGCCAACGATTGATGAGCAGCGTGAAGTATTGCTAGCGCATTATCGATTCAGTGAAGTGATTCATGGTGCGCGGCGTACTAGCCGGCATATGCGTAAGTTTGGAATCAAGTTTGCGCAACATCATCCGCACCCCTACGCGGTGAAGCAGGACTTCATTCGCTGCGAGGATGCCAGCGAGTGGGCGGCAGTCATTGATCGCCACTATGGGAGCGAGGCGGTTGAGCGTGCTGCCTCCGATGGTTGGGTGCCGTCCGCGGTCACCGACGCTTCAGCGGCGCTGGCCATGGAGGACGCGGATCTTGATTGTTCGCCCGCCGATTGCGGCCCGGCCGCCCCCGCTACCAGTACGGGCATCGGACCGTCGTAGCCAAACAGATCCACGGAGCCTGCGGCAAGCGGTCGTTCTGGGTCTTGCCGATGCCCAACGGCCAGGAAGTAGCGCGGGCCTGTGCGTGTGCTTCCGTGCGCGGTTCCAAATGCAAGTCCTGCTCCGAATCCATCGCCGGCGCGTGGGGTTCGTGCCACCAAGCGTTCCATGGCGAGCGAGCGAAGTTCCACGGCCCATGCGGCGCCGACGTCTTCGGAGTCGGAGCGATCGTTCGCCGGCCCATCGGTACCCGGTGCGCCGATGGCTGCCCAGCCATTTCCAAGCGCCACCGCCATGCCGAAAGCGTCGCCCGCACGGCCACTGGGGGCAGCGATCACCCTGCGGGGTAGCCACTGCCCGTCCTTGAGGGAGAAGTGCACAACAGACCCACACGACACCGTTGAACCAACCGCGCGTGCGATCGGCGCGCCGATCAGCAACTCGCAGCCCGCGAGCGCGACACTGGTACCGAACCAGCCGACCGCGCCCGCGGGTGCACGCAAGGATGATTCGATCTTCCACCCATCGGTGCTGCGGTGCACCAAGTGGACGATGCCTGGACGGGGATACGTTTCGCCGGCGCCGGGTTCGCCGACGGCGATCCAGTCGGCGCTGACTGCCACGGCGGCACCGAATCGTGCGCTGGCGCGCGGTGACGGTGGTCGAAGGCGTGTGACGAAGGTCACAACATGTGCTGGCGCTGGTCCGACTTCAAAGATGTCGACCGCACCACTGTCGCGTTCGGGCGAGTCGGCGCGTGGCGATCCCACCACGATGGTGCGGCCATCCGTGGCCACCGCTGCGCCAAACTCCGACGCAGGATTTGCGTCAGGGCAGGTGACCTCGTCGACTGACCACGATCCGTCGTGATCGTGTGCAACCAGATGCACCTGCCCCGAATCGCATCCGCGCTCGCGGCAGCCTGCGTGTGGTGAACCCACGACGCAGATGCCCTGTGCTGCCGCAAGCGCAAGTCCAAACCCCGCATTCCGCGCGGCTGCCGGATGTTCGACCATGACCGGGTCGAACGAGGGCAGCCCGAATCCGGCGCGGATGCCGAAGGCCGTGACCTGTGGCGGTCCGTCGCCGACATCCGTGTCGCGCGCCGGGCCGATCCAAAGGCGGCCCTCAGTCACCGCTACCGCGGGGCCAAATGCGCCGGAGACCGGTTGTGCCGGAATCTCCGTACGCACTGGGCGCCAGCGCGGCGCGTCGTTGGCCGCCGATGCCGCAAGCGCGATGACCGCGCAACTCACGGTGAAACAGGCAGCCAAGACTCGAGCGGGGATATGTGAGAGGTTTCGCATGACGCGCATCTTCAGGCCTGCGCGGAAAGGCACTAGCAGTGGCCGCCCTTTTTCTTTGCACTTTCTTTTTTTGCCATGCGCAGCCGCAGCTTCCATAGGATGCCGCTCCACGCCCGCTTTCCAAGAGAGTGGTTACGCCCGCTAGTTGAACGAGGAACTTCCATGCACGCAGCGAACGAGACATATCGCGACGGATCCACTGAGTTTGAAGGTTTCTTGGCCTACGACGGCGCACGCGAAATGCGTCGGCCGGCGGTCTTGGTGTTCCATCAATGGTCGGGATGCTCTGCGCTTGAAATGGAAAAAGCGGAGTGGCTCGCTGGTCTCGGCTACGCGGCGCTGGCGGTCGACATGTACGGCAAAGGCAAGCGCGGCACGACTCCTGAGGAGAACACCGCGTTGATGACGCCGATTGTCAGCGATCGGGCACTGCTACGTCAGCGTATGGAGGCAGCCGTCCGACATCTGAAGTCGCTTCCGATGGTGGATTCGGAGCGCATCGGCGCAATCGGATTCTGCTTCGGCGGATTGTGCGTCCTTGACCTCGCGCGCGCGGGCATGAGCGGAATCCGCGGAACGGTGAGCCTGCACGGATTACTTGGCACGTTCGATGCCACCAAACTGCAGCGCCCCGCGCAGATGCAGACCAAGGTATTGGCACTGCACGGCTGGAACGATCCGATGGCACGCCCGGATGCGGTCGAAGCATTTGCACGTGAAATGACGGAACACGGCGCTGATTGGCAATTGCACGCATTCGGTGGCTGCGGCCACGCATTCACCAACCCAGCCGCACAAGACGCGAAGGGTGGCATGCAATACAACCCGCTTGCCGACGCGCGCAGTCTGGAGATGGTGAAGGACTTCCTAGCCGAAGTCTTCGGCCCAGCCTGGGGAACCAAAGTCACCATGTGCCCGATGCCGAAATAGGTGCCGTTCACCCCTGTCCCCATTTTCGGGGCATCACTGCGCTACCAACGGCGTCGACACCACTTTGCTGCCGAAGATCATGACCTGGCCCGCAGGCGCCGGAGAGGACAGGGCCGCGCTCAGCGGCCGTCCTCGTAAGGCGAATGCGGGCCAGTACGAAGGCGCACGGTGAAGTGAGTTGAGTCGTCCACCGCCCCCTCCGTTGCGCGCGGGACCCTCGGACGCGGACGGCTGCGCTCCACAAGGTTCCGCTTAGCCTCGGGCGAATCTGTTCGTCCGGTTGGCACCCACGG
>Ga0247833_1008403_pt1 | contig 10475 bp, 7 predicted proteins | sample LaCruzMarch2015__7_FD_187117 | JGI IMG/M metagenome (GOLD analysis project Ga0247833, IMG submission 187117) | Freshwater microbial communities from meromictic Lake La Cruz, Castile-La Mancha, Spain - LaCruzMarch2015_8m | ecosystem: Environmental > Aquatic > Freshwater > Lake | place: Spain...
CAGCTTGGGGGTGCACCAACTGCCTGCATCGGGTGGGCGATGGGTTTAGAACGTTTGGTTTTATTAATGCAAAATCAAAGCAGCACAACAGCTGCGGCCCCTGATTTATACGTAATAAGCCAAGGCGAAAAAGCAGAAGCTATCGCAATAAATGCAGCGCGCGAATTACGCCAAAAGGGCCATCGGGTGGAACTTGATCACAGCGGGGCAGGTTTTGCAAAACAAATGAAACGGGCGCTGAAATCAGCTGCCCCTTTGGCTTTGCTGATCGGAGAAGCGGAAGCCAGTAGCGGCCAGCTGCAACTAAAAAATCTTCAAACCAATAGCAGTGAACTAGTGGAACTGCACCAGCTCTTGAGCTTTTTCTCTCCTACGCGATAGTTGCAGATTTCTAATGGAACCTCGAAAAGCAAAGTTTGCTGGCTTCAGACCTTAAAAAATGCCTTTCGACAGATGGTAATCATACAAACCATCCCCAATAGTGAAACAGAATTACAGTTTATGTAATTTTATTAGTTAATTAAATGCTGGCCAATGAATTACTTGAAAGATATAGGTAGCGCAAGAAATTAAATGTAAGATTTTTTAGGCTCCACCAAGCCTTATTTTTTTTAAGCCCGATTTTTCTTGTAAATTTGCCTCCCATTGATGTGGCAAAACAACCAAATACATGTTCTACTCGAACTCGAGTTTGAGACCTAATAGAATTGCGCTCTGTTGCATCTGCACTTAGAGGGTGATTTCTTGTGCCCTTCTCGTGGATCCTATTTTCAAATCCAGCTATGCTAAGTAAATCTTTAAAACGCTCGCCAGAATATGCAGAATCTGCCCATACATAATCATCTTGATTTTCAGGATCTAAGAGCATTGGAAGCATCTGACTATCGTGAATATTTGCAGGGGTAACTACAAAGCGTCTTATAAAACCGTGCTCAGCATCAATGTAAATGCTGTTCTTATAACCATAGTGATTGATATCATTTTTTTTAACCCAACGTGCATCCAAATCCCTTTGCTGCAGTCGCTTTGGGCTTTCATTCCATCCATCTGGTAGGCGATTCGCCTTGATCTCTTTATTCTCTTCCCGGCTATTGCGCTGTTTTGGAACAGGAACAAGTGTGGCATCAATGATTTGTCCACCACTGGCTTCTAATCCTTGATCTCTTAGGTAGTTCTCAAACATTTCAAAAAGCTCATCTATTACATTCGAGTTACGGAGTCGCTCTCTAAAAAAAGCCACTGTAGTTGCGTCGGGGATATCATTCATTACGCCTAAACCAACAAATTCTTCAAACGAACGCCTATCATTAACTTGAAACTCAACCTCTTCATCACTCAGATTAAAAAGTTGTTGGAGAACCAGCATTTTAAATAAAATAAGGGGATCAATTCTCTTGCGCCCAGCATTCCGCCTCCCAGGGAATTGATTCCATAAGGCAAATTAGAACAGGCCTCATATTTTTGAGCTTTGATAATTTTTGCTGCTCTTCCCGGAAACATTCTGACCTGCTGGAAACAGTCAATTATCTAAAATAACTATAATAGACTAAACCTTTATTTAATGCTATATTGATTTCTCTAGTAGACTATTATTCTAGTATCAGCTAAAGATAAACACTAAGCCATATTCAATCGGGATTCCATCCAATTAAGCAGGGAGCCAACGATGGGTAGTGGCACCTGCCAAGAGCGCATATATGGAGGCACATCCGGATCTTCGCCAGTGAAGAGGCCAAAACCAAAACCATAAGCCTTGCCAGTACTTGCATAGGCCTTGGCATGCTGGCGCAAAGTAAAGTGGAATGATTCTAGATCTGACACAACGGATCCTTCGCAACAAAATATACTATTTAACAACCCAGATCCGCTAGGACCAATCACGGCGTTCGCCTTGGAAAAGATCAATATTTGCTGAGATAAGCTGAGGGCCTCAGGATGTACAACCACATAGCCACGTTCTTTACAACTGATGATTAAATCCGCCTCATTTATCAACGGCCTATACCAAGGGCGGGCACGATGCGACAAGCGTCTAGACACAAACAGACGCTCAGCAATGGCAGGCTGAGGCTGCCTAGCGCAACCACGAAGCAACTGCTGCATGGTTCGATTGTAACTATAGGGATTCCAGAATCCCTCAATTGTGGAAGCATCTATATAAAGAAGCTCCCTAAAAATACAGCCAGCTATCTCCTGGCTTTCCAGAACTGGAATCCCCTGCAAACCCAAGATATCAAGGGCCTCCACCAACCAAGCCGTGCGACTGGGAACAATCAGCAGGTCATAGGAAAAACTGGATTCCGCCAATAATGACAAGCATGGCAACACCCTCAGAAGAAAGCTTCCATAGTTATTGGGCTCAAGATTTGGAAGAAAAATTGCACGTTGTGCGCACTGTTCGTGGGGGGCCATTGATTGAAAGAGCACCCGATATCCATCGGAAGCACTCCAAAAAAGACAGCCATGGTGATGGTGTGCAGCTGTGGCCTCCTGCAGAAGCCTGGCGCTGTCATCATTGCTTATCAGCCCAGCGGAACTAATTAGCTCCCCACCCCCACCTAGGGCTAGATCAGTGCCAACAACCATGGCCTGGCGCAATCGGTAGATACGTTCCGGTTGCAACAGAATCTGTTGCGATGTCACGTCATGCAACATCTCCCGATCAATAGGCATACCCTCGCAGTGACCGGGCCCATTCATTAGAACCTGGAGCCCTGGCAATTCCAGCACAACTTCAACATTACTAGCTACAAATACTGAGCGAACCTCCACGTTGGCCATAGGGAGGGAATGAAAACCCTCCGCTAAATCGGGGGCCAGTTGCCGCAATGGATCAAGCTGACCAACATGAAGCATAAAACTCAGAACTTGATATTGAGGTTGGTCTGTATAGAAAACTTCGGAGTGTCGATTATGACATTCGGCGGATACACAAAATTGCTGGGAATATTGCGCACACCCAATTGAATATTGCGACCATAATCACTGTTAGGAAGCAGATTTTCAGCCATCGCAGTTATGGTCCAACCAAAACCACGAATTGGCTGCACACTGGCCCCTGCATACAGGTTGCGCCCTGTGAATTCACCAATCAATGAAACTGAATCATAGAGCATTAAAGCCACAGAGCCAATCGGATAGAATTGTCCATATTCAGTGCCCTTGAGCAGGGCATTACTTTTAGCCTTTGCAGAGCAATCAATTCCCCCAGGTGGAATATAGCCCCAGGCCCAGCAATGGGCATCACGTTGGGCCTGGATCTGAGCGCCAATCACCTTGTCTACCGGCCTGAATTCACCATTACCCAGCCCCAGGGTTATAAACAGATTTGAAAAAAGCGATTGCTCTGGATCATTATTACCATTCAGCCGGAAGCGCTGACTCACTACTCCATATGCATTCTTACCCAGATCAGCCTGTTTCGGGTCCCAGCGAATCATATTTTCAACGCCAATCTTGATGGCCGTATCTGGGCTGATATTACGGCTGATGGAAAATCCAGTCATGTTGCCGCCAAGGAAGGGATCACCAGCGCGCTTACCAGAAAAAGCTACGCCCTGAGACATATTGTTAATCTCTATGCCTAGCCACTTACTTGAATCACCAAATCCCAGGGTAGTTGCGATATAGGCATCACCTTTTTCATTAAAGTATCGTGAATAACTCATGCCCTTACGATCCCTACAGTTTGCTCCAGTAGTGCAATCAATTGCACGCACCCCTACGCTAAACATAACTCCCCTTGGACCATAGGCCTGAGGCACGATATTAGAAATCTGCGGCTTCCAGTCAGCATTCCAATAGGGCACTCGACCGTTACCGCTTAACCACTGCCGAGCAGGCAAAGACTTGTTACTTGGAGACTCAACTTTGTCTGGCGCCACAACATCTTCAGAAGCAGCCTGAATGGAACCAACCTGTGGCCAACTATTTATTTTTTCCACCGCATGCCAGGTTCCCGGTTGGGCTACACCGGCGGCGGCTGGATTTTCTACCTCTTGCCAGGCTACCGATGGAGCAGCAACTCCACTTTCTCTATCAACCAATTGCCATGACTCTGCCCTTGCGGTGTTAGCCGCAAGAACTATCCCAAATAGGGCCACAGCCACGGAAGTTATTTGTGAAAAGTCTCGAACCATGAATCCCCAGTCAATTATATTTCGCCAGGCTCAGCGGCCTAAGTGTGCCGTCAGAAGCTAGACTTATTCAATTCATAAACCCCGCGTATTGTAGTACAGATTCAAATGGCGATGGATAATTTCATTGTCGTCGGGTCCAGCTGCTTGAGTGGACACCAGTTCTAGCCAGCGTTCACGGCTGCTAGCAGCTTCGAGCATGGTGCAGGCAAGGGCCGATGCAGACCTAGGGGTGTAATGGAACCCATCCAGCCCAGGCCTCACTTTTTCCGCCATACCTCCAAACCCTGGCACCAAGAGGGGGCGCCGCTGACGCATGGCCTCTTGGATCACTACGGGGGAGTTCTCCCCCCAGCGGGAACCCATCACCACCCAGTCTTGTTCTGCCATCAGCGCCGGCAGTTCCGAAGGGTCATAGGGACCATGAAACAGCACTTGGGGTTGTAGAAGCCTTATCTCAGCACGAATATGCGAAAAATGCCTGGCAACCATTGGATCTGGATGGGCCGGACCATAGATATCCGTGCCATGGATAGTGAGCTGAAGTTGTGGATTTTCAACCAAGGCCAGCCTGAGGGCCTGAAGGATTAAATCAAGCCCCTTAGCTGGATGGATCTGGCCGAAGTAGGCAAACCTACCGGGAGAAGCTTGACGCTGGGAAACTGAATTGGTTTCCTTAGCACTTGAGAACCAGAATCCCTTCGATTCAAGCCCATCCCCAAGGGGGTTTTCAATCACACTTATCATGCTTTCGTCAACACCCCAGCGCAGAAATTGCTGAGCCAAATGCTCACTAGGTGAGATCATATGATCCACACTTGTGAGCAAAGCCTGCATCCGGACTTGACGCATTAATAGATCATTGGCGCTGCGATCTGGCAAACATACGAGACAGTCGTGTAAATCTGGAGCTTGACATAATCGACCATCACGACGTAGTAACTGCCCCCTCAAAGGACATAAAAGCAAAAACTCATGCAGGGTGAGAATAAACCGAGCCTTTGGGAATGCTGCCCGCAGGGCCAGGATCAACTCAACTCCAAGGTTTATAAAATGATGCAGGTGAATCGCAGTGGGATTTACCTGCTGGAACCATTGCATCAAGCCACTGCTTGAGTCTAGCTCTATGGCAGAGTTATTAAAAAAATAACAACTGCCGCTGCGAATCAGCAACTCCTTACTATTGAGACTGCCGAGGTCTTCCCCGAAGGCCAAGTGCCTCTCCGGAGCCGTGGCAACGAACCAAGCTTCAAAATTGTCTTGCTGATTAAGGGCACGAAACAGGGCATGGGCGGCATGCTCACCACCGCCCTTACTAAATTTGGGATGGCCGTGGGCCATCACAACAACCCGCTGTTTCATCGCCGTCCATCCTGGGCAAGCCAGGCATTGGCCAGCACTCTCCAGATCTGAAGCCCTGCCCCCTTAACTTCTCGACCGGCAAAGCTCTGACGTTCCCCATGCCAGAGCTGCACGTCCGTGGCAAGAGCACAGAGTAAACCCTCTTCCTTGATCCTTTGACACAAGTCTGAATCCTCAAAATCCCCTCGAATAAAGGTCTGCCTAAACCCCCCAAGGCGCTGGTACAAAGCTCTAGGGAGACAGAGCAACGCACCACTGAGAAGCTCCACCTCCTGCACCGGTTCTTGATAAGCTTGTGCAGAGAGTCCCTTGCCAGGATGGCGATTTAGTCGTAGGCCACCGAAGGCGGCAGCGGGAACTGAGCTCATGCCAGCATGTTGCACACTTCCATCCGGATAAAGTAAAATAGGGCCCAATATACCAGCCCATGGATTGTTATTCAAATGTTCAACTAAGTGAAAAAGCCAGCCTGGATTTTTAGGAAATACGTCTGAGTTCATTACCACTAGGGTTTCTCCCTTGGCATGGGCTGCACCAGTATTGCAAGCTGCTGCGAAGCCATGGTTTCGATCCAGCCCCAAAACGGTGAAGCTCAAACCGAGATGCCCTCCAGTGCGGCGGCACCAGTGCAAAACTGGTTCTAATAGATTAGGGTCGTCTACTACGTAAATTAGCTCTACTTCAGCACTGCATAGTTCCGGGTCGGTGGCCAAGGCTACGAGTTGGGCCTCAAGTAAATCCAATCGCCCAAACAAAGGTATAATTATCGAAATCCGGGGAATGGAATGGTCCGTAGCCGATTGACGGCTCTTGGCGCCAAAGTTTTCACGGTGGCTGATCCCCACAAGTAGCTCTTCAGGACTGGGATGGAGAGATCTGATAACAGATCCGAGATGGTTTTCTAAAAGCTGATTGGCCTGATGGGTGGGATGATTTTCTAAGTCAAGCTGCTCTAACAGAATTTCAGCTCGCTGGGGCCAGGGGAACTGGCTTAGATCAATCGGAACGAATTGATTGCGAACTCCATTCATCCAAATCTGAGGAGTAGAAACTGTGCCTTGAAATTCCGCTACGAAATGCGGCCTGGCCAGGAACTTCCAGAATGTGGGGGGCAGGGTGATATCTGCATCAAGCACTAAAAGATCAGTTGCCGTTAGCGCTTCGGATGACTTGCCCTTCACAAGCAGCCGACCATCACTGAACTGCAAAATCTTTTCTATACAATTAATCAAACGAGATCCACTGCCAGAGTAGTTTAATTGCGGGTGTTGGCGATTAAGTTCGAGCATCTCTCGCGCCATAGCGGATAGAGCTTCATCGGAATCACTGCTCAGCTGCTGCCAAATTTGCAGTGCTTCTTGGCGCCTCTCTAGTAAAATCAAGACTCGAGCTTTATTATCAAGCAGCCAACCTGACTCCATTCCCATTAGTTGGCAATGTTCAGCCATTGAAAACGACAGATCAAGCAAATCTGCTTCCCTTGCTGAGATGATTTCCTTAAGACAAGCAAGCTCTGCCTCCTGGGCAGTAAAGATTTTATCTGCTAGATATTTAGCCTTCCATCCCTGTTTAGAGCTAAATCTATCAAGCTCTCTTAATAATTGATAGCAAGCAAAGCTCTCGTTGCTCTCAGCAGCTTTTTGAAGGGCATAGTCGTCTTTCTGCTGGCGCAGTTCTCCCCAAGTCCGAGCAGCCTTGGCAGGCTGTCCCAACTCAAGCCAAGCCCTTGCTTTGTTATCGACAATCCAACCGGAGTGAACCCCAAGGGCTTCGGCGGCCTCCAATAGTCCCAGCGAATCATTGAGCCGCTGGGATTTTCGCAGGGAGATGGCCTCTCGAAGAATTTTTTCCAAGAGTGTGCCTTCTCCCGCAGGATGCAAGGATTGGATTACCCAGCCGTCTAGATCGCAATGGACTTGAAGTCGATGAAGAATTTCAGCACTTACATCTACTGACATGTTTGAGGCCACCTTGCGGGCCTCGCTTCCTACCGGCTCAATCCGCTCAATTTCTTCCCAAAGGTGCACAGACTGGCCCAAAAATCCCTGGGCGAGAAGAGCCCTAGCCCTATTGTCTTTCAACCAAGGGGAAGTATATCCATCAAGTTCAATTATTTCAATTAAAGCCAGGCTTAGATCCGCCCTGCTGGCTTCTCGCAGAGCAATACACTCTCTGCAACATGCATCCAATAATTCATCAACCAAAGCTCCTGTCGGCTCAATATCGTCCAGGAAGTGGGGCTCCCAGCCCCGATTGATTAGCACAGCCTGCCATCTCGCCTTAGCAGTCTGGGGATCCATTGGGCCATTAAGAGATTTGGATTATAGAGCAATCTCCGACTGCTTTCACTAGGGCGCTGGCTTATGCCGATCACTGATAGCATCCAGTGACCTAAAAGCCGCACCAGGCAGGCGACACCTCGGGGCTCTTGAAAGTATCAAGTAAGTCCCTAGCGTTAAACTAAAAGTCGTTTTTCTCAGCCCAGAGAGCAACCAATTCAGCCAAATAGCTATCTATCTATTTGATAAGCGCATCCTTTCCAATGGACAACTGAGCACATTCAGCAGTAAGTTGATCTATCCTGAGAATCGCATCATCTCGCTGTTGAGTTAATGCAAACATTTGCCCAGCAAGCTCCTGTCGTTCAGCGGTGAGTTCCTGGTTCTTCATTTGAGCCAACAGCAAGCGCACTGCATGGCAGGAGAGTTGCTCCTCCATTTGCATAATCTTTTGGCGGCTCTCTTCCAACTCGAGATTCAGCGTGCCAAGGGGGTCGCGCTCCCACTGCAACCCATTTCCCTCCGCAGGGGAGAAGCCCCGTTGAATTAACCAGCTCGCCACCGCTTCCTGGTTGGCAAGACCCGTGAGCGGGTGATCAAGCTGCACGGATTGCACACCCCTGAACCATGGCCCACATCCAGCCAACGCTGCCAAAGCATCACCCTGACGCAGCACCAGGGTGATTATCGACTTTTGCCGATCGCCCAGTTCGGCTAATACCTTCCGCTGCCATGCGTTCAGCACCTCCGCCAGGCAGCGCCCGTTGCGTTCCTCAAAGTGCTGAGCCAACAAATTTGGGTATTGGGCTTGCCAGTGCTCCAGGGGCCAGGGGCCGTCCAAACGACCGTCGTTGAACCGATGCCACAGCACAGCCTGGCCATGCTCGGCTGTGAGCACTTCTGCTACCACCAGGACTCGATCAGCTGCTCCCAGCTCCTCTAGCTGCTGCTTCAGTGTCCTGGCTCGCCCTATCTCCGCCTCCACCACCACCACTTGACCAGCCGGCAAAGCCGAGGCCATGGCCGGTGCTCCCACCACCACGCTCAGCTCTGGCATTGCTACCGCTGCAGCCATGCGATCAAATTAATACTAATAACAACTTAAACCGATGGTCAGCTTCTTGGAGACCCCTTGCCGGCAAGATGCCGAATTCCAGTGACAGAGCCAGCGCACTATCTGCAGTCTTGAGATTCAACTTAGATCGCTATGTTAGTCTAAAGCTTGTGGCTGAAAGAAGGAATGAATAACCTGCAAGTTGCTGCTGACCCACAGTTGAACCACTGTTGGTTTTCTCCTTTCCCGCAGACCCCCGCCTGCTTGATATGTATTGAGCGAGCTGGATTGATGGCCTGGACGGGTGATCCAGAAGCGATCCCGTCTAACGCTCTACTTCTCTACGACGCTCCTGATGCTGTGCTGGCCAGCTGGCTCCAACATCACACTAAACCTCCCCAATTGCACAGCCTTCATGAGGGCTACAAATTGCTGCTGGGCCTGGCCACCGATCGCCCTCCGCTGGCCAGTTGGCGTGCGGCTGGCCTTAATCCCCATCAACTCAAAGATTGGCTTTGTAACCAGAAGGCCATGCTGCCAAACCCTGGTTTGATTCCTGAGGCCGACCAGTTGGCCGCTCTAATGATCCGTCCGTTGCTGCAGGCGGAGCCCGGGCTGCTTGATAGCTACCTAGATCTGGAGTTAAAAGCTGAGCTGGCCGGGGGGGAGCCCGATTCAAACTATCTAGCTCGGCTGCAGTTACAGCAATCAATGGAGTTGCTCATTGCCACCTGGTGGCAGCCTTCAATTGAAGCCCGCGAAGAAGCAGAGCTCACTTTGTTGCAACTACACCAGGTGCAGGAAGAACTGGAGCATGTTTTCCTAGCGGATCGAAACAAACAAGAGCAAATCACTGCTCTCCAAACCACGAATCAACAACTGGAACAACGGATACCGCAAGTTGAAGCTGAGTTGGAAAAATCAACTAACAATAATGTTGTTATCAGTGATGAGCTGGCGGCAACCCAACAACAACTCGTGGAAGCCCGCGAAGAGGCAGAGCTCACTTTGTTGCAACTACACCAGGTGCAGGAAGAACTGGAGCACTATTTCCTGCTCGCGCGCCGTCAACAGCAGCTGCTAGCCAGCCATGAGCAGCTGGGATTGCGCAGCGAACAACTGCTGAGTGGCTTGATTAAGAGCTAACACCGATAAACCCCAAGTGCTGTTCAAATTGAGCCAACAGCCGGCTATGGCCCTCAAGCCATAGTTCCCGCTCACGTGTTTCAGTCCCCAGCAAGTTGCTATCGCCACTGCCGAGTTGCGCTGCCAAAGTTCGCAGCAGCAACTCGCGGCAGCCAGCGTGGTTTGGGTCTGTAAGTAGGGCATTTAGCAGCAGGGCCTCAGCAGCAGCTGGCTCGCCATGCTCCAAGAACTGTTCAGCCTGTTTTTGCAGTTCCCGCCGCTCTACTTTTGGGCCATAAATAGCCAGCATCTCTGCGGCCATGCTGGCTATGATTAGGTCGTTTTTGCTCTCTAAGTTGCGCCAAAGTGCTACTGCCTCAGCTTCCCGCTGCAAATGCACTAGGGCCCTTGCTTCGTTGTCGTCGATCCAGTGGGATTGAAAGCCCAGCTGCTTTGCTTGAGCAATTAGTTTTAAAGAAAGATCAATTTCGCCTGCTTCGCGGCTGGCACTTAGTTCTT
>Ga0247833_1008418_pt1 | contig 10460 bp, 12 predicted proteins | sample LaCruzMarch2015__7_FD_187117 | JGI IMG/M metagenome (GOLD analysis project Ga0247833, IMG submission 187117) | Freshwater microbial communities from meromictic Lake La Cruz, Castile-La Mancha, Spain - LaCruzMarch2015_8m | ecosystem: Environmental > Aquatic > Freshwater > Lake | place: Spain...
CACCAGGCGTGCGAGGGCGGCATTCCAGGGTTCATCGGATACGAGTTACTCGCTCAGGGGGTTATCGGCCCCGGAGCCCAACAGCGCCTGATGAACGTGGCGATGCAGTACGCGTGTCCGGTCCAGTAAGCGACTGTTAGGTAGAGACAACATTCCCCGGCGGCGGGCGCCCTGTACGGAACGCGGCGCCTTGGCCCGGTAGGTATCTCGACCGGTCGCCGAGGTCGCCTGAAATGAGAGGCAGCCCGGCTGCGCGAAGATATCTTTTCCAAATAGATTGCATTCATCTTCACACGCACACTCACACACACCCCGAACATCGGAACCTCCCCTGCATCATCCGCAAGGACGAACTGCTGGGCATCGTTCCGGCCAAAGCGTCCTAGCTGATCTGCTTGGGCGATTACGTGAGCCGCTGATGCAGCGCCTGGCTCGCGGCGCCGGTTCGCTAGTCGTTCGCCGCGTCGAGTCGATGCTTGTCGATGAGGGCCTTGAGTTCGTGGAAAGCGGCGGCGCGGGCCGTCACCACGTCGGCAGACTCTGAGGAGTTGTCGATCGGCATCTTCTGCGATCCGTAGAGGATCGGGCCGAGGCGTCCGCGCAGGTCCTCGCGCCGCTTGGCCATGACGTCGCTTTCACGTTCCTCACGCAGGGCGCGGTCGATGTCCGCGGCCTGCTGTGCGCATTGACCGATCAGCTCGACGCGCTGCTTGACCGAGTTCTCCAACTTGGCAATCTCGACCTTCGCGTCGTGCAGCATCTGCTTGTCGGCCTGGCTGAAGTCGCGGATCGACGAGGCGTCCGCCGTGGCGGCGCGGATCTTCTCAGCCCGGCGCAAATTGGCAGCGATCGCTTCCAGGTCGGCGCGGAAGTCGAAATCCGCGGGATCTCCGAGCCATCCCGTCCTGGCAGCCTCAGACCCGGCGATCTGCGACACCGACGCGTCGGCTTGTTCATAAAGACGCGTGCCGGCCGAACCGAACTCCCGTTTGCGTTGCTGCTTGAGGAACTCAAGGCGGCGGGCCTCGTCCTTCTTCTGTTTCTCCTTGAACCACGCCCACCCGGCCAGGCACCCCAGCCCGCCCAACCACAGCACTTCCAGGACCCAGCCGGTCACCGACCGCGCTGTGGACGGGTTGTCCGCCCCGTATTCCACGGCCAGCCATGTCCCCAGGAAGTAGGGCCAGGCGACGGCGATAAAGAGAAGGAACAACAGAAATGCCCCAGCGATGCTTGTGCCGTCATCGGTCTTCTTCGCCCCCATATTCGGGATGCTAGCGCGCATGGGTGACAGCTCGCGGAATTCGCTGCGGGGGTGGGCTCGGACTCGTCGGACCGCTCACGCCCGTCTGGGGGTCGCGGGCACGGTTCGGTCATGTCGCTGCGCTACGTCGACCCCCACAGGCGCCGCGGACATGGCTGCCGGGTCGCTGAGAGGTTCGGACGCTCCCCCGCTGGGCATTGGTTCGCCCGCCAGGTCTCGACTCGCCTCGACCCTATGCTCTACCGGGCAACGGGCGGGCGCTTCACGACGTCGATGGGCGTCGTTGTCAACGCGCCGCTGGTGACGATCGGCGCCAAGTCGGGTCAGCCGCGGGAAGTCCAGCTGACCTACTTCCATGACGGCCCCGGAGGGCACCGCGTGGGCTCTCGAGATCTGCGCTCTTCCGGTACGGATGGCCGAGATCGCGTTGCCGTGGTTGTTGACGGTGCAGAACCGGTGGCCGACGGACGGCGCGCGGGTGTGCCCGGTTACCTACCGAAGATCCGCCTCATGACGCCCCAGAAGCCGCCTCCCCCAGAGCCCTGCGGCTCAGGCGCATCTCCGTCCGTCCCTGGCGGTTGCGGGCCCGCCGCGCTGGTGGTCGGCCTCTCCCGCCGCGGCGGCGCGTATACCCGCTCGTAGTAGTCGTCCCACTCGTCGTAGTCGCCGTCGTCACCGAGGTCTAGTTCGACGAATACTTTGCCGGACTCGGCATCGAAAAAGCATCCGTCCCGCTCGTAGAACCGACCACCCGTGCCCGGTCGCTGCCACTCAGTGAACAGCGCGGCGACATCGTCGAGTAACGCGGACAGCCCGGTCAACTCGTCGCGCCGGCCGTTGTACCCGGAGTAGCCGTCGGTGTCGGCGGTGAAGATCCGATGGCCATCGGGGGTGCTGAAGAACTGCCCCGCCACTTTGGTTCGGGCGAGTGCCCGCACGATCAGCAGCTCGTCTTCGGTGACGGTCCGTCTCAGGACGGGAATCGCGCGGGCCGTGGGTCTCTTGTCGCCCCGCCATCGGGTTCTGGGCGGCAGCTCGCGGCCGGTTCGTTGCAGCCGATACTCCAATTCTCCGGCCGCCTCCAGGCATGTGTCCGGGTCGGCGCCCGCGTCAAGCATTCTCTGCATGATCTCCTGAAACCCCACCAGACCCTCACCCTCGAATGCGTGGCGGCAAAACACTGTCTGGCGTGGACCTTAGTGGTGATCGCTCACGCGGTCCCTGAATCGACGGCGTACCGACCAGGGCCAGGATGCCGGCCGCCGTTCCCGCCACCGTGTCCGACCCGCCGCCTATCCTCATCGGCCATGAGCACCACCTACGAAGACTCCTTCATCTCAGCCTGGTCAAAGGCACGCTTCCCCGACGAGAACCGCGCCTTCGTGAAGTCCTTCTGCGATCAGATCGGCGTCGTCGGTTTCCAGTATGTGGCGGCCGATTACCGCTATATCGCCGCTACCCGCCGCGACGGGACCGGAGAGTTGCGCATCCACTGGGGCTGCACCACCGGCTTCACCGAGGCCGAGGCCCAAGGCTTCCGGGGCAGGGCCGACGAGATCCGCGTCAGCAGCACCCGCAAGACAACCTGGCTAGTCTCCCACCCCGAACATCGCGATGTGAGCCTGCGCGGCCCGGCCGGCGACTCGAGCACACCAGCACCTCAGCGGTGCCCGCAGTGCAACAGCTATGAGTTGTCGGTCACCGGCATCTGCCCCGGCTGCGACGACGAGTAAGTCCCGCCTCGGATCCTGGATCCGTCCCCGAAACACGCCTCGCTAGGCCCCGCCCAAGGCCCCCGGCCCTTTTCCGCTACTCGCCGTCGTCGTCGTCCTCGAGGGTCATCTCAGGCGGCTGCCCATCGCTTCCGGGTTCTCCGGTCAGAACTTTGTCATCATTTCGATCTCGGCCCATGCTGTCACCCCCTTCTAATCATGAGTGTTGACCACGGCCCCGGCCGCGGCGGCGAACCGCCAACCTCCGCTGCCTCTTCGAAAAATGTCTGTCGGGAATCATGCCGCTGTCCTTCCGCAGGCCACGCTCGATTACTGCGGGCTCGGTCGCGTCGAACCGTTTCGGATTGGGAAATCACGGGTCGCCCTGAAGCGGAGCCAGTTGCCGGTCGCCCTTATCAGCTGCGGCTCAGTCATCTGGAATCCCCACAAGTTCAGTTCGTTCGCGCAAAAATCAGAGGCGGTCGTACAATCTAAGTTGATACCGCTTGCCGCAATCGCCCGTTCGATAAGGACTTTTCGACGATGGATCGCGCGTGCCACCCTTTCGCTGGAATCGCCCCAGGCTGCGTGCCCGTCGGAGGCAGCCTCGCGCGATTCGTACTTTTGTAAAGTGATTCCGAACTCAGAGATAGTTCCGATGCCGTCGTAGAAGGTTTGGGTCCTTGACTGACAGCGCGACGACCAATCGGATCCGGCCAGTGTGGTGGCGATAACCACCGGGCCGACGTTTTCTAGCAGCATTTCAGAAGCCAAGACCTCGGCATTTTCGAGTTCTTCGTACGCTATTGCTTCATATTCTCGCGCGGGCCACAAGGCAGCCCACCGTTCTCGCGCGGCCCACGCAGCGGCCCATCGGCGGACGTTCGACCGCCGATTTTGGATCTCAGCGGGTTCATAGGGCATGCCAACAGTGTGCCACCGCGGTCGAACTAGCCGGCGCAAGTGCAGGGCGTCTACCTGATCACCGCACCCTTCTCGGCCGGCTTCTCCGCAAGATCACTGAGCTCGAGGGTCCGTTGTCTCCGAGAACGATAACTGCGTAACTGGTGTTGATGGATTGAGCCAACACACCCCCGTTTCAGATTCCAGGGCCCCTAGCCAGTGGTGAGGACTCCGGCCAGTGCTCGTTTCACAGCTCCTCGCCGCGCGGCCACCGCTGGATCCGGTGGAACGCCTCGGTGGACTCCGGCCAGTGATAAGCCCAGCAAGAACGTCCGTCGACATCGATCACGACTTGTTGGAATAGTCCGCTGTCAACACCCTCGACCTCATCGAGGCTCGCCAATCCCTCGGCGAGTAGTTCGGCGCGGATCGAGACCACAACGCCGGGCACTTCCTCGGCGCCGTCAGCGTCAAAGACCGCGGCGGGCCAGCCGTAGCCGGTATCGAAGAGCGCACCGCGGGCTCGCGCCAGAGACCCGACTTGGATGCCGACCGGTGCTAGCAGTGGCCAACGCGGCTGTCCTGGTTGGAGGGTGCCGTAGACGAAGACCCACGACGTCACCGTTCGACCATTCCGTCGATCTCTGCGTACCCGACATCGGCGCACAACAGGGGATGCCCATCGACTTCGCGGGTAGGGCGCTTCTCCGCTGTGCCGAGGTAGACCTCCACGTGTTCAGTTGCCCATCGACCGGATTCCCACTGAAGGGGGTCGTGGTGTGTGGTCAGGCGATAACAGTCCGGGTCACCTTCCCAACGGTTCATGCGGCGCAACTGATCTGCCGTGAGAGCCAAGACCGGGTGCACCTCCACCTGGCCGGGGGCACGCGCCAGGGTCACGACCACCGTGTCGTCGCCTCGGCGCGCATCGCACCAGACTGCGGCCCAACCGAAGACGGCCACCCGCAAGGCGAACCCACTGTCGCCGCCGAGAAAGCCCTCTTTCATCGTTAACTTGTGCGGGTCGGCATTGGACCCGTAGGCCAACACAAACTGCCGGTCGGAAAGATCGAGGGGTTCGTCGGTGTCGCGGTCACGCCAGCCCAGCGCGTCCGGGTCGAGGCCACGAAGCTCACCGTCCGGGTTCCAGCCGCCAAGACCCGATCGGCCGCAGACCGGGGTAGTCGGCGCCGGCGTACCGCACTGCCGGGTGGCTGGTCCAGGTTGCTGGTGGAAACAGATCCACGGAGTTCTCGGTGCCAAGGCTGTTCATGAGATTTCCTTCCACACCCCGCCAGTGCCGGCGCGGAAAGTCCGGCCGCGGCGACGCTAATCGTCCTCGCAGTCCGGCCCGTCGGAGGCGATATCGGCGAGGTATTCCGTGGACGCCTCGGCGCGCGCGTCGCGATAGCGCTGATCGCGGTCCCGCTTCTGCTCGTCAAGATTCTTGCCGAACCGGCTGTTACTGCTCCAACTAGGCATTGCGCTCCCCTTCGTCTACGTACTCTCCATTCTACGAAGGGGGACTGACACGCGCGGGAGTCATCAAACTGCCTGGGATGGGCCTAATTGTGGTTCTGATCTCGGACGCGTGACTTCACAACGGATTGAGCAGGGGCTTGCCGATGCTCAACGCGCCCTGCTGAACCGCGCGCTCCAAGACGCGGGCTGCCTTGCCGTCTGGCGTGAGTGCAAATCGGTAGTCGTAGCGTTCGCGAATGTGTTGCCGAGTCCTGACGTTCAACAATCGGAGATCGCCTTGGCGGATCGCATCACGGTCCTCCTCGCTTAGTGCCGCTAGGACGAATCTGTCGCAGATGTAGACGCAGAATTGGTCTCCGCTTCTTGCTCCAGACGCATGACTGTTCAGTCGATCGCGGAGCCCTATCGCTTTCCTGAGGCTATTTGCCTGGGCAATATCTCTAACGGTCAGCTTCATGCCGGCGAATCCGACGTAGACGAATTCATCGCCTTCCCAGACTGTATAAACCCCCGCAGCAACCATTGGTATCTCAGCATTCGGCCAGTCGGCAAACCGGTAGCGCGGTCCGAATTCGAGAGGTTCCAAGAACTCCTCAACCGCGAACGGTGCAGGTCCATCATGGGAGTGCGTGGACGAGGCCTCGAGCCATAGGCGCGAATCAAAGCCCCCACGCGCTGCGCGCTTCGCGTCGGCTGCGCGGATAACCTCGCTGAGGTCGTGGCCGTGGCCAGACGCTATTGCGCGGAGGACTTCGAGGACGTCGGCGGCTTCCTCGAGCACCTCGCCAGCAGTTTTCGCTTCACAGAGTTCGGTAGTTTCCTCCACGAGCTTGTCGTGCAAAGCACGTTCGAACGCCTTTCCGCGGAGCTGTCGGAACTGGGCGCTTCGGCCTGATGCCTCGATAATCTCGGGAATCTTGTCCCTCACGAGCTTTCCCAAGATGTCCCTCCCAATAGCCATACTGAACTCATGCTGTCGTTCTACAGGGATGATCCGACACCCCGGACCTCCTGGCGTCAAGCGATCTTGATGGGCGCGAACACGCGAACCTATAAGTTCCCGCTGGGCGCAGCCTTGCTCGACGTTGCAACCTCTGGACGGGACGCAGTACCGCTCGTTGAGTTGGCATCGATCTATGCGACCTACCTGGTCAACCGAGCGGGTGACTTTCCGCAAGCATCATCAGCGCTCGAACTCAGCGAAAACGATTTCCTATCGGTGCTCGGACGTGAACGAGAAGAGTCGATCGCCGGCGGAACACCGACTGAAGCTCTCGTAGACGCAGCCACTCGCTCCATTCCTGGAATGGTGATGCAAAAATTTCACAATTTGCCCAGCGATGGAGAAGTCGCCCATAGGTTCTACGAACTAGAAGGCCGAGGGACAAACCGGCTGGTGCGGCTGACCCCGCAGATGATGGCCTTGGCCGCTGACGACACCGACGTGCTCAACAATGAAATCGACGCACGGTGGCGCATTGTCGAAGCGTCCTTCGATTCCGAGATAGGCCGCCCACTGATCGGTAGCGGCGTCCTTTTTGACTTGGAAACAGGTCAACTAGTCGTACCAGTCAGACGGGTTCCGCTGACGTCAATCCGTGCATCGATTGTCGGCTTCCAGAAAAATCGTTGCTTTTACTGCCGCGAGCAGCTGCCGACGTTGTTCGGTCCCGAGGTCCATGTCGATCACGTGTTCCCCCATCGTTGGATGAACACCGGCAGCTGGCGTGGCCCTAATCTTGATCACGTCTGGAATCTCGTCCTGGCGTGCGCATCATGCAACCTACGAAAGAGCGGCAGGAACCCGAGCCATGATGAAATTCGTCGTCTGATGGAAAGGAACGACGCCATAGCGGAGTCACCATACCCGTTGAGGACGACACTTGGTATCAGCATGGGTGGCGCCAAGACTGTTGCGGACCGGACTCGGTTCGTCTCCAACGTCTACAACCTTGTCACCGAGGGTGTTTCGACGAACACGCTGGGACAGCCGTAATCCCCGCTTCGATCTACGCGACCGCCGCCCGCGAAGCCAAGAAGATCTCCATCGGCATCGTCCTGTGTAGCCGCCACGTGACGGCCATCGGCCGGCTCCCCTCATGCGTGACGTAATCAGCCGGCCCGAGGAACACGTACGGCGAGGCGCCTAGTGAGTTGGTCTTCGCCTCCCGTACGAAGAGCAGGACGTTGGTCCCGTTCTTCCGGTGGTTGATGTAGCGCTGGCCGGTCGGCGAATTGGAGTTCGTTGTGGATTGGGACTCCCAGTGGAATAGCTCCGGGCTCAAGGCGAAGTCGCGGTACATCGTCGTCGGCGAATAGTCGGTATCAGTCTTCTTCAGGGTGATGAGCAAAACATCAGTATTGATGTCCGGACACCACGCGACACCCTCCCTCATCGTGCTGGGCGTGCGGCCTTGGGACGTCCAGCCGACGGCGGCCAGGATCTCTTCACGCGAATAACTCGCGTGCAATGCGAGGGGAACATCAGCGAGGCCAGGAACGACGTCACGAAGATCAACCGTTGGTCGATGCGCCGCATTGAAGCCAATGTCAATCACCTGACGAAGCTCGTCGAAGACCGGCTGGTCCCGCAATTCCCAGAAAGCATCAGCGGGCTTCGCATATCCACCACCGTCGGGGAACAGCGAAAAGAAGAGCATCTCAGCCAGTCGGGATTCGATGGCGCCGGCAGGCTCTTCGGCAGAGCGCAGGATGCCAACGTATTCGTCTCGGCGAACCCTATCGTCGACGTGGGCAACAGCGCGGACACGTTTGACGAGATCGCTTTCCCGATGCCCAAGGGGCGCATCCAATCGTCCCGCCTCCCGGCAGAGAGTGGTCCACGACCTGTTGTTTCGCAGAATGTCGTCCAGTTCGCGGCCCGACTCGTCCAGGAACGAGGCCAGGTCGGCATCGGGGTGGGCTCGTGCTTCTGAGATAAGCGCGCTCCATCGGGGCGAGACCTGCTGCCGGATGTTTTCTAGCACCACATCGCGGGCCACTGAGTCCAGGACGATCTGGCTACCGGACGGAAGAAACGGAAAGCCATGTTCCACCTGGCGCACGAGTTCTTTCCGGCTCAGACCGGTCAAGGCAGTGAAGCGCTGATCGAAGCGGAACTCTTTACGTTGGTGGCCGACGAAGTCGAGAGCCGTCAACACCGTCTTGCCCGGCGCCGAACGCAGGCCGCGGCCCAACTGCTGAAGGAATACTGTCGCGCTCTCGGTGGGCCGCAGGAACAAAACGGTATCGACATTGGGAATATCGAGACCCTCATTGAACAGGTCAACAGCGAAGATGACATTCAATGTGCGTTCGCGCAATTGCGCCAGTGCCTCACGGCGGTCACTCGCCACCGTTTCGGCGGACACTGCCCGCGCGGGAATGCCGGCGGCGTTGAATTGCTCAGCCATGTACTTCGCATGCTCGACACTGACGCAAAACCCGAGGCCACGCATCGAGCCGACGTCGTCGATCTTGTCACGCAGTTCCTTGAGAATTATCCGGGTTCGGGCATCGTTGCCGGTATAGACCCCACTGAGCGCCGCGACGTCGTATCCCCCGCGCTTCCAGGCGATCGTCTCGATTTCCGTCGGGTCGAAGATGCCGAAGTAGTGGAACGGGCATAGCAGCTGCTGATCTAGTGCGTCCCAGAGTCGTAGTTCCGCGGCCACTCGCCCACCGAAGAATTCGCGAACGTCGACCCCGTCGGCCCGCTCGGGGGTGGCCGTTAGTCCGAGCAGTTCGATTGGAGCGACGTGGTCGAGCAACCGCCGATAGGACTTCGCCTCGGCATGGTGGAATTCATCGACCACAACAATGTCAAAGCGATCCGGCTCGATAGCGCTCAGTCGAGCTTCAGAGAGCGACTGAATACTGGCGAACACGTGGCGCCACTTCTTCGGCTCATCACCGTCAACCAGGAGCTCGCCGAAAGTCGGCTCGGTGAGCACCTCCTGATACATCCGCCGAGACTGCAGCAGGATCTCTTTGCGGTGGGCGACAAACAGTAGGCTGAGATCGCGACCGTGCGCCTCGCACAGTCGCCGATAGTCCAGGGCAGCGACTACCGTCTTGCCGGTTCCAGTGGCGGCGACAATGAGATTGCGGTGCCGGTCGTGAAGTTGGCGCTCTGCGTCGAGTTGCTCGAGCATCTCGGCTTGGTAGGGCTTGGGTTGCACTTCCAAACCGGACAGGGTGACGACGACGCGCTCACTCGCCTTCTTGCCGGAGGCGATTTCGAGAGCTTCGCGCAGTTTGTCACCATCCGTCGCAGGGTTATAAGGCTCGAACTCGCGGCTCTCCCAGTAAGAGTCAAAGGTCGCACGGAACTTGTCCAGTAGGTGCCGTGTCGATACCGCCGACAGCCGAACGTTCCACTCCAACCCATCGACAAGGGCGGCGTGCGAGAGATTGCTTGAGCCCACGTAGGCGGTGTGAAAGCCGGTATTGCGGTGCAACATCCATGCCTTGGCGTGCAGCCGCGTTCGATTGATCTCGTAGTTGATCCGCACCTCAGCGCCGAACTCATTCACGAGCGCGTCGAGCGCCCTCGCATCGGTGGCGCCGAGGTAGGTCGTCGTAATGACCCGTAGCTTCACACCGCGCTTCTTCAACTCGGACAGCTGGTTCTCGAGCAGCCGCACGCCTTGCCACTTGACGAACGCCAGAAGCAGATCGACCTGATCCGCACTGGCCAACTCGGCTCGGAGTTCGGCGGCGAGCGTGGGCTCGTCGCGAGCATTCGTCATCAGCGCGCTATCGGAGAACGGGGTCGCGGGCCGGATGTACCGTGATGAGTCGGTGACTCCGGCCGGCATCAGGGCGTCAAGCCGCTTGATCCGGCCAGGCTCGTCCGCGTACAGCGCTTCTTCGAGCTTGGCGGCATCGGGCAAGACCGATAGAATGTCGCGCACCATCTGGACCCGGACTTCAGGGGTTCGGGCCACCTGCAGCGCACGCTCAATGAGGCCAGCAAGATGGCGTGCAATCACCAGCGGTTGTTCCGCCTCGTCAACGTTCTGGAGGTCGGGGACCTGGTCGGTGTTCGCATTCAGCGCCTGCTGCAGACGGGCAGTCAGTAGTGATTCGTATACCCC